>Ga0310786_10001879_pt1 | contig 33278 bp, 37 predicted proteins | sample AusTroGonzalo_MG_FD_203881 | JGI IMG/M metagenome (GOLD analysis project Ga0310786, IMG submission 203881) | Bovine rumen microbial communities from tropical cattle in Woodstock, Queensland, Australia - Gonzalo_03 (v2) (version 2) | ecosystem: Host-associated > Mammals > Digestive system >... | reverse complement strand
TGCATGGCGCAGACGCAGTTCTGCGCGGAGGAGGAGAACGCGGCGCTCGCAGTCACGGCCGACGTCGGCAACTTCGACGACGTCCACCCGAACGACAAGGAGATCGTCTCAAAGCGCCTCGCGGTCCACGCCCTCAAGCGCGACTACGGCTTTGCGATCCCCGAGGACGACTCGCCGGTGCTCAAGTCGGCGTCGTTCGCGGACGGCAAGGCGACGCTCGCGTTCGACAACGTGAAGGACTGGTACGTGTATGCGCAGGATTTTTCTCGCAAGCCGGCGTTCGAGCTTGCCGGTGCTGATGGAAAATGGCAGGAAGCCAAGGTGCTCAACTACAGGAAGCACAAGGACAACGACGGCAAGGAGTCTGACACTGACTACATCGACGGCGCGGAGATCGTCCTTTCGAGCGAAGGGGTGCCCGAGCCGGTGAAGGTTCGCTACATGGGCAAGCCCCGCACGTTCGGCTCGCTCTACAACGAGGCGTCGCTCCCGCTCGGCCCGTTCGAGACCAAGTGATACAATGGAAATCACCTCGCCATCAAATCCCAAGCTCAAGTACGTCGTGAAGCTGCGCAGCTGCTCGACGCGCGAGGAGTCCGGGGAGATGATCGTCGAGGGCTACCGCGAGTGCCGGCGCGCCCTTGACAACGGATACCGCCCCCGCGCGATCTTCCACTGCCCCAACTTCTACCTCAAGAACGAGAACGAACCGGGGCTGGTGGACGAGTGTTCGCGGCTCGGCGCCGAGGTGTACACCTGCTCCAGGGTCTGCTTCGAGAAGATCGCCTACAAGGAGCGCCCTGACGGGCTGCTCATGGTCGGGCCCCACGTCTCGATAGGGCTTGCGGACCTGAAGCTCCCGGAGAACGCGCTCGTGATAGTCACGGAGGCGATCGAGAAGCCCGGCAACCTCGGGACGATCCTCCGCTCGGCCGACGCGGCCAAGGTCGCGGCGGTGATTGTCTGCGACCGCACGACCGACATCCACAACCCGAACGTCGTCCGCGCGTCCACTGGCACGATGTTCTCGGTGCCGATCGTGGAGGCGACGAGCGACGAGGCGCTGGCGTTCCTCAAGGCGCGCGGATTCAGGATCCTCGCCGCGACGCCGCATGCGGAGAAGCTGCATTTCGAGGTGGACTTGACCGGCAACGTCGCGATTGCCCTCGGCGCGGAGCAGTACGGGCTCACGGCGAAGTGGATGGACGGAGCGGAGCTCCGCGTGAGGATTCCGATGCTCGGCCTGGCCGACTCGCTGAACGTCTCCGCGGCCGCGACGATCCTCGTCTACGAGGCCGTCCGCCAGCGCATTGCCGCTGGGGTGGACAAGGTGCCGGATTTCATCCCATGGCACGGAGAGGGGAAGCACGACAAATGAGATTCGCGTATCCTGTATTGCTGGCGTTCGCGGCACTGGTCCCGGTGGCGGGATTCTTCTGCGCCTTCCTGATGGCGCGCCGCGAGAAGGCGCTTGCGCGCCTGACGGCGCATCCCCCAAGGTCCTCCGTCCAGTGGATGCAGCTCTTCCTGGTCGGCACGGGGCTGTTCCTCGCGCTTTTCGCGGCGGCCCGTCCGCAGTGGGGGAAGTCCACGGAGCGCCGCGTCGTCGGCAGCCGCAACGTCGTCGTCGCAATAGACGTCTCCCGCTCGATGCTTGCCCAGGACGTGCGGCCCAACCGCCTCGAGAGGGCCAAGGCGGACGTCGCCGACCTCATAGACTCGTTGGAGGGCGACCGCTGTTCGCTGGTCGCGTTCAGGCGCACCGGCGTCGCCCTGTGTCCGCTGACCACCGACCACGGATTCCTGAGAAGCGCCCTCGAGTCTCTTTCCCCCGACTCCGCGCCGAAGGGCGAGACCGACCTCGGCAGCGCCATACGCGAGTCCCTGCAGGTCATAGCCCAGGTGGACGGCGCCGGGGAGAAGGCCGACCACAGCGCGATCATCGTGATATCCGACGGCGGCGACCTGCGCGGCGAGGCGCTGAAGGGCGCGGAGGTCGCGAAGAAGCGCGGCGTGCCGATCTTCACAGTCGGCATAGGCGACCCGAAGGCCGGCGCGACGATCCCTGACGAGGACGGAGGGGTCCAGAAGTTCCAAGGCAAGCCCGTGGTCGTGAAGCTGGAGGAGTCGGCCCTGCGCGCAATAGCCGAGGCGTCGGGCGGACGGTACGTCCCGCTTGCGACGGCGCGGACGGCGGAAACCACCCTCGGCTCGATCTACAGGAGCTTCCTGAGGAAGGTCGCCGCCGAGGAGCAGAACGAAGAGGACGACCGCCTTGCGGAGCGCTACCTCTGGTTCCTGGTGTCGGCGCTAGTGTTCCTGCTCGCCGGGGCTTCGCTTTCGCGCGGACGCTTCCGCTCCGCGCGCGGCAAAATGTGATATACTATCCTTCGCGGATACAAAAGGAGAAAGTGACATGGAAGAGAAAATCAAGGCCAAGCTCGAGGAGATGCGCGGCGGACTGCAGGCCGACGGCGGGGACCTGGAGCTTGTGAAGATCGAGGGCAAGGTCGTCTACCTCAGGCTTGTCGGGCACTGCGGCAGCTGCCCGTTCGCGATGATGACGCTGAAGCAGGGCATAGAGATGGGGCTCCAGGAGATCGACCCCGAGATCACTGTCGAACGCGTAGTGGAGGGCTAGGGCATGAAGACTGTCAACGTATCTTTGGTCGGCGTGGGCGGACAGGGAATCATCCTCACGGCCGACATATTGGCCAAGACCGCCGCGATAGCTGGCATGGACGTCAAGAAGAGCGAAATCCACGGCATGGCCCAGCGCGGCGGCAGCGTAAGCTCCCAGGTGCGCTTCGGCGAGTCTGTCGCCTCGCCCGTCATCCAGGAGGGGACGACCGACGTCCTTGTGAGCTTCGACAAGCTGGAGGCCGTCCGGAACGCGCATCTCCTCGCCGAGAACGGCGTCGCCGTCGTCAACGACATGTACCTGGTGCCCGTCACGGTGTCTTCCGGGCAGCAGCCCGACGTCAAGGACCTCGACGAGCGCGTCAGGGCGATCAAGAACCTCAGGCTCATAGACGCGATGAAGATCGCGACGGAGGACGTCGGCAACCCCCGCACCATGAACATGGTCGTCGCGGGCGCGCTGTCGAAGCTCTGCCCGTTCGAGGAGGCCCACTGGCTGCAGGCGATGTCCGAGATGCTGACCGGCCCCAAGGCCAAGCTCCTCGACATCAACAAGAAGGCATTCGCCCTCGGCCGCGCGGCGATCTAGCGCCGCAAAGAAGCATGTTCCCCCAGGCAAGGCGACTGGGGCGGCGCGACCTGGCGACCGCCGAATTTCCCGTTGCCCTTGGCCGTTCAGGTATGGTATAATGTCCACATGAACAAGACAAATCTCGTCATGACGGCTGCGGCCTCCGCCGCATTCCTTGCAATCGGCGCGGAACCCGGGGCCCCGGTTGCGTCGCTTTCCCTTGAGCGCAACGAAATCAGGCTCTACGCGAGCCCCCTCGCCTATGAAGTGGTCAAGGACGGCACGGCGGTCGTCCCGAAGACGGAGATCGGGCTCTGCCTTGACGGCAAGTGCGTCGCCAAGGACGCCAGGTGCCTCGGCGTGAAGCCCGTGAAGCCAGGCAAGGCCGAGTTCGAGACGCCGGTCTACAAGAAGTCAAAGGTGGATCTTCGCGGGCTGGAGTCCGTCGCCGACTTCGGCGACTTCGCCGTCCGTCTCGTCGCGCGCAGGGACGGCGTCGCGTACCGCTTCGAGGTCGCGAAGCCGTGCGTCGTCGGCTGCGAGAAGGCGGACCTGACCGTGCCCAAGTCCGCCCGCTGCTGGTTCAACCGCACACGTCGCGGCTCCCTCGGCTGCGAGGAGACCGTGCCGGAGTTCGCGGACGCCTCCGCGCTCAAGGCCGACGACGCGAAGGCGGTCTACCTCCCGTTCGTGTATTCCGTTGGCGGCAAGACCGTGGCCGTGACGGAGACCGGCCTGCACGACTATCCCATCTGGAACTTCGGCGACATCGAGCAGTCCGATGCCGGGGCGAGGCTAAAGTCGCTTTTCGCCAAGTACCCCAAGGCCACCGAGCACGTCGGCGGATGGGGCGGCGACACGGGCCTTTCGAAGGGCGGCCGCTGGGTGAAGGTCAAGGAGACCGAGGATTTCATCGCCAAGGCCGCGGCGCCCCGCTCTCTGCCATGGCGCGTCTTCGTGCTTGCCGATTCGCCGTCGAAGCTCTGCGAGGCCGACATCCCGTACGCGCTCGCGACGCCCGCGCCGGAGGGGCTGGACTTCTCCTGGGTGAAGCCCGGCAAGGTCGCGTGGGACTGGTGGAACGCCTTCGACAACAAGGGCGATCCCGAGGGATGCACGACCGAGACGTACAAGCGCTTCATCGACTTCGCCGCGAACACCGGCGTCGAGTACGTCATCTTCGACGAGGGCTGGAGCGCGAAGCTCAACATCTGGGAGTACAGCCCGGTCGTCGACGTCCCCTACCTCATCGACTACGCCAACAAGAAGGGCGTCGGCATCATCCTCTGGATGGCGTGGGCGCAGGTCTACGGCGAGGAGGAGAAGGTCGCGGAGCACTTCTCCAGGCTCGGCGCGAAGGGCTTCAAGGTCGACTTCATGGACCGCGGCGACGCGGAGGTGGCAAACTTCCTCGAGAAGTTCGCGGCGGCCTGCGCGAAGCACAGGATGCTCATCGACTACCACGGCGCGTACCGTCCGGTGGGCCTGCACCGCACTTATCCGAACGTCCTCAACTACGAGGGCATACACGGGCTCGAGCAGATGAAGTGGGGCAAGAAGGATACCGACATGTGCTACACCGACGTGGCGTGCTTCTTCCTCCGCATGACGGCGGGCCCGATGGACTACACGCCCGGGGCGATGGACAACTATCCGATCGGCGACTACCACGGCACCAAGACGAACCCCGGCTCGGTCGGCACGCGCTGCCACCAGATGGCGCTCATGGCCCTCTACGAGGCGCCTCTCCAGATGCTCAGCGACGCTCCCACGAAGTACGAGAAGAACATGGAGTGCTTTGCGTTCATGGCCAAGACGCCCGTCGTCTGGGACGACACCGTGGGCCTCGGCGGCTGCCCGGAGTCTTTCGCGGCCGCGGCAAGGAAGGCCAAGGACGGATCCTGGTACGCCGCCGCGATCTCGAACAGGGAGGCGCGCGACTTCTCGTTCAAGGCTGACTTCCTCGGGGATGGCGAGTGGAAGGCGGAGGTCTTCCGCGACGCGGACGACTCCGACACCGCGCCGACGAAGTACGTCCACGAGTGGAAGACCGTCAAGGCCGGCGGGGAGTTGTCCTTCCACATGGCCCGCGGCGGCGGCTTCGTCGTCCGCTTCTCCAGGTGACGTTCGTCCGCCGGCGCAGGGCATAGGGCAAGTCGTGAAGATCGGATGCCATCTCTCGTCAAGCGGGGGCTACCTCGCCATGGGGCAGACCGCCGTCTCCATCGGCGCGAACGTTTTCCAGTTCTTCACGCGCAATCCGCGCGGCGGCGCGGCCAAGCCAATCGACAAGGCCGACGTCGCGGCGTTCGCGGGCTATGCGGCCGAGAACGGGATCGGGCCGATACTGGCGCACGCTCCGTACACGCTTAACGCCGCAGGCGCCGAGGAGCGCGTCCGGGAATTCGCCGAGATGACGATGCTCGACGACCTCAGGCGGCTGGAGCTGACGCCCGGCGCGCTGTACAACTTCCACCCCGGCTCGCACGTCGGGCAGGGGGCGGAGAAGGGCATTGAGCTCATCTCGGACATGCTCGTGCGGATATTCTCCGGGTTCGGCGGCAGGCCGTCCACGACGGTGCTGCTCGAAACAATGTCCGGCAAGGGGTCCGAGGTCGGACGCAGCTTCGAGGAGCTGCGCGAGATAATCGACCGCGTCGAGTCGGGCGCGTCCTGCGGCGACGGCGCCCCACTGCTCGGGGTGTGCCTCGACACCTGCCATGTCTGGGACGGCGGATACGACATAGTCAACGACCTTGACGGGGTCCTAGGGGAATTCGACCGCGTCGTCGGGCTCGGCAGGCTCATGGCCATACACACAAACGACTCGATGAACGCGCTCGGCGCCCACAAGGACCGGCACGAGAAGATAGGGAAGGGCAAAATAGGCCTCGCCGCGTTCGAGCGGATCGTGAACCACCCCAAGCTGAGGGATTTGCCTTTTTACCTGGAGACGCCATGCGACCTGCAGGGCTACAGGGATGAAATCGCACTATTGAAAGGCCTGCGCAAATGAACATATTCATTGACCCCGGTAAGCTTCAGAGGTGGGCGAAGGCCCGCCGCCTCGCCGGGAAGAAGGTCGCCCTCGTCCCGACGATGGGGTATCTTCACGAGGGGCATCTCTCGCTGATCGCCGAGGCGAAGAGGCGCGGGGCGGACGAGATTGTCGTGAGCGTGTTCGTCAACCCGGTGCAGTTCGGCCCGGGCGAGGACTACGAGAGGTATCCGAGGGACGAGAAGGCGGACATGGCGAAGTGCCGCGCGGCCGGGGCGACTGCGGTGTTCTTCCCGACGCCCAAGAGCATGTACCTGGACGGGCACTCGACGTATGTGGAGGAGGGCAGCCTGTCCGCCGGGCTGTGCGGGGCGAGGCGCCCGGGGCATTTCCGCGGCGTGTGCACTGTCCTCGCCAAGCTCTTCAACCTGGCGCATCCGGACTTCGCGGTGTTCGGGCAGAAGGACTACCAGCAGGCCCAGGTCGTCAAGCGGATGGTGCGCGACCTCAACTTCGACCTGAAGGTGTACGTCGCGCCGATCGTGCGCGAACCGTCCGGCCTTGCGCGTTCGTCTCGCAACACGTACCTTTCGGACGCAGAGAAGGAGGCGGCCCTTGCGCTTTCCCGGGAGCTCCGGACGGTGTCCGTCGGCAAGCCGGCGGGGGCGGAGCGGCGGCGCATGTCGAAGGCCCTCGAAAAGGCGGGCCTCAGGGTCGACTACGTGGAATTCGTTGACGGCGAGACGCTTAAGCCGGTGAAGCAGACGGCCAAGGGCGTGTGCGTGCTTCTCGCGGCATACGCCGGCAGGACGCGTCTCATCGACAACCGGGTCCTCTGAAGCGCGGGCCCCGCCTTCCGGCGTCCGCCGGATGCCACCGTCTGCCGAATTTTTGGTATAATACCGTGCATCAGCGGCCATACAGCCTGGCCGGGAAAGGAAACGCCGAATGAAGAAGTCTACATTGTTCGCCGCATGCGCCATGGTTGCCGGCGCGCTTTTCGCGGAAACGACGCCTGTCATGGTGTCGCTGTGCACGCCTGTGCAGGCGCCGGAGGCGAGCTATGACGTGACGGGGCTTCGGCTGTCCCTGATCTACGGGGACTGCCACGACTTCACGGGCCTCGACATCGGCATCGTCAACAGCATCTCCGGCGAATTCACCGGCCTTGCCGTGGGCGGGGCTAACGTCACGGAGGGCACGGTGCACGGTGCGCAGGTCGGCCTCCTGAACTGGAACGGGAACGGCGCGGCGGAATGGGAGAACCGCTCCATCGGCGGACAGCTGGGCGTGGTGAACTACGCGAAGTACTTCTGCGGTCTCCAGGACGGGTTTGTGAACATCTCCGGACGGAGGATATCCGGCCTCCAGTGCGGGCTGCTCAACTCCGCTGAAGACATGTGCGGAGTGCAGTGCGGCTACTGGGTGGTCTTCGGCGTGAACGTCGCGTCCGGATCCGTCAGGGGCTGCCAGATTGGGTTGCTTAACTACGCGGACACGATGGAGTACGGAATCCAGATCGGGATCGTAAACATAATCTCGAACAACGGGTGGATGCCCGTGCTGCCGATAGTGAACGGCCATTTCTGACGCAGGCCGCGGATAGCTTAAGACGAAAGGGAGGCTTGCAATGTCTGCCGAAAGGACGACCGTAATAGGCTGGGGCGAGCGGCTGGGCGGCTCGATAAGGGGCATCCTGGTGGGGCTCGCGCTGTTTGTGCTGGGCTTCCCGGTGCTGTTTTCCAACGAAGGCCGCTCGGTCAAGACAGCGAAGGCGATCGACGAAGGCGAGGAGGCGTGCATATCGCTTGACTCCAACGCCGAGGTCGATCCGGAAATGGAGGGGAAGCTTGTCCACCTGACAGGCATGGCCGAGACCGACGACATCCTTTCGGACGACGTGTTCGGCGTGTCCGTGAAGGCCATATCGCTGGAGCGCACCGTCGAGATGTACCAGTGGATCGAGGAAGTCAAGACGTCGGAGAAGAAGAAGCTCGGCGGCAAGGTCGAGAAGGTCGAGACCGCGACCTACCGCAAGGGCTGGTCCTCGTCGGCCATCGACTCCTCGTCGTTCATGGAGGCCGGCCACGACAACCCGTGCTCCATGGAGTTCGAGGGTGACAAGACGCTCGCCTCCAACGTGAGGTTCGGGGCCTTCCGCCTTGGCGATCGCCACATAGCGCGCATCGGCGCGGCGCAGGCATACAGGTTCCCGGCGGCCTTCACCAGCAAGGTCGATCGCGTCCAGGTCCAGGGGGCGGTGATGTACGTGCCGAACGCGGAGACCCGCCTCAACGAGAAGAACAACCGCGTCGTCGCCTCTCAGCCCCGCATCGGCGACATGCGCGTCACATACCAGGTGGTCCTCCCGCACGAAATATCCATCGTAGCCAAGCAGTACGGCGACACGTTCGTGGACTACACAGCGAAGAACGGGCGCAAGCTGTCCTACCTCGTGGACGGGGTATCCGACGCGGCGGCCATGTTCTCGTCCGCCAGGGCCTCCAACTCGTTCCTTACTTGGCTGCTGCGGCTTGTCGGGCTGATGATGATGTACATGGGCCTTTCAATGGTCCTGAAGCCGCTTTCCGTGCTTGCGGACGTCCTCCCGATCCTTGGCGACATCGTCGGCATCGGCATCGGCATAGTGGCGTTCCTCGTAGCGCTTCCCTGCGCGCTCGTCACAGTGGCGGTCGCATGGGTGTTCTACAGGCCCGTGCTCGCCGTTGTCCTCTTTGTGCTCGCGGCCGCTTGCGTGTGGGCGCTATACATGCGGCGCAGCGCCAGGAAGGCCGTGCAGGCGCCTTCTGCGTGAACGGCCGACGTGGTTTCTCCGTCCCCTTGCAGGCCAACGGGGCGGCAGCAGACTCTTTGCGCACCAGGCGCCCGGATTTGGTATAATCTGCGTCATGGAGCTTTTCGACACACATGCGCACTTCGAGGGAACGGCGGAGGAGACCGCCGCGATGCTCGGACGGGCGTTTGACGCGGGAGTCGTCCGGGTGATGGCCGTCGGCGGCAGCGAGGAACTCAACGCCGGCGTCGCGCTTGCGGCGGACGTCGCCGGGGGACGCGTTGCCGCGGCAGGCACGGGCCGGAGGTTTCCGGAGGTGTTCCGCGCCGTCGGATGGGACCGCGACCAGGTCGGACGCGAACTTCCGGACCTTTCGTATGACGGCGTCCGGGCGGTCGGCGAAATAGGCCTTGACTACCACTATTCCCCCGAGACCAGACGCGGACAGATGGACCTGTTCGGCCGGCAGCTGGAGCTGGCGCGCGCGCTGGACCTCCCCGTTATAATCCACACCCGCGACGCGGACGACGACACTCTCGGATTGCTGCGCGAGATTCCGTCAAGGGGCGTGGTGCATTCGTTCACGGGCGGTCCGGAGTTCTGCCGCGGCCTCCTGGACCTCGGCCTCTACGTGTCCATGTCGGGAATCGTGACATTCCGCGCCGCAGACAACGTGCGGGAGTCTGCGATGGTCGTGCCGGACGACAGGCTGCTGGTCGAGACAGACACGCCTTTCCTGGCGCCGGTCCCGAAGCGCGGCAACCCTAACGAGCCGGCCTTTGTCGTGCACACGGCGGCGTTTTTGGCCGCGCTGCGCGGCATGACGGCGGATGCGTTCGCCGCCCTGGCGACAGCCAATGCGCTTGCGGCGTTCCGCCCGCCCGCCGCCAGGGATGCGGAGGAGCCGCTGTGATACTTGCGCCGCTCAGGGGCGTGACGGTGCGGAGGTTCCGCCGGACGTTTGCGGACGCAATCCGCGAGGCGGGCTTCACCGAGGCCGTCACTCCGTTCATAACTGCGAACGCCGGCGTGGATCCGATCAAGGACAGAGAGCTCAGAAGGGACCGGGAGGGAGGCGAGGGGCCTTTCGCCGTTACTCCGCAGTTCATCGGCAAGGATCCCGAGGCGTTCGGGGAATGCCTTAGGCGCATCAAGGACGCGGGGTATGCGACGGCCGACCTCAACTGCGGATGTCCGTTCCCGATGGTGCGCAACAAGGGGCGCGGAAGCGGGCTCCTCCGCACTCCCGACGTCTTGGCAAGGATGCTGGAGGCCGGATGCGAGGTGATGGGCCCCGGGGCGTTGTCCGTGAAGGCGCGGCTGGGCGTGGACCGAGCTGACGAGCTGCTTCGGCTGATGCCGATTCTGAACGGATTCCCGCTGCGGTTCCTTGCCGTCCACGCCCGAACCGCCCGCCAGATGTACGACGGGGAGTGCGATGTCGGGGCATTTCTCGAAGTCGCCCGCGCCGCGGCGATGCCGGTCGTGTACAACGGCGACCTCGGCATCCCTCCGTCGCCGCCCCGCGCACCGGACGGCGCGGCCCCGTTCGGCGCGATGGTCGGGCGCGGCTTCGTGAGGAGCCTGGCGTCGCGCGCCGACATAGGGGCGCTGCTGGACAGGTATGTCGCGGACTCGCTGGCGGAACTTGGCTCCGAGCGCCCGGTGCTTGGCAGGATGAAAGAGCTTCTTGCATACTGGAAGGACCTTCCGAAGTGGAACCTGCGCTGGAGGGTCGCCAAGATGGCGCGGTCTCTTTCCGAACTCCGGTGCTGGGACGTGTGACGGACGGGCCTTCCTGGATTCCCGGCGCTGCGCCACGGATTGACCGGCGGTTTGGATGTTTGGTATACTTGCGGTGGTGTCACCACGTCACAACGACTTGCGAAGGGATCGAAAAGATGAAAGTACTGCTTGTCAACGGCAGCCCGCGCGCGAATGGCAACACGGCGCGTGCGCTGAAAGAAGTCGCCGACACGCTTGAGGCGGAAGGCCTCGAGACCGAGACCGCATGGATCGGCAACAAACCAGTGCGCGGATGCGTCGCCTGCGGAAAGTGCCGCGAGAACGGAAGCGGCCGCTGCGCGTTCGACGACGATGTCGCGAACCGCATCATCGAGAAGCTGGAGTCCGCCGACGCAGTCGTCATCGGCTCTCCGACCTACTACGGCCAGCCGAACGGAGCCTTGCTTGCCGTCTGGCAGCGCGTCTGCTTCGCGGGCGGGGCGCATGTCAAGGCGAAGCCCGCCGCGTCGATCGCCGTGTGCCGGCGCGGCGGATCGACGGCGGCATTCCAGTGCATGAACATGCCGTTCGAGATGCTTAACTGCCCGGTCGTCGGCTCGCAGTACTGGAACGTCGCGTTTGGCCGTGCCGAGGGCGAATGTGCGAAGGACGGCGAGGGGATGCAGACAATGCGTACGCTTGCGCGCAACATGGCGTGGATCGTCAAGAACCTCAGGCGCGATGGCGCCGTGCCGCGCCACGCAGACGAACCTTGGCAGCCCATGAACTTCATAAGGTAAGGAGCTGACGCAACATGAAAACAGCGGCAATCGTGACAGCACTTGCCATGACGACAACTAGTACGTCTTTTGCGATGGAATCCCAGACCGACACGTTCAAGACCAAGGGCGGCAAGGAAGTCGTGATAACGGCCATCAAGCATGCGAGCCTGCGCATACAGTATGACGGGCTTGAGATCCAAGTCGATCCAGTGGCCAAGTACAAGCCGGCGACCGACTACTCGAAGTTCCCGAAGGCGGACGCCATCCTCGTGACGCACGAGCATTTCGACCACTTTGACCGCGATGCCATCGAGGCGCTCGAGAAGAACGGTACGCAGGTGATCGCCAATCCGTCCGTCCAGAAGATGCTTGGGCGCGGTACGGCGATGGCGAACGGCGAAAGCCGTGCGATCGGCAAGGGCATCACGCTTGACGCCGTTCCCGCATACAACACGACGGCTGGCCGGACGCAGTTCCATCCGAAGGGACGCGACAACGGCTATGTGCTGACGCTGGACGGCCTTCGCATCTACATCGCGGGCGACACCGAGGACATTCCGGAAATGGCGAAGCTCAAGGACATCGACGTTGCGTTCCTGCCATGTAACCAACCGTACACGATGACGCCGGAGCAGGTGGCGAAGGCGGCGAAGACGATCAAGCCTAGAGTCCTCTTCCCCTACCACTACTCCGAAACGCCCGTTAAGCGCGTCACTGAACTCCTCTCCGACACATCCATCGACGTCCGCATCCGCAACTACCAGTGACGCGAGGATTTTACAGATGATGTTCGGCGATATGGACGTGGTCGCGACTGGCGGGGCGCAGGGCATCGGAAGACGCTGCGCGGAATGTTTTGAGCGCGAAGGCGCTACGGTTCATGTGATCGACGTCAAGGACGGGCCGTGGTTTGTTGGTGATATCGCCGACAAGGCCGGCTTCATCATGGGCGAGAACATCTGCATCGATGGCGGCATGACCCGCAACATGACCTACCACAACGACTTCGGCTGGAGGTTGGAGAGGTGAACTTCAGATACGGCAAGAGGGAGATGGAGTATCTCAGGTCGCGGGATAGGCGGCTTGGGGAGGTTATTGACCAAATCGGGCGCATCAGCTGGGCGGTCGAACCTGATCTTTTCTCGGCGATTGTTCAAAACATCGTCTCGCAGCAGATTTCCGGCAAGGCAGCGGAGTCGATTCTCGCAAGAGTCGGCGAACTGCTCGGGGAGATTACGCCGAAGTCCGTTGCAAAAACCGATATACAGGCCTTTCGCAGTTGCGGCGTTTCGCATCGCAAGGCGGAATACATCAAGGACTTCGCCGCCAAGGTCGTGTCGGGCGACCTCGACCTTGACGCCGTCGCCAAAATGCCTGACGCGGAGGTGATCGCCGCACTTTCTTCCCTGCGCGGCATCGGCGTCTGGACGGCGGAAATGCTCTTGCTCTTCACCTTGCAGCGCCCAGACGTTCTGAGCTATGGCGACCTCGGCATCCATCGCGGGATGCGGATGGTCTACCGCCACCGCAAGATCACGAAAAAGCTTTTCGAAAAATACCGCCGCCGCCTTTCGCCCTGCGGCAGCATCGCAAGCCTCTATTTCTGGATGGTCGCCGGCGGTGCCATCCCTGGCCTCACCGACCCAGCTGGTGGAGTGCAGAAATGAACGAAGAACACGAAAAACTAATCGGCCGCGAGTTTCGGCACTTCAAGGGAAACCTCTATCGCCTTGAGGGATTCGCAAAGGATTCCGAGACACTGGAAGAGATGGTTGTCTACCGCGCACTATATGGTGAACATGGCCTGTGGGTGCGGCCAGCAAAGATGTTCTTCGAAACTATCGAGCGCGACGGAAAGCGCATGAAAAGGTTTGAGCTCTTGGAAGGGACTAAACAATGACGACATGCAAACTGGTAATGCCCGGCGACATGAACCACTACGGGTTCCTCTTCGGCGGGAAGATGCTTATGTGGGTGGACGAGGTTGCATGGATCTCGGTCAGCGAAGATTATCCCACGCTCCATTTCGTCACGGTCGGCATGAGCGAGGTGAAATTCAAGAAGAGCGTCCACCCGAAATCCGTGCTGCGCTTCGAGACGCGGCGACTGGCGACAGGACGGACATCCGTCACGTATCATGTCGACGTGTTCTGCCGTAAGATCGAATCACGCGACGAGGAAATCGTCTTCTCCACCGACATCACCTTTGTCTGCGTCGACAACAACGGTGCCAAGACACCGATCAAGCCATGATGTCAATCGTCCTTCTTCGCCCCGAGATTCCGCACAACACGGGGGCAATAGGCCGGCTCTGCGTGGGGTTGGGCGTGCCGCTACATCTCGTCAGGCCCCTCGGCTTCGCCCTCGACGACCGCTACATCGCCCGCGCAGGCCTCGACTACTGGCCGCATCTCGACGTGACGCTTCACGACACTTGGGAAGAGTATCTTGCGGCGTCAGAGCCAAAGCGACTCTTCTTCCTCTCGACGCATGGCGAGAAATCGCTTTACGAGTGCCGGTTTTCCCCAGGCGACGCGCTTGTGTTCGGCAACGAGTCGTCAGGACTTCCAAAGGAATTCTACGACCGCTACAAAGAATCGCTTTTCAAAATCCCCATGCCCGGCGAGCATGCGCGAAGCATCAACCTCGCCAACGCCGTCTCCATCGCCGCATACGAGTGCTATAGACAACTATCAAAAACATGACAACAATGACGAGATTTGAGCCTCCGCGGCTCCGCGATTTTGCGTGAGGCAATCTCAAAAAGAAAGGACAAAAATATGAAAAAGAACCTTGGAAAGAAGAACTGGATGTTCCCGATGCCGGTGTTGATGATCGGCACATACGGGGAGGGCGGGATGCCTGACGTGATGAACGCCGCGTGGGGCGGAATCACGCTCGAGGACGAGATAACGATCTGCATCGACACCTCGCACAAGACCTGGGCGAACATCGCGGCACGAAAGGCGTTCACCGTCGCCTTCGGCACGGCGGACAAGGTCGCGGCATGCGACTATCTCGGCATCGTCAGCGGCAACAAGACGCCTGGCAAGGTCGCTAAGAGCGGACTTACCGTCATGAAGAGCGAATTCGTCGATGCGCCGGTCATCAACGAACTGCCGCTCGTCCTCGAATGCGAACTCGTCTCCATGAACGAGGAGAACTGCAACGTCGTCGGCAAGATCGTCAACTGCGCGGTCGAGGAGTCGGCGCTCACGGACGGTAAGCCCGACGCCGCGAAGATGAAGCCGATCTGCTTCGACACCTGCGCCCACGTCTACCGCATAATGGGCGATGCCGTCGCAGCCGCATTCTCCGTCGGAAAGGAGCTGGCGTGACAGACTTGACTGAAAAGACGCTTGCTACCGAGCGCAAGTACACAGGCAAGATAATCAGCGTCGACCTTCTCGACATCGAACTGCCGGACGGTCGCAAGGCAAAGCGTGAGGTGATACGCCACGGCAACGCCGTCGCAATACTCGCCCGCCGTCCCGACGGAAAGTTCGTGTTTGTGAAACAATACCGCAAGGCGGCGGAAGAGGCGCTGATCGAGGTGATAGCCGGCGGGCTTGAGCCTGGCGAAGACCCTATAGAAGGCGTGAGGCGCGAGACGGCCGAAGAAACGGGCTACGAGGTGACCTCCATCAAGTTCCTCACGACTATCATCTGCACGCCCGGCTACTGCGAGGAGAGAATACACCTCTACTTCGCGGAAATTTCCGACACCGCCCACGCGCAGGACCAAGACCCCGACGAGAACGTCTATCCAGTCGTTCTCTCGGAAGCCGAAGTCGAGGAGGGCATCCGCAACGGCGCCATCTTCGACTCCAAGACTCTCTCCGCCTGGCTCTGCTGGAAGATTGCGAATTCGCCATAATCAGCCGGTCCTCGACTACTTGATGGCAGACGTATGAAAGTCCGTCTCGCCATCTCGTGGAGCATGCACGATGGATCGTGCATTGACTTTCGGAACGCGCTTTGATACACTGCACACCATACGCGGCAGTGGGCGGCATTCGCCGCCGCTGCCAAAAGGAGGACATCTATGCTCACTCGTCGGACATTCGTCAAGGAGGCGTCGATCGCGGCGGGAATCGCGGCGGTGCCGGGCGTCGTCGGATGCTCCGGCGCAGATACCCACAAGGAGGCGGCAATGGACATGAGGTTCAGCGAGCTCATCGAGGCCCGCCGCAGCGTGCGGAAGTACGCCAAGGCGGCTATAACCAGGGACGAGATGGCGAAGATCGTCGAAGAGGCGCTCAACGCCCCGAGCTGGAAGAACACCGAGACCACGCGGTACTACGCGGCGGTCGGCGACGACGCCAAGGCGAAGATATGGGGCGAGGCGCTCCCTGGGTTCAACGTGGCAAGCTCTGAGAACGCCGCCGCGCTGGTCGCGGTGACCTTCGTCCCGGGCGAAAGCGGCTACTTGGGCGACGCTCCGGCTGACGAGCTTGGCGAGATGTGGGGCGCGTACGACTGCGGCCTCGCGTCGTCATACTTCGTCCTGACTGCGAAGAACCACGGGTGGGACACGCTCATCATGGGCATCCGCGACACGGCGAAGGTGAAGGCGATACTGGGCATTCCCGACAAGGAGATACTCATGTCCGTCATCGCCGTCGGCAAGTCCGCCCAGCCGTATTTCAAGAACCCGCGCAAGCCCGTCGCCGAAGTTCTGAAGGTGGTGTAGGGGGCGCGTGGATCAAGGGCTGCACACAACGGCACGAGGGACGACATGAAGCGGATGCTGGACGCGATAAGGGGCGCGAAGTGCGTGGCGGCGATGACTGGCGCGGGAGTGAGCACCCTGTGCGGGATACCGGACTTCCGGGGCCCGCAGGGACTCTACAGGAACCCGGACGCGGAGCGCATCTTCGACATCGACTGGTTCGACCGCGACCCAAAGGTGTACTACCGCGGCTGCCGCGAGCTCGTGTACGGGCTCTCCGACTTCAAGCCGGGCCCCGTGCACCTCGCGCTCAAGGCGATGGAGGACGCCGGGCGGCTTGACGGAATCGTCACCCAGAACATCGACATGCTGCACCAGAAGGCGGGGTCGTCCAACGTTTACGAAGTCCACGGCTCGCCGATTGTCCACCATTGCAGGCGGTGCGGCGACGCAAAGGCCTTCGGGGAAGTCCGCGCGATGGTGGAGGCGAACGGAGGCCTCGAGCGCCTTGGCGACCCGTATGTGCCGCGCTGCGCATGCGGCGGAGCGTACAAGCCGGACATCACGTTCTTCGGCGAGTCGCTCCCGGAGGCCGCGTTCTCGAACGCAGGCGCCCTCGCGTCGCGCGCCGACGTGATGATCGTCCTCGGCACTTCGCTCACGGTCTACCCCGCGGCGGGGATTCCGCAGCTGACGCTGAGGAACGGCGGAAAGGTTTTCATTGTCAACGGACAGCCGACGCAGCTGGACGCATACGCGGCGGCCCCGCGCTATCCGGACCTGGCGGAATGGGCGGAGGCGGTCCTTGCCGCTTTCTGAAGGACAACACGGGCACGAATCAAGATGAAAAGGCACCTGATCGGCATAGGCGGAGTGGGGATGAGCGCGCTCGCGACGGCGCTTGTGAAGCTCGGGGACGAGGTCACCGGGGCGGACCGCACCCTCGGGACCCCCAACATACGGTTCCTCGAGTCGCTTGGCGTGAAGTGCTTCCCTGACGACGGGAGCGGCGTGGACGAGTCCACCGGCGAGGTGGTCGTCTCCACGGCGATAGAGGACGACAACCGCGGGCTCGCGAGGGCCAGGGAGCTCGGCATCCCGGTCACGCACCGCGCGAAGGCCCTCGCCCGCACGCTCTCCGGCTACAAGCTCGTCGCCGTCGTCGGCACGTGCGGCAAGTCGACGGTGACGGCGATGCTCGGGCACGTCCTCGCGGAGTGCGGGCTCGATCCGATGTGCGTCAACGGCGCGAACGTCCCGGGCTGGGAGGGCGCGGTAAGGTTCGGGCGAGGGGAATACGCCGTCGCCGAGGTCGACGAGAGCGACAAGTCGCTGGTCGCCTTCAGCCCCTACGCGACAATCGTCACCAACGCGTCCGCCGACCACTACTCGAAGGAGGAGATGGACGAGGTGTTCGACGCGTTCGTGAAGGACATGCCGGGACCGCTAGTCGACGGTAGGAAGGAATGGGGCGAGGCCGACGTGTCCGTCCCCGGGCGCCACAACCGCAACAACGCGTACCTCGCGCTGAGGATGGCGGTCGCGCTCGGGTGCGACGAGGCGCGCGCGCGGGCGGCGCTTCTCGACTTCGGCGGCGTGGAGCGCAGGCTGCAGAAGGTCGGCGAAGGCGTGTACGACGACTATGCGCACAATCCCGAGAAGCTGAAGGCCATGTGGACCACGCTCGCGGAGGCGCATCCCGGCGGCATCTGCGTCGTCTGGCGTCCGCACGGCTACGCGCCGCTCCGCAAGATGATGGACGCGCTCGCCGAGATGTTCGCCGAGACGATCAGGCCGTGCGACAAGCTGCTTCTGCTGCCGGTGTACGACGCAGGCGGGACGACCGACCGCTCGGTGAACTCCGACGCGCTCGCGGCGAAGCTTCCGCCGGCCTGCGTGCGGCTTGTCGCGGACCTAGACGAAGCCTACGGCTGGATAGCCTCGCACCGCGCCGAATACTCCGCCTTCGCGACCTGCGGCGCACGCGACCCGGGGCTCCCCGCCCTGGCCCGCCGCATAGCCGCGCTCGGCCCCGGGGCCGTCAAATAATGGTATAATATCCGCGATGGGCGAGTCGGTCATAGAACTCAGGCACGTAGACGCGGGATATCCCGGCGCCGTGATACTGCACGACGTCAGCTTCGACGTGATGCGCGGCGAGGTGTTCATCCTGCTGGGCGGGTCGGGATGCGGGAAGTCCACGATCATGAAGCACATGATCGGGCTGAACCCGGTGCTCGCCGGGGAGCTCAGGCTCGACGGGGTGGCGTGGAGCCGCAGGACGCGGGCGGCGCTCTGCCGGAAGATAGGCGTCATGTACCAGTCCGGCGCGCTCTTCGGGTCGATGACCTGCCTGGAGAACGTCATGCTTCCGCTGGAGGAGTTCACGAAGCTCGGCGCGAAGGGCCGGCGCGAGCGCGCCCTCTCGCTCCTCTCGGACGTGGAGCTCGCCGACGCGGCGGACAAGATGCCCGGGGAGATATCCGGCGGCATGCGCAAGCGCGTCGCGATAGCGCGCGCGATGGCGCTGGACCCGGAGGTCGTGTTCCTCGACGAGCCCAGCGCCGGGCTCGACCCGATCACCAGCGCGTCGCTGGACGACCTGGTGCTCCGCCTCAGGCGGGAGAAGGGGATGACGTTCGTCGTCGTGACGCACGAGCTGCCCAGCGTGTTCAAGATCGCGGACAGGTGCGCGATGTTCGACAAGGCGCGCGGTGGGATGATCGCGCTTGGCGCCCCGGCGGCGCTGCGGGACTCGTCGTCGGACGCATTCGTTAAGAGGTTCTTCAACAGAGGAGAGGTCAATGGCTAAGGACAACCACGCAAGCTACGCAAAGGTCGGGTTCACCGTCGTCGTCGGGTTCGCCGCGGTGGTGGCGGCGCTCGTCTACTTCGGCGGGATGAGGGGCCGGGGCGACGAGTTCCTGGCGGAGATGTACTACGACGCGCCTGTTTCCGGCCTGAGCGTCGGCAGCGAAGTGAACTTCAGGGGCGTAAAGGTCGGCGAGGTGAAGTCCATCTCGTTCATCGGCGCGGACTACGCGGAGGCGTCGGAGGCCGACATGCAGAAGATTCGGATAGTCCTCGCGTTCAACCGGCGCCTCCTCAGGCCGAGGGCGGGGACGTCCCCGCTGGACACGATCAGGCACCTAGTAAGGAAGGGCGTCCGGGCCACAGTCAGCTCCAGCGGCATAACGGGGCTTTCCAAGGTCGAGCTGAACTATCCGCTGGTCAAGGTCGCGGACGAGAAGATATCGTGGGTGCCTGAGCACACGTGCATACCGCCCGCTCCGTCCATACTCGAGAGCTTCGCGGACTCAGCTACCAAGGTGATGAACCACATAAACAGCATGGACCTCGCAAGGACGTGCAGCAACTTCACGGCGACGGTCGAGAGCGCAGCGAAGCTCGTCGGCGACGCCAGCGCGTTCGTCGAGACCCAGCGGCCGACGATTGACGCGATACTGGCGAACCTGGAGGGCGCCACCGAAAGGCTCAAGGAGTTTTCCGACGCGATCAGCGACGAGCCGTCGCTCCTGCTGCGGTCGCGCAAGGAGGAGCAGCTGCCGGAGACGTCGCGGTGAAGGGCATGCGGCGCGTCAGCCGGGGCAATCGGAAAGGAAAGGCCAAGATGAAGAAGAGGATGAACATGGTGATCGCCCAGTCGGGCGGCCCGTCGATGGTCATAAACCAGTCGCTCGTCGGAGCGGTGCTGGAGGCTCGCGGAAGCGACAGGATCGGCAGGATCCTGGGCGCGAGGCACGGCATACTCGGGATACTCGGCGACGACTACATAGACCTCCGCAAGCCGTCCGCCAGGAAGCTCGAGGCCATTGCGGAGACTCCGTCGTCCGCGCTCGGCAGCTGCCGCAGGAAGCCGGACGCCGCCGACTGCAGGGCCATCTTCGAGGCTTTCCGCCGCCGCGGCGTCGGGTACTTCTTCTACATCGGCGGGAACGACTCCGCGGACGCTGCGCGCATCGTCGCGGAAGAGGCCGAGAAGGAGGGCTACCCGCTCGTCGTCTACCACATCCCGAAGACGATTGACAACGACCTCAGGAGCTGCGACCACACGCCGGGCTTCGGCTCCGCGGCGCGCTTCGTCGCGTCGGCCGTCCGCGGGGACGACCTGGACAACCGGGCCCTCGGCGGAGTCAAGATCGACGTCATAATGGGCCGCGACGCGGGCTTCCTCACGGCGGCCTCCGCGCTTGCCCGCGTCCGCGAAGACGACGGCCCGCACCTCATATACCTGCCGGAGGTCCCGTTCTCCGAGGACCGGTTCGTGAAGGACGTCAAGGCGGCGCTCAAGAAGTACGGACGCTGCGTGTGCGCGGTGTCGGAGGGCATCCGCGGGCGCGACGGCGTGCCGATCGGCGCGAAGCTGGGCTCCGGCGAGAAGGACAGCCACGGAAACGTCCAGATGTCCGGCACGGGTGCGCTCGGCGACGCGCTCACGCGGATCCTCAAGACGAAGGCGGCGGTGAAGCGCGTAAGGGCCGACACTTTCGGATACCTCCAGCGCTCCTTCCCCGGAGTCGCCTCGAAGGTGGACCAGGACGAGGCGCGCGCTGCCGGCGCGGCCGCTGTCAGGGCGGCGCTGAAGGGCGTGCTCTCGAAGGGCACGATCGCCATAGTCAGGGAGGCCGGCCGCAGGTACAAGGTCGCGTTTGCCCCGGTGCCGATCCAGAACGCGGCCAAGTACACGCGCTCGGTTCCGAGGGAGTACATCGCGAAGAACGGACACGACGTCACGGAGAAGTTCCTGGAATACGCGCGCCCGATCGTCGGCGACCTACCCAAGTGCGAGGTTTTCTGATATAATTCTCAACATGATCGAGTTCACGGAAAGTCAGAAGAAGTCGGTCGCGAGCGGGATCACGGTTCTTGCCGTCGCGGCCCTCGTCGGTTTCGTCGTCTGCCTAGGATGGTTCCTCGTCAAGGTGCTGGCGTTCCTCTCCCCCGCGGTCACGCCGGTGGTGGCGGGGCTGTTCCTCGCGCTCTTCTTCAAGCCGTACTTCGGGTGGTGGATGCGCCTTGTGCGGAACCCGACGCTGGCCGTCATGCTGATGATGACGTCCGTCCTGGTGCCTGTCGGCCTGATCCTATGGTACTTTGGCTCGGTCGTCGCAGACCAGGCGTCCAACCTCATAACGCAGGCCCCGCAGCTCGCCGAGCGGTTCATGGACTGGTTCCACGCCAACTTCCCGAAGGCGCGCGAGCTCGCGGACAAGGTCGGAGTGCCGTACCGCGACTGGATCGAGATATACAAGGTCAAGGCGGCGCAGGTCGGCGTGGGGGTGATAGGGTCGGCGACGGGCCTCGTGAGCTGGATCGTCGCGCTCGTGTTCTTCGTCTACTTCCTGACCAAGCCCAACATGCGCGGCGAGGACTACGTCAAGGAGATGCCGTTCCTGAAGGAGGGCACCAAGGCGTTCGTCGCCGAGCAGGTGGACGCCTTCAGCGACATCGTAGTGAGCTTCTTCCAGCGTCAGACCGTCATCTGCATCGTGGAGGGCCTGATGTACGGCGCTGGCTTCGCCATCGTGGGGCTGCCGTACGGCTTCATGATAGGCTTTGCGCTCGGAGTGCTGAACCTCGTGCCGCTCTTCGGCACCGTCACGTGCATGCCAATCGCCCTGCCTCTCGCCTACTTCGGGGCGAACGGCTCGTCGCTACGCGTCGTCGGCGTCCTTTGCGTATGGCTGGTCGGGCAGGTGCTGGACGGATACGTCATCACGCCGCGCATACAGGGCGGTCGCACGGGACTGGGCTACGCTGGCGTCATCTTCTCGTTCTTCTTCTGGGGCGTAGTGTTCAACTCCTTCTTCGGGCTTCTGCTGGCGATCCCGCTCTCCGCGTTCTGCGTGGTCTTCTGGCGGGCCATCAAGTCGCGCTACATCCGCCCCGTGGTGTGAGCTGGGAGCCCCCGCCCCGTGGGCCTTCCGCGCAGGTCCGGCTATTTGCAGCCTGTGGGGATTAATGGTATAATACACCATGATGTACGCGTATTGTCAATGCTCATACAACACATAGGTTTCTTGCGATGACGGCGACACGAAGGCAGGCCCGCGAATGGGCCATACAGATGCTTACGGCGGCGGACCTGAACCCGCCGCAGGACATACCATCTTTCATGCAGGCGTTCTGGGACGAAATAGCCACGCTGGACGAGGACGAAGGGCGCGCGGTGGTGCGCGGCAAGCTCCGCGCCTTTGCGGAGGAGCGCGTCGCCGGCGTCCTCGGGTCGCAGAAGGAGATCGACGCGGCGCTCGCCGCGCTTCTCGACAAATGGGACCTCTACCGCCTCGGCACTGTCGAGCGCTGCGTCCTCAGGATGGGCGTGTGGGAGATGGCGAACACCGACGTCCCCAAGGCGGTCGTCATCAACGAGGCGGTGGACCTTGCAAACTGGTTTTCGTCGCCCAAGTCGCGCACGCTCGTCAACGGCGTGTTGGACAGGTACGGAAAGGAGCTTGGCGGGCGCACCGCCCAGGCCGCGCAGAAATAGCATGACGCGTGGAGACTTGAAGAAGGATTCGGATTTCATGTTCCGGGCGCTCGAGCTCGCGGTGCGCGGGCTCGGGCACACGCGCCCCAATCCGGCGGTCGGCGCGGTCGTCGTGAAGGGCGGCAAGGTAGTCGGCGAGGGCTGGCACAGGAAGGCCGGCGGCTACCATGCCGAAGTCGCCGCGATCAAGGACGCGCTAAGAAGGGCCGGTCGTAGCGGAACTTCCGGGACGGGAGGCAGGATACTCAGGGGCTCGACGATCTATGTGACGCTTGAGCCGTGCTCGAAGCCGGGGCGCGTCGGCGCGTGTACAGACGCAATCATCGCCGCTGGAATCGCACGCGTAGTCTACGCCATCCCGGACCCAAATCCGAAGAACCGCGGCAAGGCGAAGCGCGCGCTTGCCAAGGCGGGCGTGGAGTGCGAGCGGTTCAAGGGCGATGCAGGTCTGCTGAAACTTGTCGACGACATTGTTTGCGATTTCCGCAAGCACGTTGCGACGGGGCTGCCGTATGTGACGGTGAAGATAGCCATGTCGCTCGACGGGAAGATTTGCGACGACTTTGGCAACGCCAAGTGGATATCGTCGGCGGGCTCTCGCAGGCTGACAGGCGGCGCGCTGCGTGAAAGCCACGACGCGATCATGGTCGGCGCCGAGACGGTCCGCAGGGACAACCCCTCGCTGCTCTCGCATGGCCGGCGCAACGACGACCTTGTGCGCGTGATAATCTCGAAGAGCGGGAAGCTCCCGAAGAACGCTCAGGTGTTCACCGACGGCGCGCCCAACAAGACGCTTGTCTTCGACGACGCAAAGAAGGCGCTTGTCGAGCTTGGCAAGATGGGGCTTATGAGCGTCATCTGCGAAGGCGGACTGACTCTCGCGCGCTCGCTGGCCGCCCAGGGGCTCGTGGACCAGTGGCTGGCGGTGGTCGCCCCGGTCGTAATCGGGTCGCAGCCTATTGGAAAGGCCCTGCGCGGAAAGCTCAATGCCGACGAGAGCTTTATGGCATGCGGAGATTCGTTTGTTACGGTTGACTTCAAAAGGAGGCAAAGACAATGACAATTAGGTTTTCAACAAGGATTGCACTGGTGGCCGCCGTGCTCGCCGCTGTAGGATGCACAGGCGGCTGCCTTTTTGTAGGTGGCGGGAAGATGCGCTCCATTTCCGTTGCCGAATACCGCGACAAGATGGCAGGCGCCTGGATTGGCCAGTCCGTCGGCGTCGCCTACGGATGGCCGACTGAGTTCAGGAAGAACGGCGAGCTCTTCGACTGGGACAAGCTGCCGGTCTGGAAGCCCGAGCTCGTCAACGAGACGTTCAGCCAGGATGACCTCTACGTCGAGATGACCTTCATCCACACGCTCGATACGCGCGGCATCGACGTAGGCGTCCGCGAGGCGGGAATCGACTTCGCCAATTCGCGCTACCGTCTCTGGTGCGCGAACGCGAACGCGCGCGACAACCTGCGCCGCGGCATTGCCGCGCCGTCGTCGTCACATCCGAAGAACCATCGGTCCACGGACGACATAGACTACCAGATCGAGGCAGACTTCTCCGGCATCCTCGCTCCAGGCATGCCCTGGCGCGCGGTGAGGTTCGGCGAGCAGTTCGGGCGCATCATGAACTACGGCGACGGGCTCTACGCCGGACAGTTCGTCGGCGCGCTCTACGCAGTCGCCTACTTCGAGACCGATCGCGTGAAGACTGTCGAGGCCGCGCTTCGCTGCATCCCTGCAGAATCGCGCTACGCGAAAATGGTGCGCGACATGCTCGCATGGTACGCCGCCGACCCGAAGGACTGGCGCAAGGCTTGGAAGCTTGCCGTCGACGCCTACGGCCGCGACAAGGGCCCGAACATGGGCAAGGTCAGCTACGCCGCCATCGACGTGAAGATCAACGGCGCGATGGTGCTGCTCGGCTACCTCTGGGGCGACGGCGACATCGAGAAGACGATGAAGATCTCGACTTGCGGCGGGTACGACTCCGACTGCAATCCGTCTACCGCGCTCGGCGTACTCGGCGTGCAGCTCGGCGCTAAGGCGTTCGGCGAACAGTATGTCGGCAAGCTCGACCGCTCCAAAAAGTGGGAGTTCACCGACTACACGTATGACGGGCTCCTCGCCGTGTGCGAGAAGCTGACGCGCCGCCTCGTAGTCGCCGAAGGCGGCAGGATCGAGGGGAGCGGCGCCGACGAGCGCTTCCTCGTCCCTGTACGCGACGTGGAGGTCGGGCCGTTGCTCGATTCCTTCACGCCCGGGCCTGGCGGCGACGAGCGCCTGACGGCCGAGGAAGCCGCGTCCATCCGCTACCTTCCGTGCAAGGAGTGGGGCGGGCAGTCCGAGGAGAAGAAGTGATGTTCACGGGGCTTGTCCAGCGCATCGGCACGGTAAGGCGCGTCTCGCGAGGAGCGGGACTCGTCCTCGAAATCGCCGCAGACGAGCCTTGGACGAAGCCCCTTGAAGAGGGCGAGTCGGTCGCGGTGAACGGCGTGTGCCTTACTGTCGTCAAGTGCGACGGCTCGCGTTTCACCGCGGACGTCCTCCGCGAGACCGAGTCTCGGACTGGCCTTGCAGAGCTCGTTCCGGGCGGCAAAGTCAACCTTGAGCGCGCGCTCAGGGCTGGCGACGCGATGGGCGGACACATTGTGCAGGGGCACGTCGACACTCGCGGAACAATCACCGCCAAGACGCCGAAGGGCCGCGACTTCCAGCTCAGGGTCCGGTGTGGACGCGTCCTCGCGGCAGAGTCGGTCGTGAAGGGCTCTATCACTGTCGACGGAGTCTCTCTTACGATCTCCGCCCTTGGCGAAGACTGGCTCGCCGTCGACCTTATCCCGACGACAGCGAAGGAGACGACGCTTGGCGCAAAGAAGGTCGGCGACATGGTGAACCTCGAGGGCGACGTTTTCGGCAAGTACGTGGCGAAGGCCACCAGGCAGACACAGGGCCTGACGGAAGAGGCCCTCCTGCGGGCTGGGTTCATCTGACGCCCATTCCAGCTTGCCGATTGGTTCCCGTTGAAGCGCCAGGCGGTGTTTGGTATACTAAAGTACATGAAAATGCGGCAGAAAACGTTGATACATAAGTTCTTTGCTGGTGCACTTATTGCAGCGGCGTTCGTTTTAGAGTCCGAAGGCGCGGCGAAGGCCGACTTCGACGTTCGCGACTACGGCGGCAGCGTCGCCAAGGCTGCGGAGGCGGCTGCGCAGGCTGGCGGCGGGAGAATCGTCGTGCCGCCGGGCGTCTGGAAAAGCGGCACGATCTGGCTCAAGGACCACTGCGAGCTTCATCTCGAGAAGGGCGCGACGATCCTCGGCTCCGAGAAGGCGGCGGACTACAATGCAAACGACGTCTTCCCCGAGAACTTCAATTCCGTCGGCGAGGAATGGAGCGGCGGCCACCTCGTCCTCGCGTACAAGGCGACGGACGTCGCGATCACCGGCGAGGGCGTGATCGACGGCAACGGCGGCGCATTCTTCGGCGAGACCCAGGAGGAGGGTTGGTTCCCGGCCTACAAGTACGGCATCAAGCTCCACCCGACCGACCGCGAGTGGTTCCGTCCGGGGCCGATGGTCGCGATGTTCCTCTCCAAGAACATCCGCCTCGAGGGGGTAACGCTCAGGAACACTCCCTGCTGGACCACCCACTTCCGCTGCTGCGACGGTCTCGACATCCGCGGGGTTACGATTGACGCCGACCGCGAGATCGCCAATTCCGACGGCTTTTCCATCGACTGCACGAAGAACGTCGTGGTGAAGGACTGCGTCATCAAAACCGGCGACGACGGCTTTGCCATCCGCGCGAGCTGCAAGTTCCACGCCGCCGAGCACCCCTGCGAACACATCAGCATCGAGAACTGCGACGTCTGGAGCTGTTGCCTGGGCGTCCGGTTCGGCGTCGGCACCGGCACGATCCGCGATGTCTCGATCGACAACTGCCGCTTCCACGAGTCGGTCGTCGGCATCTGCTTCACTCCAGCATGGCGCGACGAGGGGAAGAACGTCTACATCGAGAACATCCGCGTCCGCAACTGCGTCTCGCTGGAGAGCGAGCGGCCGGTCGCGACCTGGATGCCGCGCGGCGACGCCAGGGTCGCGGACGTCCTCTTCGAGAACTGCCGCTTCGAGGCGCTGTTGCCCAACTCCATTTCCGGCAGCGACCGGGTCGGCCCCGACAACATCGTCTTCAGAAACTGCACCTACCGCCAGATTCCGCGTGTCCGCGTCCGCCAGGGACATCGCTGGCTCCAGGACCACAAGAAGCGTTCCCGCGAGTTCTTCGAGACCTGGGGGGTGACCGGCAGGGTTGAGATCGTAAACTGCGACCCGTCGCCGACCGGTGCGCGCGGCATACTGCTGCTCTCCTTCGACGACCGCAACTTCGCGGACTGGGAGGCGGCTCGCCCGATCTTCGCCAAATACGGTGCGCACGTCACCTTCTTCGTCTCGGGACCCATCGACCAGCCGACTATACGCTCGCTCAAGCGGCTCAGCTCCGACGGGCACTCCATCGGCTTCCACGGGCTTAAGCACCTCAATGCAGACGATGCCATTGCCGAGCGCGGCGCAGAGCGCTACTATCTCGAAGACGTTTGGCCGCAGACCGACAGCGCCACCAGGGGATATGTTCCTTTCGAGTCATTCGCCTACCCGAACTGCCGTTTCAGCGACGAGTCCGACGAGCTCTTCCGCAAGAAGGGCTTTGCGCGAGTCCGCGGCGGCGTGAAGGGCGCGACGCCATACGATCCCGACGGCAGTAAGCAGGCGGAACGCAAGCCGCTCGTCACCAACGAGGCGGTGTTCTTCCCCGCGGCCGAGCTCCGGAAGCACTTCCGCATCGACACCATCATCGTCGGCGAGGCGTACCACACCGACATCGAGGAGATATGCGCCTGCATCCGCCGCGCCGCCGAGCGCAAGGAGGTCCTTTCCATCACCTCGCACGGCATCTCGCCGAACGCCAAGCGCATCAACATGAAGACTGAGTGGCTGGAGCGCATCCTCGCCGCCGCGAAGGAGAGCGGCGTCTCCATCCTCGGGTTCGACGAACTCCCGTCGGTCGGTCCGTAGGCCCAAGCTGGCCACTTGCGCGGCCACGCCGAATTTGGTAAACTATTCTTCACGTTTGGACCGGTAGCTCAGTCGGTCAGAGCAGGTGACTCATAATCTCCTGGTCGTGGGTTCAAGTCCCGCCCGGTCCACCAACTACTTTCGGAAGAGAACACGTATAGCCAGCGCCATGTCCGAGATACTGGAGTTCGCGATGCTGTTCGCGTTCGGCTTTTCCTGGCCGTTCGCGATATGGCGCACGTACAGGGCGAAGCGCGTTGACGGCAAGTCCCCCCAGTTCATGTTCATCATAATCTTCGGCTACATGTGCGGAATCGCCTCGCATCTTGTCGAAGGCACGAAACTCTGGCTGTGCATCGTCTATCTCGTCGACATGGCGCTCGTCTCGACGGACCTTGCGCTCTACTTCCACTACTCGCGGAGGAGCCGCGCATGAAGCTCTGCGTCGCAACGCACAACCAGCACAAGCTTAGGGAGATATCGCAGATCCTTCCGGCCTTTGAGGTGGTCGCGGACGATCCCGAGGGCGTGGAGGAGACGGCGCCGGACTTCGTCGGCAACGCGCTTATAAAGGTGCGGGCGATCGCACAGCGGCACAAGGGCGAGTGGTGCATGGCCGACGACTCCGGGCTGGAGGTCCGCGCGCTTGGCGGCGCGCCTGGGGTGCGGAGTGCGCGCTACGCTGGCGAGCCGACGAACACGCCCGCCAACAATGCGCTGCTTCTGAAGAACCTGGAAGGGGTGTCCGACCGCACGGCGAACTTCACCTGCGCCGTCGCGCTCGTCGATCCTGAGGGGCGCGAACACGTCGTCGTCGGCAAGTGCTTCGGCAGGATCGCCCTCGCGCCGTCCGGCGCCGAGGGCTTCGGATACGATCCGCTCTTCGTCCCCGACGGACACGACAAGTCGTTTGCGGAGCTTTCCGCCGAAGAGAAGAACGCCATTTCGCACCGGGGCCGCGCGCTCGCCGAGGCGAAGGACGTGATAGCCGGTTTTGCCGGTGGGCGTTCGCGTCCCGCGTCTGTCGCCTCTCGCATTCTTGCATGGCTGCGGCTCTTCCGCGTGGTGAACCTGCCGACGGTTCCTGGCGACGTCCTCGTCGGCGCGGCGGCCGTGCTGTCCGCAGGCTGGGGGCTGGTGGACTCTTCGGGGCTCGGCATTAGGTGGATCGCGCGGCTGATGGCGCCTGTCTGGTGGGCGGCGGGCGCGAGCGTGTTCATCTACATGTTCGGGCTTGTGCAGAACGACATAATGGGCGCCAAGACGGACAAGGGGCGTCCGATACCGGACGGCGAGATATTGATGGATTCCGCATTGGCCGCCGCTACGGCATGTCTCGGAGCGGCTCTGTTCTGCGCATACATGGGAGGGCTTCTTGACGGCGGACTGTTCGGAAGCAACTCCTGGCCTCGGGTCGCGATTCTCCTTATCGTGTGGGTTACTCTCTACAACCGCTGGAAGAAGTGGTGGATGATGGGCTTGTGCCGTGCGATGAACGTCATGCTTGGTGCGGCGGCTTGCGGCGCAATGGGTGTCGGCGCTTCGGAATCTTGGCCATTCAGGGCGGTTTGCCTTGCGGTCTTGTGGTGGATCTACATCTCGCTTGTGACGATGTATTCCGAAGGCGAGGAGAATGACCCTGCGAAGAAGCGGCGCGTGGGCATGCTTGTCGGCGGCATCGTCTATCTGCAGCTAATCGCTCTGGTCGCACTTGCGCTCGCGTTCCCGCGCGCAGCGGCTATGCGCCCGCTTCTTCTTGCCGGGGCTGGGCTGCTGGTCGTCCTTAGGCTGTTCAAGTGGGGTTTCCCGAAGGTGAGTGCGTCATGAAGAAGCTGAACGTCATGGCTGCGGGGCTCGGATGGGGCGTCCTTGAGAGGAACGGCGTCAAGTCGATGGCCGGCCTCAGGTTCGAGCCCGCGCCGAGCGTGTTCCCCGCCGTGACGTGCGTCGCGCAGGCGACGAAGCGCACCGGCCTCGCGCCGTCCGGGCATGGGATGATCGCGAACGGACGCTGGTTCGACGATCTCGCCAAGCCGATGTTCTGGGAGCAGTCCGCAAGCCTCGTCAAGGGCCGCCGGGTCTGGGAGGACTTCCGCGCGAAGGGCGGCACTGTCGGCATGTTCTTCTTCCAGCAGTCTCTCGGGGAGAGCGTGGACGCGATCATATCGCCCGCGCCGATCCACAAGCACGGCGGCGGCATGGTGATGAGCTGCTACACGAAGCCGACGGAGGCGGCGCAGGCGATAGAGCGCCGTTTCGGGCGCTTCCCGCTGTGGCGCTACTGGGGGCCGCTGTCGTCCCCGAAGGTCGGGCGCGCCTGCATCGACTGGTTTGAGGCGCTGACAGGGGAACATGACGTGGACGAGGCGTATTTGTACCTGCCGACGCTGGACTACGCCGCGCAGAAGAGAGGGCCAGGATCGCCGAAGGACAATGCGGCGTTTGCGGAGCTCCGCCGGCAGCTGGAGCGGCTGGCGGACATCTGCTCGAAGCGCGGCGCGGAGCTTTCGGTGGAGGGCGACTACGAGATAACGCCCGTCACGGCCGCCCCCGTGCACCCTAACATAATCCTGCGAGAGAAGGGCCTTTTCCGCACGCGGCCTGTCGCGGGACGGGCATACCCGGATTTCTACCAGTCCGATGCGTTCGCGATGTGCGACCATGAGGTCTGCGTCGTCTACGGTCCGAAGAGGGACGACGCCGCAAGGCTCCTTCTCTCCTCCGGCGGCTTCGAGGCGTCGGACGAAGACCACGTCCTTCTGGCGCAGAAGGGCAGCTGGTGCGAGTACAAGTGGTGGACGGACGGACGCGAGGCCCCCGACTGGGCCAGCCATGTCGACATACACAACAAACCGGGTTACGACCCGACGGAGCTTTTCTTCTTCGGAAGAGGAACGGTAAAAGGAACGCACGGGCGAAAATGCCTTGTCGCAAAAACGGAGGAAAGAAGATGAAGATGGTGAACATCGCAGTACCAGTTGCGGCGCTTGTAGCCGGCGCGGCCCTTGGATACTTCGCACCGCACGGCGAAAAGGCCGCGGCAGCGGAGCAGGAGAAAGTCGCCGAGGCAAAGCCTGCGACGACCGACAACGCGGAGCTGGAGTCGCTGCGCAAGCGGAACGAGAGCCTTGTTCGCGAGCTTGCGGAGATGCGCAACCGCCTCGCGAAGGCGATGAACGCCAAGGCGCCGGACGCCAAGAAGCCGGCCGAAGCCAAGGAAGGGGAGGATCCCTTCGGGAAGATCGACGAAGACATCGCGAAGTGGAAGAAGGACAATCCGGAGCTCGCCGACGAGGCCAGGGCGTCCCTCAAGGAGTTCGCCGCCAAGCTGACCAATCCGACCGAGTCGAAGCTGGACTTCCTCGCGTCGCTTGACACTTCGTGGATGAACGAGGAGGACAAGGCGTCGTACGACGACCTCATGAGGCTGCTCGCCAAGCAGAAGGAGCTCCAGGCGAAGCTGTTCTCGCTGGACGTCTCGCAGATGGAGCGGATGCAGGCGACGATGGAGTACATGTCTTCGACTGGCGCGATAAAGAAGAGGGGCGGGCAGATGCGCAAGGCCCTCCTGCGCAGGACGGTCGACGTCCTCGGGTACAGCGGCGACGATGCGTCCGAGATCGTGGACACGGTGGACGGAATATACACGGCCACGACCGAGGACAACCTCTTCTCGACGCTTGGCGGCATGGTCAACGACATGAACGGCGGCGAACTGTCCGGCGACGACGCCAAGGGCATGTTCGACATGATGAAGAACAACGGCGGCCCCGGCGGCGGTGCGCCCAAGGGGGCGGCCAAGTAGCGGAGGCGGCGTTTCTGGCGCCATGGCAACGCACAAAGGGCGGGATTGATGAAGACGAACCTAGTAGTGCCGGTCGCTACGCTCCTCGCGGGCGTGGCGGTCGGATACTGCGTCCCGCGCGGCGGAGGCGGGATGGCGCCGGAGTCGGAGAGGCCGGAGACGAAGGTTGTCAAGGTCGGCTTGAGCGACAAGTCAGTCGTCGACGCATTGCGTGTGCGTAACAGGGAGCTTGAGCGCCAGCTCGCGGAGCGAGGCGCCAAGCTGGACGAGGCGCCTCCGCCGGGGGGCGCCGTATCCGAACAACATGAGCGCGGGCCCCGCAATGCGGGCGAATTCCTGGAGGGTCTCAAGAGAGACAATCCGGAGCAATATGCCCGGGTCACGAACAACATGGCGCGCTTCCGCGCGATGAGGCAGGACAGGACGATGTCGAAGATGGAGTTCCTGTCGTCCATCGACACGTCCCGCATGAGCCACGCGGCGCGCGAGACGCACGAGCGGCTGCAGCGCCTTGTTGCCAGCAGAGCGGCGATAATAGACAGGATCGAATCCAGCATCGCCGATTCCGGCGCGGAAGGGGAGAGCCGCGCCGAGCTGCTGCGCGAGATGAGCGACCTGAGCCGCGAGATCAACGAGCTGAACGCGCAGGAGAGGGACAACCTGCTAAATCAGACAGCGGAAGCCCTTGGCTACGAGGGCGAAGACGTCGAGGTGATAACCGCGACGATAAAAGACATTATAAACAATACGGGGGCCGCCTATATGGGGCCGACGAACTTCGGGTCAGGGGCTCCCCCCGGGCCAGGTGTGGGCCGGTGACGGCCAGATGCAGGCTTAACGCGAGAGCTGCTCGAAAGACAGCAAACAAAAACACAAACAACAAAAACAACAAGGAGAACAATGATGAAGATGAACTTCACGGTGCCGATTGCGGCGCTTGTAGTAGGTGCGGCGCTCGGATACTGCTGCGTGCCGCGCGGAGAGGCGAAGGTGACCCCGGAGCCTGAGAAGGGAGAGTCGAAGGTCGTCAAGGTCGGCCTGAGCGACAAGGGCAGCGTCGACGCTCTGCGCGCGCGGATCAAGGAGCTTGAGCGCCAGCTCGCGGAGAAGGACGCGGCCACTGAACAGAAAGTTCCCGAGAACGGCGCAGGTCCAGCCCCCGAGGGCCAGCGCTGGCCGAACGGCGAGGAGATACGCGCGAACTTCGAGAAGTGGAAAAAGGACAATCCCGAGGAGTACGCGCGCATGGACAAGATGCGCCAGGACTTCCTCGCCCGCCGCACCGAGCGCGCCAATTCCAAGCTTGACTTCCTCGCGTCGGTCGACACCTCCCGCATGAGCAAGGAGGACCTCGCGACCCACACGCGCCTGCAGGAGCTGATAGCCAAGCGCAACAACCTCGAAAAGGGGCTCAACGAGTCTCTTCTCAACATGTCCGAAGAGGAGCGCGGCAACTTCTTCCGCGAGATGGGCGAGACGAGCCGCGAGATCCGCGAGCTCAACCAGAAGGAGCGCGGCGTCCTCTTCAACAGCCTCGCCGGCGAGTTGGGGCTCCAGGGCGAAGAGGCGAATGCGGTCTCCGACGCCGTGCAGGGCATTCTGGACGCAACCAGCAACAGGGAGGGCTTCGGCGGCTTCGGCGGTCCCGGCGGCGGCTTCGGCGGTCCTGGCGGTCCCGGCGGTGGCTTCGGCGGAGGACGTGGTCCCGGCG
>Ga0310786_10001878_pt1 | contig 33305 bp, 29 predicted proteins | sample AusTroGonzalo_MG_FD_203881 | JGI IMG/M metagenome (GOLD analysis project Ga0310786, IMG submission 203881) | Bovine rumen microbial communities from tropical cattle in Woodstock, Queensland, Australia - Gonzalo_03 (v2) (version 2) | ecosystem: Host-associated > Mammals > Digestive system >... | reverse complement strand
AAGGAGTCAACCTCTCCAGTGAAAGTAGTCAACTGTGCTCAGGCGAGACAGTCAACCAAATCCGTATGGGTAGACAAGTGTTAAATAACAAGGCCCCAATGGAGTCAACCGCATTCAGGAAAAGACATTATCTTATGTTGTACAAACGCCGTAAATTGGTTAATTGGTTAATTTAAGTTTGCGATTTACAAGTCTATATGGAGGTAAATATTAATATAATATATATATTATATAATATTTAATAATAAATCTTACCCTTCCCCATTATCCCCATCAGCTTCCTAAAATTCCGTAGAGTGAAAACCAAATTTAACCAATTAACTAATTAACCATTTAACCATGGTAATCCTCCTTTTCTTTAGAATACTTAAAAACAGACAATAATAAACAAGAACAGACTAACTTATGCCTACCCGATTGAAATTCTTTGTATCTTTGCACTGGACTTCGGGAAAACCCTGCATCGGAGTCCTGCTTTCTCGGTATGAAAAGTTCATTTTCCTGGCACGAAAAGTGAAGTTTCAATCAAGGAAAGTCATAGGGAGAAGCAGGGATATATATAATAATGTAAAACGTCATCAAGAAATGGCTACAAGAAAAATTAAGTTCCCAGTAGTGCTCCGTCAGAATGACAACAGCTATAGCAATGCCTATGGCCGTTACTATCCTGAGGCGGTGCCTGGTGAAACGCTTTCCTTGTCTGGACTTCTGGCAATGGTTGCCTTTGATCAGAGCGTCTATACTGAGGACATCGTGAAAGGTGTCGTGCAGGCAGTCACCCGCTCAATGGTAGAGTTGCTGAAGGAGGGCCAGCCGGTCAAGTGGGACGGACTGGGCACGTTTACTCCGACCATCGAGAACACCAAGGGCGGTGCTACCGAGGCGGAGATCGTAAACGGCACCAAGAATGTGAACACCACCATCGCAGGTGTGCACATCCGCTTCATCCCAGAGAACACGGACGGTCAGAAGCTGACCTCTCGCGTGTTCGGTGACCGTTGTCTGTTCGATCTTCGTGGTGTGCTTGTACCCACCGTCATCGGTGCGGGTAAGAACCAGAAGAAAGTGTTTAACACCGTATCGCTGGAAACCTGGCGTGGAAACGCAAACGGATAACAGGAGGAACGCCATATATGAGAAACGTCATTACTTTCCCCGTATATTGGGCTGAGAATACCAATTCGTATAGCAATGCCTATGGCAAGTACTACGCCAAGCCCAACTATCCCGAGACGCTCGACCTGCGCGGTCTGATCGAGCGTGTGGCCTTCGACCAGAGTGTCTATTCGCGTGACATCATCGAGGGCGTGATCACGAAACTGACCACCGTCATGGTAGAGCAGCTGGAGGCTGCCCAGCCCATCAACTGGGATGGACTCGGAACCTTTACGCCGCGTATCGAGGTGTACAATCCGATCGATCCTGTCACGCATAAGCCGCAGGTAGGTGGTATCACCGATGCTCAGCTGATGGCTGGTGACTTCAAGATTGATGAGATGATTGGCGGTGTACACATCCGCTTCATCCCGATGGGCGAGAAGAACGAGAACCTGACTTCACGTGCGCTGGCCGATATGTGCTCGTTCGAGTGCGTAGGTGTCGGCGACGCTACCGATGTGGTCAACATGGAGGCATGGACTGCCCAGGCGACTGCGCCGTTGGAGGTGTCTGTCACCATCGACGGTACTGCTGCCGAGAAGGGCGCATCGGTCTCTGGCGTGTCTGCCGTGGCCATCGCTGCCCAGATGGACTTCAAGTACAAGGGTACCTACGGCATCGGTTTCATGAACCATGCCACGGGTAAGATCACCGAGGTGCTTGACACCAAGGAGGTGGCGCAGGACAGCGCATCAGGAACGTCCGTCAGCTTCAGCAAGGCGTCTGCCACCGCCTCTGCCACGAAGGACCGCCTGGTCATCTTCAAGGGCGCTTCTGCCGAATCCGCGAAGATTCTGATGGAGTGGTGTACTGTGAGCGCATCATAAACTTTCAAAGGGGAGCCAGAAATGACTCCCCTTTTATTTTGTGAAATTGGTTAATTGGTTAATTGGTTAAATTTGGTTTTCAAACAAAAGAATTATGACGTTATATTGTTGATAATACCATATTATTATGTAACTTTGCAGCCATGATGAAGAAACTGAGGACGATAGAGATGCAGCGGCTGTCTGTTGACGAGTTCAAACAGGCGGAGAAGCTGCCGTTGGTGGTGGTGCTCGACGATGTGCGCTCGATGCATAATGTGGGCAGCGTGTTCCGTACGGGCGATGCTTTCCGTATCGAGGCGGTCTTCCTGTGCGGCATCACATCGACGCCGCCTATGGCAGAGATCCACAAGACGGCCTTAGGGGCGGAGGACAGTGTCAGCTGGAAATATTTCCCCACGGCAATGAAGGCCCTGCAGGAACTGAAGACTGAGGGCTATGAAATTTGGGCCGTGGAACAGGCCCACGGCTCAACGATGCTGCAGGGATTCGAGCCCGTGGCCGGCAAGAAGTATGCCGTCATCCTGGGCAACGAGGTGAAGGGGGTCCATCAGGAGGTGGTCGATGCCTCTGACGGCTGCCTGGAGATTCCGCAGTTCGGTACGAAGCATTCGCTGAACGTGTCGGTGGCGGCCGGCATCATCATCTGGCACTTCGCTCAGGCTGGCGAGAAGTCGCTCTTGCCGACGCCGCAGACGGGGCATACCCAATCCTCGGGGATGTCTTCAAATGCTGTGCCTGGAGCAATGCCGCCATCGGCGTCGCCCTCAGCAGGGTCATAAACGTAACCACATACGTCGCAAACATACTTTTTCATAATCTCTAAGTTTTAGGGGTTATTAATAATGGATTCTATTCTCTCGACAATCCGCTCGGGCGGAATGTTCTTCAGACAGGCATAGTCACCCCGCTGGCAGGCCTTCTGGCCGAAGATGCTGCAAGGGCGGCAATCAAGGTCCAGCTGGATGATGTTGTCTTTCGACTGGTTGTATCCAAGGAAGCCGGCATAGGGATGAGTGGCTCCCCAGACGCTGACGACGGGCACGGCGGTCAGCGAGGCCAGGTGCATGTTGGCCGAGTCCATCGAGAGCATCACGTCGAGGTGGCTCATGATGATCAGCTCCTGGTACATGTTCTCGCAATGGCGGCTGGCGTTGGTACACTGGCGGTACTGGGCGCACCAGAGGCCAAGGTATTTGTCTTCCTGATGGCCCTTGCCGAAGAAGAAGATGCGGCACTTGGGGTATTTCTCCAACAGCTGAAAGATGACCTGCTCCATCAGCCGTACCGGATAGACTTTTCCTTCGTGGGCGGCAAAGGGGGCGATGCCGATCCACTGCTCGAAGTTCTTCTTGGGCCCGATCTCCTTGGGCAGCAGGTTCAGGTTGCCGCCTTCCTCGGGGAAGATGCTGCGGAACTTGCTGATGTCGATGGGGTAGCCCAGGCGTTCGAACACCTCGAGATAGTTGTCGAAGGATGTGGGCAGCTGCTTCTTTACCTTATTCTTATATGAGATGAGCTTGCGACGGTCCTTGCGGTGCTTGTCGATATGCTCCACACGGTAGCGCCCCAGGTTGAAGCGCATACGCAGGTATTCGGAGCGGAGCACGTTATGCAGGTCGGCCACCTTGGTGAACTGTTTGGCCACCAGTCGGCGGTAGAGGGCGTTGAGGCCCTTGATGCCGTGATACTCCACCTTCAGGTCGGCCTCCATGAAGTTGACGTTGGGAGCCAGGTCGTCGAAGAGCGTACGGGCATAGCTCCGGCTCAGCATGGTGATCCTGATGTCAGGGTACTGCTGGGCCAGGGCCCATACCACCGGTACGGTCATGGCTATATCGCCTAACGACGAGAAACGGATGACGAGTATGTGCTCCTTCTTCACTTCTTATATAGGATTGGGTTGGTCGAGGGATCATTGTACATCTTCATCTGGCGATACACCTTCATGTATTTCCTGCCAGCCTCGATGTCCTCCAACAGCTGGTCGATGGCCAGCGAGAGGTCCTTCTGCTGTTCCAGCAGCACGCCGAGCTTGGCCTGGCACTTGGCGATATGCTCTGCCGAGGCGTCCTTGCGGTCCACCTGTTCCTGCATGTGGTAGATCTTCAGGGCCAGGATGCTCAGGCGGTCGACGGCCCAGGCGGGGCTCTCGGTGTTCAGGCGGGCATCGGGCAGGGGAGTCACCTCGCTGTACAGCTGACGGAAATAGCTGTCAATCTCTTCTACGAGATCCGTGCGGTCCTGATTGCTGCTGTCGATGCGGCGCTTCAGGCTGACGGCCTCCACAGGATCGATATGGGGGTCGCGGATGATGTCCTCATAATGCCACTGCACCGTGTCGATCCAGCACTTCAGATAGAGGCGGTTCTCGATGCTGTCCCTGCCGTAGGGGTTGTGGATGGGGGTATCGACATCGTCCGTCAGGTGATAGTCCTTGATGACCTGATTGAAGATCTGATTGGCGTGTTCTGTAAACGACATTTTCTAAAATAGTTATTTGTTTAGGTGCAAAGATACGGAAACCTTTTCAATTAGCCAACGAAATCTGCATTTATTTCATCTAATTTTGCATTTTTAGTGCTGGTAACGCACACAAAAGGGGTGATATTTTGCACAATTTGGGGGTAATTGTGCAAAAAGGTGATAGTTTTTCTTAAAAAAATTTGCGTAAGTGAAAGAAAATGTGTTACTTTGCACCCCGAAATCGGCAGAAGCCGTATTTTTTCAAGATAGCAAATACATTATTAACATTTTAAAGAAAGAAAATTATGTCAGAAATTGAAAGCAAAGTAAAGGCTATTATCGTAGACAAACTGGGTGTTGATGAGGCTGAGGTTAAGCCCGAGGCAAGTTTTACAAATGATCTGGGCGCAGATTCACTGGATACCGTTGAGCTGATCATGGAGTTTGAGAAGGAGTTCGGTATCTCTATCCCCGACGATAAGGCTGAGAAGATCGGTACTGTTGGTGATGCTATCGCTTATATCGAGGAGAACGCAAAATAATAATAATAGAATTGAAGAATTGAAGAATTGAAAGATTGAAGTTCTGGTTTTCCTGACTTCCTTCAATTCTTCAATTTTTCAATTTTTCAATTTTGTAAAAATGGAATTAAAAAGAGTAGTTGTAACAGGTCTGGGAGCTGTTACTCCCGTCGGCAACACTCCTGAAGAGATGTGGAATAACCTGCTCAACGGAGTAAGCGGTGCCGCACCGATTACACTTTTCGACGCAAGCAAGTTCAAGACACAGTTTGCCTGTGAGGTGAAGAACCTCAACGTGAACGACTTCCTCGACCGTAAGGAGGCTCGCAAGATGGACCGCTATACGCAGCTGGCCATGATTGCCGCCAAGCAGGCTGTCGAGGATAGTGGCATGGATCTGGAGACTGAGGACAAGAACCGCATCGGCGTGGTCTATGGCGTGGGTATCGGCGGTATCAAGACCTTCGAGGAAGAAGTGAAGTACTACGGCCAGCACGAGGAAGACGGCCCGAAGTTCAATCCCTTCTTCATTCCGAAGATGATTGCCGACATCGCTGCCGGACAGATCTCCATCATGTATGGTTTCCACGGTCCTAACTATATCACCGCCTCTGCTTGTGCTTCTTCATCGAATGCACTGGCTGATGCCTTCAATCTGATTCGTCTGGGCAAGGCAAATGCCATCGTTGCCGGTGGTGCCGAGGCTGCCATCTGCGCCTGTGGCGTAGGCGGTTTCAATGCAATGCACGCACTCTCTACCCGCAACGATGAGCCGGAGAAGGCCAGCCGTCCGTTCAGCGCCAGCCGTGATGGCTTCATCATGGCCGAGGGAGCGGGCTGTCTCATTCTTGAGGAACTGGAGCACGCCAAGGCCCGTGGTGCGAAGATCTATGCCGAGATGGCTGGTGCCGGCATGAGTGCCGACGCCCATCACATCACCGCCAGCCATCCCGAGGGACTGGGTGCCAAGCTGGTGATGCAGAACGCCCTGGAGGATGCTGAGATGAAGCCCGAGGACATCGACTATATCAATGTTCACGGCACTTCTACCCACGTGGGTGACATCTCCGAGGCCAAGGCCATCAAGGAGGTGTTCGGCGATGCCGCCTTCAAGCTGAATATCTCGTCAACGAAGTCGATGACTGGTCACTTGCTGGGTGCTGCCGGAGCCGTCGAGGCTATGGTCACCGTGCTGGCCGTGAAGAACGACATCGTTCCTCCCACCATCAACCACGAGGAGGGCGACGAGGATCCCGAGATCGACTACAACCTGAATTTCACCTTCAACAAGTCGCAGAAGCGTGAAGTGCGTGCCGGACTGAGCAATACCTTCGGTTTCGGTGGCCACAATGCTTGTGTGGTATTTAAGAAATATGTGGGTTAGTAATATCATCGACCGTATAAAGCTCCCTTTCCGCAAGGAGAAGGAGCTTTTTTCTTCTCTCTATGAGATTCTGGGCTTCTATCCCCATAACATCGAGTATTACCGCCAGGCCCTGATGCACAAGAGCATCGGCAAGCGCAACGACAAGGGCAAGCCGCTGAACAACGAGCGACTGGAGTTCCTGGGCGATGCCATCCTCGATGCAGCAGTGGGCGATATCGTCTATCGTCACTATGAGGGCAAGCGCGAGGGATTCCTGACGAACACCCGTAGCAAGCTGGTGTCGAGGGATACGCTTGGCCGTCTGGCTAACGAGATGGGGCTCTCACAGCTGATCCTCTCAGCTGGCCACAGCAATTCTCACAACAGCTACGTAGGCGGCAATGCCTTCGAAGCTCTTGTGGGAGCCATCTATCTCGACCGCGGCTACGATGCCTGTATGTGGTTCTGGGAGAACCGTGTGCTCGGCAAATACATCAACCTCGACAAGGTGGCCTTCAAGGAGGTGAACTTCAAGTCGAAGCTCTTGGAGTGGAGCCAGAAGAACAAGGTGCGGATGGAGTACCGTCTGATGAAGCAGAAGAAGGATGACAACGGCAGTCCGGTATTCAGTTTCCTCGTATTGATCGAGGGCAATGAGGGCGGCCGTGGTTCCGGCTATTCCAAGAAGGAAGCTCAGCAGGTGGCCTCGAAGGACACCCTGCAGCGCCTGAAGCGTGAGCCGCAGTTCATCGATGCCATCTTCAAGTCGAAGAGCGACCGTACGAAGATGGAGGAGGAGCCTACGATGCTCGTGCCCGATCCGGAGAAGGAGCAGGAGGATTTTATGATAAGGAGTCAGGAGTCAGGAGTCGGGAGTCAGGAGGATTCTCCTGATGCCGGATTGCAGGATGAGGGTGATCTCACTCCACCTTCTTGCGTCCACCTTTCACCAGAAGAAGATCCCGACTTTGACCTCTCCCACATCACGCACAAAGAGAAATCGCGTGAGGACATCATCGCCGAGGCCGAAGCTGCCGCCTTCGCAGAAGACTAACAGAAAGATTTGACGACAATTTATATTATTGACGACAACTATCTAGGTGTAGGCGGAAGCCGAACTCGATGGAGGGAGCCAGGGGATGCTCCTTGTAGTAGTGCTCAAGGAAGGTGCCGTCATCGAAATAATAGCCGAGAGAGGGTTCGAGGTAGAGGCCGAGCTGACGGGTGAAGGTGTACTCCGCTCCTGCCGCTGCCTCGACAGACCACTGCCAAGGCTTCTTGTCCACCGTACTGCCATCCTCGAATTGGGCACTCACGCACTTCTCCACCATCGCACCACCAGAGACGTAGAAGCGGAAATGGCTGGCCGACCACAGTTGCCAGGTCACTCCAAGGGGGATGCCAACGTAGTGCAGCTTCTGGTCGTAGGAGATATTATTGTGAAGCGGGACGCTGAACTTTGAATAAAGATAGGTATAGCCGATGCCGCTATGCAGGGCCAGACGGGGTGAGAGCCGGTAGTTCACGCTCAGCCCGAAACGTATCGGGAGGTGATGCTCCGACACATATTCCGTCAATTCACTGTCTGTGTTATAGTAATGGTAATTGTCTATTTCAGCAATAAATGTATAGGCAGTACCTGTCTGATAATTCGGACGGTCCGTCCGCTGCGAGGTGTTGGCAGCAAGCAGTCCACCAGAGGCATTGACACCTACAGACCACCTTTTTAACGGTTGACGGATGGTGGTGGATGACGGGTAATTGTCATTATGATGCTGGTAAGTCTTTTCTGTCTGAGGCTGATGGTGCCTTTCTTTTTTGGGCAGAGGCTCGTCAAGCGTCTGCTGCGGTTCTGTAAGCGTATCAGGCAACTCAGAGGCTAAGAGGTGAGCGGTCGATGAAGGCTTGTTTTCAGCTGGAGGCTTGTTCTCAACAGGTCTCGTTTCTTCAGGCTGCTGCGAGGGAAGTTGCTGCGATGGGGGTTGCTGAGTGACTGGCTGCTGCGAAACGACGCTTACCTGCTGAGGCAGCTCGCTGTCAATGCCATTATGGAAGGCGAAGAATCCCCCGAGGGCCACGACAGCTGCTGCCGCCGCCCACCACCAACGTCTGCTGACGGACTTCTTTCCGACAGGCTCCTGGCTGACAGGCTCCACATTATAGCCCATCTCCCTCAGCTTTGCGCTGATGCTCTCCCACAGCCCTTCCGGGGGCTCCACCTCATGCCCCTCTAACTTTCGTCTCAGCTGTTCTTCCCAGTCTTCTTTCATTGTCTTTTCTTTATGAGTTCCTTAATCTTTCTTGCTAATAGCCGTTTGGCAAAATAGAGTTGTGAGCCTGATGTCGATTCTTCTACGTTCAACAGCTCGGCAATCTTCTTGTGCGAATAGCCCTCGAAGACGTGAAGGTTCACCACCGTTCGGTAGCCGTCGGGCAGTTCGCTGATCAGCTGGTGCAACTCGTCGGCAGTGATGTGTCTTAGCATAAATCCCTCGTCGTCAGTGATCGGCAGGTCATCCATATCCTGTGTCACGAACACCAGCTTCTTCCGCTCCTTCAGATAGTTCAGCGACTCGTTCACCACCACCCTCTTCATCCAGGCACGGAACGACGGCTCGTCGCGATAGTCGAAGGTTGGAATCAACGTGAATATCTTGATGAAACTGTTCTGCAGCACGTCCTTCGCATCGCTCTCCGATGGCACATAACGGTAGCAGACCGATGAAAGCTCCTCGATGTACATCTGATAGAGCCGGCTCATCGCCCTTTGGTCCTTCTGCCGTATGCGCTCAACGAGTTGTCCGACCATTTATTTGTCTTGTCTCTACTTTTATAGTCCAAAAATACGCAAATCTTGTATGGATTTGCTGACATTTATGATTCTTTAACTCTTTCCCATACAAGATTTTGGTATTTTGAGAGTTATGGGAGTAGAAAGAACCCCTAAACGAAACGAAAATGAAAAAGAGAAGTTTTATATGGTTGAGTATGCTTCTGCTGATGCTGGCAGGATGCAGCAGTGATGATGATAACAATAGTGACTATTCAAAACTGATTGTTGGGGAATGGGAAGCCAGTCATCGGAGTAAGAATCCCAAATATGGAGACACTGGCGGCATATGGAAATTCACCTTCAATGCTGATGGAACAGGCAGTTGGCCTCTTGCAACAGGATCTTTCAGATACGAAATCGAAGGGAATCATATCACTTTGCATCTTACAAACATTGAAGCCTACTATGGTCGTATCATCTTTGAATACAACATAATAAGCATATCAAAAGACAACATGGAATGGGATGAGATTCCTGACGAAAAGTGGGGCGACAATAGTCTGTATCTTAAATTTTATCGAAAATAAAAGTTGTTTAAGTTGTCAAAGTTGTCGTTATTTTAATATGTCGTTGACTTAAAAAACGTAAATTATTCCGCAGTTACGGGGGAATTGCTTAATTTTGCACGCGAATTGTGCAAAACGAATGAATATAACAAGCATAGTCAGGAAGGTCTTCGAGCCGCGGATGCGGGAGCTGGAGAAGCACCAGAGTGGGGGAGAGGCCCTGCAAAGGGCTGTGCTCAGCCGTCTCGTTGCTGAGGCCAAGGATACGGAATTCGGACGGAATCATGCCTTCACGGCCGTGAAGGACTATGACGATTTCACGAAGCATGTTCCTATCAACACGTACGAAGAACTGAAAGGCTCGATAGACCGTATGCGACATGGTGAGGTGGATGTCCTCTGGCCAGGCCGCGTGAAGTGGTATGCCAAGTCATCAGGCACGACCAACGACAAGTCAAAGTTCATCCCCGTCAGTCCTGAGGGTCTGAAGCGGATGCACTACCAAGGCGGCTATGATGCCGTGGCGATGTATCTGAGGAACAATCCCCAGTCGCGGCTCTTCGACGGACGCGCGCTGATTCTCGGCGGCAGCCATGCACCCAACTATAATCTGAAGGACTCGTTGGTGGGCGACCTCAGTGCCATCCTCATCGAGAATATCAACCCGTTGGCCAATCTCGTCCGTGTGCCGAAGAAACAGACGGCCCTCATCTCCGACTTTGAGATCAAACGCGACAGGATAGCCCGTGAGGCGATGGACAAGAACGTGACGAATATCTCCGGTGTGCCTTCGTGGATGCTCTCCGTGCTGACGAGGATGATGGAGATTACGGGCAAGACGCACTTGGAGGAGGTATGGCCGAACATCGAGATGTTCTTCCACGGTGGCGTGGCCTTCACACCCTACCGTAAGCAGTATGAGCAGCTGATCACCTCTCCGAGGATGCACTATATGGAGACCTATAATGCCAGCGAGGGCTTTTTCGGTCTGCAGGATGACCCGCAGGACAAGTCGATGCTCCTGATGCTCGACTATGATGTGTTCTATGAGTTTATGGAAACCTCCCCCAACCCCTCCCAAGGAGGGGAGTCTGGTTCCTCCCCTTTGGGGAGGTCAGGAGAGGTTATTCCCCTCTGGGCGGTGGAGACGGGGAAGAACTACGCGATGGTGATCTCCACCTGCTGCGGACTATGGCGCTATGAGATAGGGGACACGATACAGTTCACCTCGACAAACCCCTATAAGTTTATCATCTCGGGCCGTACGAAGCACTTCATCAATGCCTTCGGCGAGGAGCTGATCGTCGATAATGCCGAGAAGGGGCTTGCTTACGCCTGTGAGCAGACGGGTGCCGAGGTCAGCGAATATACCGCTGCCCCCGTCTTCATGGATGCCAACGCGAAATGCCGCCACCAGTGGCTCATCGAGTTTGCCAAGCCGCCACTGGACTTGCAGCAGTTTGCAGAGTTGCTGGACCGTCGCCTGCAGGAGATCAACAGCGACTACGAGGCCAAGCGCTACAAGAACATCACGCTGCAGCCCCTGGAGATCATCGTGGCCCGTCGGAACCTGTTCAATGACTGGCTCAAGCTGCGCGGCAAGTTAGGCGGACAGCACAAGGTGCCCCGTCTGAGCAACTCGCGTGACCATATCGAACAATTGCTGAAGCTTAACGTCCAGAAGGACTAATGGATAATGGACAATGGATAAATTTGGATAGGGAAGAAGATGAAGAGGAGAAGAACTTTACAGTTGATGAAGATGGTGATGGCTTTATCCATTATCCATTATACTTTTTCCATTATCTCCTGTGCCCGAATGGGAAGTCCCGACGGCGGCTGGTACGACGATGACCCGCCAAGAGTCATCGGCAGCTCGCCCGACGACAGGGCCATCAATGTCAAGGCAAAGAAGGTGACCATCTACTTCGATGAATTTATCAAGGTGGAGGATGCCACCAATAAGGTCATCGTGTCGCCCCCGCAATTGGAGATGCCGGAGATCAAGGGTGCCGGCAAGAAAATCATTGTTGAGCTGGTGGACACGCTGAAGGAGAATACTACCTACACCATCGACTTCAGCGATGCCATTGTTGATAACAACGAGGGCAACCCGATGGGTAACTATACCTTCACCTTCTCGACGGGTGAACAGATTGATACCTTCGAGGTGTCGGGCTATGTGCTCGATGCCAGCAACCTGGAGCCCATCAAGGGCATCAGTGTAGGCCTCTACAACGATCTGGCCGACTCGGCCTTCAAGACCAAGCCGATGATGCGTGTCTCGCGCAGCGACAGCCGTGGTCACTTCGTGGTGAAGGGTGTGGCGCCTGGCACCTATCGTGCCTATGCCCTTCAGGATATGGACGGCGACTTCCACTTCACGCAGAAGGGTGAGATGCTGGCCTTCAGCCACGAAACCTTCGTGCCTTCCTCGAAACCCGACACGCGTACCGATACCATCTGGCGCGACTCGCTGCATATCGACGCCCTCCGTCAGGTGCCCTATACGCATTTCCTGCCAGACGACATCACCCTGCTGGCCTTCACGCAAGTGCAGACAGACCGTAACCTGCTGAAGACGGAGCGCGTGGAGCCCAACAAGTTCTCGATGTACTTCACCTATGGCGACTCGCTGCTGCCCCAGCTCAACGGCCTGAACTTCAATGCCGACAGTGCCTTCGTGATAGAGGCCAACGAGAAGCGCGACACCATCCACTACTGGCTGCGTGACACGCTGCTCATCAATACGGACACGCTGCTGATGGACATCTCCTATCGCATGACCGATACATTGGGAAACCTGGTGCTGCATACCGACTCGGCCGTTGAGGCCCTGCCGAAGGTGTCGTACGAGAAACGCCTGAAGGAACAGGCCAAGGAACTGGAGAAATGGAAGAAGGAGCAAGAGAAGAAAAAGAAGAACGACGAGAAGTATGACTCTATCTATCCCGTCAAGCCGTTGGCGGTGAAGTATGACATCCCCACAGCTCCAGAGCCGGGAGCGCGCGGCATCATAGAGATGCCAACACCTTTGGCCGTCTGCGACACCTCAAAGATACATCTCTATTCGCAGATCGACTCGACGTGGTATCAGGCGCCCTTCGTTTTCCTGCCTGTCGAGGGCAAGCTACGTTTCTACGAGATACAGGCCGACTGGCGGCTTGATACGGAATACAGCTTCGAGGTGGATTCCGCCGCCTTCGTCGATATCTACGGACTGGTCAGCAATGCCTATAAGCTGGGCATCAAGGCAAAGAACAAGGACGAGTTCAGTACGCTGACACTCAACATCAGCGGTGTGGAGGCCGTTGATACCACCATCATCGTGCAGCTGCTCACAAGTTCTGACGACCCCACGCGGCAAGTCCGCGTCCAGAAGGGAGTGGCCAAATTCGACTATATGAAGCCTGGCAAGTACTACCTCCGCGCCTTCATCGATGCCAATGGCAACGGCATTTGGGATACGGGCGACTATGATGCCGACCTTCAGGCAGAGTCCGTGTATTACTATCCCAAGGAGTTGGAATGCAAGGAGAAGTGGGATGTGAAGGAGTCGTGGAACCTCACCTCCCTGCCGCGCTTCCGTCAGAAGCCTGAGGCCATCACCAAGCAGAAGGGCGAACAGCAGAAGAAACTCAAGAACCGAAATATAGAGCGCGCCAAGCAACTGGGCAAGGAATACCTCAAGTCGCAGGGCGTAAAGTTATAAAAATGAAAGAATGAAACGTTTATTATTATTTGCATTATTCACTATTCACTGTTCACTATTCACCTCATTTGCGCAGTGTGGGATAGAGAACACGGCCTTCAAGTCGGGTGAGGAGCTCGACTACGACCTCTACTTCAACTGGCACTTCATCTGGTTGAAGGTGGGTACGGCGTCGATGGATACAAAGATGGTGAAATATGAGGGAAAGGATGCCTGGAAGTCATACCTCATCACCCGAGGCAATCCTAAGCTCGACAAGTACTTCTTGATGCGTGATACGCTGCTCTCCTACTGTGACCCAGACCTGTCGCCCCTCTACTTCCGCAAGGGGGCCCGTGAGGGTGACCGCTACTACGTCGATGAGATATGGTACTCACGTCCCGGTGGCAACTGTCAGTTGAAGAAGCACCGCATCACGTCCAGCGGTGAGCATATCTGGAAGACCAGCACCTATAAGAACTGCATCTATGATATGATGTCCATCTTCCTCCGTGCCCGTAACTTCGATGCCTCAAAGATGAAGAAGGGCGACATCATCTCGATGCCTATCAGTGATGCCCGTACCCTGACGAACTCCTGGCTCGAATACCGTGGCAAGGAGAACTTCAAGCTGAATGACTCGAAGGAGAAATTCCGTTGTCTGGTCTTCTCATTCTGGGAGCGCGAGGACAATAAGACGCATGAGCTGATCCGTTTCTACGTCACTGACGACCAGAACCACATCCCCGTGCGTCTCGACCTCTTCCTGAATTTCGGCTCTGCCAAGGCTTTCCTCAAGGGCTACAAGGGTGTCCGCAGTCCAATGACCTCGAAGTTGAATTAAGTAATACTGAAGCATGATGGCACAATCAGCACGTTCGATGGGGATGGAGGAGAAAATGCAGTCGTTCACGGATGCCGGACTGTATGAGCAGGATCGGTACATCGACTTTGAGCCCGAGGGACATATTTATTTTTATAGGAGAGAAGGAGACAGGGAGACAGGGAGACAAGGAGATGAGAGGCGGCTGTTGCCCGTCAGTTCACTGATTGCCTATTTCTTCGAGCAATTCGATGCCCAGGCTGCAGCCCAGCGGCAATGGGACCGTTATCACATTCCCATTGAGGAGTCATTGAGAAAATGGGAGCGGATAGGTAAGAAGGCCAGTGAGGTAGGCACGTTTATGCACGAACAGACGGAGAGGTATTTCAAGGACGGCACCTTCGAGACCGACTATACGTTTGAGTTCGCCGGCGACGTGGAGCATGTGAGTATAGAGAAGGAGAAGCAGTATTTCCTGCGGTTCGTCCGTGACTATATGATCCGTCCCTACCGTCAGGAGTGGCCTGTGTATGATACAGAGCTGAACATTGCGGGCACCATCGACATGGTCTGCAAGGAGGATGACGGCACCTTCACGATCTACGACTGGAAGCGCAGTAGCAAGGTGGTCAATGCCGTAGGGCAGCCCATCGTCGAGGCCTTTGGTGGCAGACGCGGATTCAATGGCATCAGCCTGCCCGACACCGCTTTCTATCACTACTGCATCCAGCAGAACCTCTACCGTTATATGCTTGAAACCCACTACGGCATCTGTGTCAAGGCGATGAATCTCGTGGTGCTTTGTCCTGACTACCTGAGCTATGTCGTGGCCCCCGTGCCAAAGATGGATGAGGTTGTCCAGCAGATCATTTCCGCCTGTCAGGAGAAGGATTTAGGCCATCAGTTGCTGGTGGAAGATTGAGAAATACCCAAAGATATGAATAGCGAGACTGTCACACTACGGAACCTAAGCATCGGATATCAGGGAAAGAACGCTGGCACCAGAGTAGTTGCTGCCGGCATCGATGCATCTATCAGGCAAGGTGAGCTGACCTGTCTGTTGGGCGCCAATGGTGTGGGAAAGTCCACATTGCTACGTACGCTCTCCGCCTTCCAGCCGAAGCTCAATGGCGAGGTGATGATCGAGGGGCGGGAGATTGAGACATTCTCCGACAAGGAGCTGAGCCGTATGATCGGCGTGGTGCTGACGGAGAAGCCTGACATCAAGAATATGACGGTCAGAGAGTTGGTGGCATTAGGCCGTTCGCCCTATACGGGTTTCTGGGGAACACTCCGTGAGGACGACTGGCAGGTGGTGGATGAGGCCATCGATGCCGTCAGGATCAGTCAGCTGAGCAGCCGGATGATCCACACCCTCTCCGACGGTGAACGCCAGAAGGTGATGATTGCCAAGGCCCTGGCCCAGCAGACACCTGTCATCTACCTCGACGAGCCGACGGCCTTCCTCGACTTCCCCAGTAAGGTGGAGATGATGCAGCTGCTCCGACGGCTGGCACGGGAACAGCAGAAGACCATCTTCCTCTCGACGCACGACTTCGAACTGGCCCTGCAGGTGGCTGACACCATCTGGCTGATGGAAAGCCCGTCGGGTGAAACTCGTCTGAGCATCGGCACGCCGCGGCAACTGGCTTCCGAAGGTGCTCTCGCCAGATACGTGGAGCGTCCTGGCATCACCTTCAATCCTGACACGCTCTCCGTGAGGGTTGAGAAGTGAAAAGTTAAAATTGATAGATATATGTTATTCGGACACGGCGACGACACATACCGCTACGGCAATGCGGTAAAGATGAACTTCAGTTCCAACATCTACCAGAAGGCAGACCTGACGGAACTGAAAGACTATTTGATGACCCGTCTTGACACCATCCGTCACTATCCGGAACCTGTGGCTGCAGAACTCGAGGGCCTGATAGCTGAGAAGCTGGATATTCACGCTGAATCGGTGATGGTGACCAATGGCGCCAACGAGGCCATCTATCTGATTGCCCAGCTCTACAGCGGGTGGGCATCAGTCATCCCACAGCCCACCTATACGGAATATGCCGATGCCTGCCGGATGTTCGGACACCTCATCTCCTACGAGCGGACTGATGAGCTGGAGATATTGCCTCAGGACCGTATCTATTGGATGTGCAATCCGGATAATCCCACGGGCAATGTGCTGCTGAAACCGTTCCTCGTCCAGCTGATCCGCAAGAATCCTCGTTTCCTCCATGTGCTCGACCAGTCGTATGCCGACTATACGCTTCAGCCGACCATCAAGCCCCACGAGATGAAGGATTGCTATAACGTGATGATCATCCACTCGCTTTCGAAGAAATACTGTATTCCCGGCCTGCGATTAGGCTATATCACCGCCTCGCCGATCATCATCAACCGCCTGCGCGAGCTCCGACAGCCTTGGACGGTGAATATCCTGGCCATCGAAGCCGGTAAGTATTTGGTCAAGAACAGTCCGCAGATCCTGCCTGACCTGAATACCTATTTGGCAGAGGCACAGCGGTTGCGTAATGGGCTGTTGGACATTGAAGGTCTGATGGTGATGGACACCTGCACCCACTATATGCTGGTGAACATCGACTGGGCCACTTCCATCGAGCTGAAGAACTGGTTGTTGGAGCACCATGGCATCCTGATTCGCGATGCCTCCAATTTCTACAGTCTCGACGACCATTGTTTCCGCGTGGCGGCTCAGACACCCGAGGAAAACGATGCCCTTATCCAGGCCATAAAGGAATTTAAGGAAGTGAAATAAGATTAGTTTTTTCTTGCAATGACGTAGATGATGACCGGTGCGCCCATGATGGGGGTGACGGCATTCAGTGGTATGACCCCATTTTCACCCGGCAGGAAACAGATCAGGTTACAGATCAGGGCGATGACGGCACCGCAGAGGATGGTGGCGGGCAGCAGCACACGGTGGTTATCGGTCGTCAGCAGCAGTCTGGCGATGTGGGGCACAGCCAGTCCGATGAAGGCTACTGGTCCGCAGAAAGCCGTGGTGATGGCCGTGAGGATGCCCGTCACAATGAGCAGCCAGTTGCGCGTACGGATGATGTTCACGCCGAGGTTCTCCGCATAGCGGTCGCCGAGCATCAGGGCGTTCAGCGGTTTGATGAGCAGCAGCGAGCCGATGAGGCCGGCAAGAGTGATGGTAGCGAAGACGGGCATCGTCTTCATCGACACGCCGCCGAAGGAGCCCATCCCCCACACCATATACGACTTCACCCCCTCGTCGGTGGCGAAGAAGTTCAGTAGTGAGATAGCCGAGTTACTGATATAGCCGATCATGATGCCGATGATGAGCAGCATCACGTTATTGCGGACGATGCTTGAGAAGAAGAAGATGAGTGCCATCACTGCCATCGCACCAGTAAAGGCGGCAATGAGGATAGCCACAAAGCCAGAGAGACTGACCGACCCTGCCGAGATGCTGCCACCCAAGAGTAGCATCACCAGCGCCACGCCCAAGCCAGCTCCGCTGTTGATGCCGAAGATACTGGGGCCTGCCAATGGGTTGCGGAAGGCTGTCTGCAGCATCAGTCCGCTGACGGCCAGCGCCCCACCGCAGAGGATGGCCGTGATGGCCTGCGGCAATCGCGACTCCAGGACGATGTAGCGCCAGGAGGCTTTCACCGTCTCATCGCCCGTCAGGATGCCCACCACGTCGCCCACGGGAATCCGTATCGACCCCATCATCAGGTTGAGGGCAAAAAGCAACAGCATGACGACCGTCAGCCCCACGCAAAAGATAAAACCTTTGTTCATCGCGGCAAAGTTACAAAAGAAAAAACAAATTCCAAAACTTTTGCTACAAAAAGCGAAACCACCAATCCGTTTTTTGTGTAATTTTGCAGCCGGAAATAAACTTGCAAGTATGAAGAGATTTTTTTTCGCTGCTATCCTGTGCCTGCTGTCGCTGATGACAGCCCTACAGACCGCGACGGCTCAGCAGCGCCGTCCTATCGACAATGAGCACCCCCTTTGGCTCGTACACATCGACGTATGGAACTCTGCCGACCCGCAGAAGATCATCGATCTGATCCCCGACGACGTCAAGCCCTACGTCTGTATGAACCTCTCGCTCTCCTGCCAGTACGACAAGGAGCGTAATATCTACAAGATGCCGCGCTCGGCGGTGAGGACCTACAAGTCGTGGGCCTCTGTCTGCCAGCACAACGGCCTGTGGTTCACCTGCCAGCCTGCCAGCGGCGGACATACCCACATCCAGGACAACGATCTGGAGACCTTCGAATACTTCTTCAAGCACTACCCTAACTTCTTGGGCTGGAACTATGCTGAGCAGTTCTGGGGTTTCGACGAGCCGGGCGACAAGAGCTCCTCGTCGCAGACCTCCCGCTGGGCACTCTTCGCCAAACTCGTCGAGATGTCGCACCAGTATGGCGGCTTCCTGACCGTCAGTTTCTGCGGCAACATCTGGAGCCACCCGCTGAACCCCATCGGCGAGATGAAGCGCAACAAGAACCTGCTGGCCGCCTGCCGCAAATATCCTGAGTCTATCCTGTGGCTCTATAAGTACACCACCTCCAGCTGCTTCTACAACAACGAGAGTGTGACCATCTCACCCTTCATCTCAGGCCTGGCCGCAAACTACGGTGTGCGTTACGACAACTGCGGCTGGAATGGTGCCCTCGAATCCATCCTCGGCGAAAATCACGGGAAGAAATACCCTGTGGCAGCCGGCATCGGTACGGTGATGGAGCAGACGGGTATCAATGGCGGTGCCGTATGGGATGGTCCTGAGCTCATCTGGACTGAGGACTTCCAGAACAAGAGCGATACCAGCGTCGATGGCTATAAGCGCCGCAACTGGGGAACCTTCGGCGGCTTCCGCAGTGCCTGGCTCGATATGTTCCGTAAGATCATCGACGGCACGCTGCGCATCCCCTCGCGAAAGGAGGTGGTTGACCGCACGAAGATAGCCATCGTCAACGACCTCAGCTCAGGCAGCGACGAAGACAAGTATGCCGCCTGGGGCAACCTCTATGATGGCCTTTACAAGCAGACCGACCCCTTCAACCGTGGCAACGGACAGTGGATGGACAACCTCTGCTACTTCAAGAAGACAGGTCGCTATGCCACCATCCCCGTCTGTCTGGAGCTATACGACGATATGGCCAAGCAGATTCCCGTTCAGGTGCTGAAGTCGAAGCGCACCTCCCGTTGGAGTTCCATACAGAAAAAGGTCGATGAGTTCAATGCCCAGTATCCGGAGATTTCCACTGGCGACCTCTTCGTGGCCCGTCAGCAGAACCAGCTGGTCACCTATACCCCCTATTCCTATCTTAATAAGAAGACCACCGCCGAGGGCCGCATTCCTCTGCTCTACAACACCTGCGACTCGCTCATCCTGAACTACGGCAAGCTGTCGAGCGGACTCGTCCGTGAGTATGCCGACTCGCTGTTGATCTACCTGAACAACTACCGTACCGATACCACCCGTGCCGTCAAGGATATCATCACCGTAAAAGGTGCCACCGCAGAACCCACGTTCACCTCGGTGAAGCGTAGCAACAGCTCGTGTACGGTCACCGCTGAGTGGGATGCTGCCACCGCCACCTATACGCTCACCGTCAGCCACATGGGGCCCGTCGATCTCGCCATCCGCTGCTCCGGCAATTCTCAAATGTCAAATGTCAATTCTCAATTGTCAATTAATCCACTTCCAATCCCCCAGCAGCCGGCTGCGAACACCCAGCCTGTCATCATCGAGGCCGAGGACATGGACACGAAGAGCATCAAGGGTGTCACCATCACCAATTCCGGCTATTACGTGCCCGACATGCAGGAGTTTGCCGGCAACGGTTTTGTCGAGACAGGCACCAACAAGAGCGGCTCGCTGCGCCATCAGCTGCAGTTGCCTGAGGCCGGCACCTATACCATCTCTGTGCGCTACTGCAACACCACGAAAGCTGGCACGATGCAGGCCAGCGTCAATGGTGAGAAGCAGTCATTCGACATCCAGAAGACCGCCAAGAACGACTGGCTGAAGACTTCCTTCACGGCGCAGTTGAAGGCAGGTCTCAACGACCTGCGGCTCAACAACGTCGAGGGTCTCGCTATGACCATCGACCAGATTATCTATGCCCCTGAAGGTACCCAGCCCGAGCAGTTCATCGTTGCCGTGCGTGAGGCCGACAATGGCAGCGTCACAGCTGATGTGGCCGAGGCTGCCGAGGGTCAGACCGTCACCCTCCGTGTGTCGCCCGCCGAGGGTTATCTCCTCAAGGAACTGCGTGTCATCAACTCCGTCTATTACACCATGAGCAAGACCATTGCCTTCGATGCTGAGGCTGGTGAGGTCACCTTCGCCATGCCCGACGACAATGTGGTCATCCAGCCCGTCTTCATCAGCAAGTCTGTCATCGAGGAGGAGGCCAATACCGTCTATAAGCTCGACTTCACCAACGTTGCCGACGGCGCCATGCCCGAGGGCTGGGTCTGTGTACAGGAGAACAACGACACCCACCAGTATCCCAATACCTACAGTCAGGGAGCCCGTACCTTCCTCGGCTTCACAGGCTATCAGGGCGGTGCCCTCTATTGGCGAGAGCAGAAGGCCGAATACGGCAGTCAGAGCAAATATTCCCTCACCCTTGAGCCCGGCAGCTATAAGCTCGTCTATGCCATGGCCGCCTGGAAGGAGCAGCCCAAGTATAAAGTTCAGTTGTTGACGGCCTCCGGCAGTGCCGTCGCCACCTCCGGTGTCTATGTGGCAGCGCCTAATGCCGGTGGCAACCGTATCGACGTCAGCAAGGCCGTGCGCCGCGAACTGCCGTTTACCATCACTGAGAAGGGCAAGTACATCATCCGCTTCACCAACGAGACCACCGCCGCTGGCGGCCTCGACGAGTTCCTGCTTCTTGACTGCCGCATCCTCAAGGATGGCGCTACCTCCCTCAATAATTGTCAATTGTCGATTGTCAATTCTCAATCAGAGCAAGTCTATGACCTGCATGGCCGTCGCCAGCAACAGGTCAAGCGCGGGCTGAACATCATCCGCACCGCCGATGGCAGAACGATAAAAGTAATGAAATAGAAACTATAAGAAAATGAAGAAAATGATTTCCTGTGCCGTTATGGCACTCCTGGCCCTGACGGCCTCCGCCCAGAACCCCATCGTGCAAACCTGGTTCACCAGCGACCCTGCACCCCTGGTCTGTGGCGACAAGATGTATGTGTACACCGGTCATGATGAAGACAACGCTGACTTCTTCTGGATGTACGAGTGGCGGTGCTATTCCACCAACGACATGGTGAACTGGACTGACCACGGCCCGCTGATGGGCCTCCACACCTTCAGTTGGGCCGACGATCGCGCCTGGGCCGCACAGACCATCGAGCGCGACGGCAAGTTCTACTGGTACATCTGCGCCCACTCGAAACTCACCAACGGCATGGCTATCGGCGTCGCTGTTGCCGACTCGCCCACAGGGCCCTTCCGCGATGCCCTCGGCAAGCCGCTCTTCGACAATGGCAGTTGGGATAACATCGACCCCACGGTGTTCATCGACGATGACGGTCAGGCATGGCTTTTCTGGGGTAACCCCACCATCAACTATGCCCGCCTCAACCGCGATATGCTCTCATTCGACGGTGAGGTCAGCCAGGTGAAGCAGACCGTCGAGGGCTTCGGCTCGCCGTCCATGCGTGAGCGTCAGAAGGATGTCAAATATAAGGACTGCTATACCGAGGGTCCCTGGATCCTGAAGCGCACCTTCTTCCCTGTCAATGGCAAGGGCAAGAAAGCCAAGAAGCCCACGTCGCTCTATTACCTGCTCTATGCCGCCGGTGGCGTGCCGGAGCACATCGCCTATTCCACTGCCCCCTCCTTCGAGGGCCCCTGGACCTATCGTGGCGAGATCATGCCCCTCGAGGACACCAAGTCGTTCACCAACCACTGCGGCGTGGCTGACTTTCGTGGCCACAGCTATTTCTTCTACCACACAGGAAAGCTGCCCCGTGGCGGCGGCTTCGGTCGCTCGGCAGCCGTCGAGGAGTTCCAGTATAATGCCGACGGCACCTTCCCCATCATCCATCATACCGAAGAGGGCGTGGCCCCCATCGCCACCCTCAGCCCCTGGCAGCGTCAGGAAGCCGAGACCATCGCTTGGAGCGTCGGCGTGAAGACTGAGAACAACGACAAGACAGGCGTCTTTGTGAGCGACATTCAGAATGGTGACTATATCAAGGTGCGCGAGGTCGATTTCGGCGCTACGGCTCCCACGGCCTTCACCGCCAGTGCTGCCTCTGCCCTCCAGGGCGGACGCATCGAGGTGCACCTCGACAGCCTGAAAGGTCAGTGCCTCGCCGTCGCCGAGGTGCCCTATACCGGCGGCTGGGAGAACTGGAAGCAGGTGCGTACCCCCATTCAGGCAAAAGTCTCTGGCAAGCACGATGTATTCTTTGCCTTCACCGGCAACAAAGGCGCCAAGCTCTTCACCTTCGACTGGTGGCAGTTCGAGAAATAAGACATTGAGAAAAACTGATCTTTTCTTGGCAGTTTCATTTTTTTTTCTTAATTTTGCAGCATCAACTAAAACTATAAGATTATGAAGAGATTTTTTACTATCCTTGGAATGATGTTGCTTGTGGTTGGCCTCGGTGCCCAACCCATCAGTGAGCAGGAGGCTTTGCAGAAAGCCCAGCGCTTCCTTAAGGGGAAGAGCATTGTGAGCCTTGACAAGGCGGCCAATACGCGCAGCAGTGTAAAAGAGAAGCCCTACAAGCACCTCTATTTATTTAATGCCGACGACAATGGCGGCTTCGTGATCGTCGCTGGAGACAGCCGTGCCCGTGAGATTCTCGGATATGCCGATGAAGGTCATCTCGACTACAGCCAGATGCCAGAGAACATGAAGTGGTGGCTCAGCTTCTACGACGAGAGCATCGCCTCCATCCCTGCCGACATGACCGTCGAGAAGACACGGGCGGCAGATGCCTCGAAGCCGGACGTCAAGCCGATGATGTCATTCTCATGGAGTCAGACGGCCCCCTACAACTATTATTGTCCGACGAACTGCCTCTCAGGGTGCGTACCGACTACCATGGCGCAGATGATGGCTTTTTACGGCTATCCCACGAACCTGCCAGCCCTGTCTGGCTACACTGACGATAACGGCACCTATCTGCAAGCCCTGTCAGCCACATACATCGACTATAACAATATGTCATATTACGACCCGGCCCTTCTGGTGCGCTATTGCGGACAAGCCGTCAAGGCCACCTATGGCTCGCAGGGCACGGGCGCCTCTTCTGGTGCGATACCACCCGCACTGGTCAACTACTTCGGTTTCGACAAGGGGACGCATAATGTGTACCGCGATGCCTACAGTGCAAACGACTGGGACGACCTGCTCTACAACGAACTGAGAAACGGGCGCCCCTTCATCGTCAGCGGTCATGTATATAACGACATCAACAATGGTCATGCCTTCATCTGCCACGGCTACAGCCAGGGCTATTATGCCGTGAACTGGGGTTGGGGTGGTAGCGAGAACGGCTACTTCGCCATGTCGGCCATGATCACCAGCAGTGGTGACTTCACTTCTGATCAGATGGCATGTATAGGCATCCGGCCTCCTGCTGGCGGCTCAGCCGACTACCCCGCTTTCTCATTGCTCAAGATGGAGGCTGTCAGCCCGCAGGTCACTAGGTATTCCTCGTCTTCAAGTTTCAGCAACGTCCAGTTCTCGTGGCGAGTCAAGAACTCATTATTGGAAGCCACTAGTTACGAATTTGGCGTCGCCATTTTCAAGCCCGATGGCAATACGGATCTGCTGTTGAAATACGATCCCATCACTTATGACCCAACCTATAACACTACCGCTGTGTCGACTGTCAATATCGGCAGTCAATATGGCGATGGCACCTACAAGATAACCTTGATTTACAAGCAGCCCAGCGAAAGCACATGGCATGTCTGCCAGGGGTTCTACTGGCGCTATGTCGAGGCTGTTATCAGCGGTAATACGCTCACGTTCACCAATTATCCGACATGGGATCCGCCATACGAAACGGGTGATTATCCAGGCTATATCATACCTGACAATCCTGACAATCCAGATGAACCGGATGATCCAGATCCGGATGATCCAGATCCGGATGATCCAGACCCGGATGATCCAGACCCGGATGATCCAGACCCGGATGATCCAGACCCGGATGATCCTGATAACCCTGATAACCCTGATAATCCCGATAACCCGGATAACCCGGATAATCCTGATAACCCCGACAATCCGGATAATCCTGACAATCCTGACAATCCGGATAATCCTGACAACCCCGACAATCCGGATAATCCTGACAATCCCGATAATCCGGATAACCCCGACAACCCCGATAATCCGGATGATCCCGACGACCCGGAGATAACAGAGCCCACGACGAACATTGCGTTTGATTATCCAGTGGTCAACGTCAACTACGAAATAAGTAATGAAGAAGACCTTTACTTTGAGATGGACTGGAATCTGCTTTCAAAGCCAATCTTCAGCCAACTCAATATGACGCAAACGGAGTTCTTCAACTATTACAGTGTTGACTGTTTTGCTGACGAAGACTTTTTGGAAGTGCCTGTCGAGGATGCACATTACGTAACACCCTACGCCTATAATTACAATAATTATGATTCATACGGCGTGAACATCTACGATATGACCGTTTACAATTTCGGCAACGACTTCTATGGCAACGGAGGCACACCGCCAGAGGATGCCGACGACTATGTCGAGCCTGAATACGACTATGTCTCCATTGCAGCCTTCAGCCCGAACTATTATGGCAAGGGCAATCACGGCGTATCCTTCCAGATCCTTCTCGATTACATGAAAATGATAATGAAGGAAAATACGAGTCCTGTTAACTTTACCCGCTGGCTCTGCTTCGCAGCCAAAGTCGACGATGAGGGAAACATCCGGGCACCCTACCGCTATATCTGGCTGAAACTCCCGATTGTGATCTCATGGGCAACGGAAAATCCTGACGGCATCAATGCCGTGGTGGCCGACTTGCCCGACGGCAGCTACTACAATCTGCGTGGCCAGAAGGTGGACGGACCGCTCAAGAAAGGTGTCTATATCCACAACGGAAAGAAAATCATTATCAAGTAATCGAGCTAATGAAAACCCTCACACTCGCCAGTGTGAGGGTTTTCTTATAGACTTCTTTCTGCCCAATCGCCGCGGTCAAGGCTACGGTAGCCGATGGCTTCAGCGATATGCTGGCTCTGGACTTTCTCGGAATGGTCCAGGTCGGCAATGGTGCGGGCCACCTTCAGGATGCGGCTGTAGGCTCGGGCGGAGAGCTTGAGGCGTTCCATCGCCATACGAAGCATATTGAGCGAGGCGGCATCGGGCTCTGCGAACTGATGAAGCATCCGTTCTGTCATCTGGGCATTGCAGTGAATACCCTTGAAATCCTTGAAGCGGGCCTCCTGGGTCTGCCTTGCCTTGATGACGCGTTCACGTATCTTTGCACTGGGTTCACCAGACTGCATCGTACTGAGCTGAGAGAAGGGCACAGCGCAAATCTCACAGTGCAGGTCGATGCGGTCAAGCAACGGACCGCTGATCTTGTTCATATAGCGCTGTATCTGGCCAGGCGTGCAGACGCAGTTGTGCGTCGGGTCGCCATAGTAGCCGCAGGGGCAGGGGTTCATGGAGGCCACAAACATGAAGGAGCAGGGATATTCAACGGTGTATTTGGCCCGTGAGATGGTGATCTTGCGGTCTTCGAGGGGCTGGCGCAGCACTTCGAGGGTGCTCTTGTTGAACTCCGGTAGCTCGTCGAGGAAGAGGACACCATTGTGAGCCATCGACACCTCGCCTGGCACAGCCCTGTTGCCGCCGCCAGTCATAGCGACGACGCTAATATACGATTTTGATGTGGGATTTTGTGTAAGAAAGAGTAATGCTACAAGAACTAAAATCCCTGTTATGAAGCCTTCTTTATGAATCCGATTCTTCATATAATACCAATTCTCACCTTTACCTTATTTATATATAAGGTCATGTACGATATGCAAATTTCGGATTTTTTTTTGAAACTGTAATTTCTAACCTCCCATTTTTAATAAGATTTAAGAAGAAACCACCAAAAAGGGAACCCCATTTCTGAGATTCCCCTGTGTCCTGTCGCCAGGCATATATAGAGTAAACGGAATTACTTGCGTCCGAAGTGACCTTTATTGTTACCCTTGCTATTGTTCTGAGCAAGCTGGTGATTATTATTGCCCTTTGATTTGCTTGCAGTGTTCCGATCATTCTTGTTCGTATTCCTCCAGGTAGAGCCATTACCGTGATTGCTCTTATCGTTCTTTGTCTTCATGGAAGCGTAGTGGTTGGCTGGCTTCTTATTATTTCCACCCTTGTAGCTCACATATCCCTTCGGATGTGCCTTGTAGAAGTGGCTCTTGTTGCTGTAGTGGGTGTAGACATTGAAAGTCCAGGATCCATTATGCCAAGTCAGCGGACGATAGAAGTAAGAGATTTCCACATATTTTTTATACTGGTATGCAGTCAAAACAAACTGAAGGTCAGTATTCCGACGGCTCCACCAAGCACCGTACACGTCGTTGCGTCCGTTAACACTCATCATGTAGTCCAGATTGATTTCGTAGACTGCATCATACTGGGCATCTGTCAAGTTCAGCTCGTATGCCATCTTGTCGGACAAATACAGGGCTTCTTTCTTTGCCTCTTTATAGCTCATTGCGTTGGCCGTGATAGTCATTACCATCATCATTACCATAAACATCATCTTCTTCATAATCTTATCTCCTATTCTTTTGAGTTAGACATTTTGTTTCTTGTTTTCACTACTATGACGTAATAGAGGGGACGAAAGGGCTGGGATTATTCCTAAAGCTTACGGTAGATTTCCCTATTTCTGAGGCGGGATTTTCCTTCAGAGGGTCGTTCAAAGTTAAAAATACTATAAAATAGGCATATGAGGGTTGAAATCTAATTTAATTTTGCTACCTTTACCCAAAATTTTAAGACTTTAAATATGATAACAGAAGGCTAAGAGCCAAATTATTAAATCAATATTTATGTTAGCAAAAACATATTGTGCAGCCGTAATGGGGTTAGAAGCAACCACTATCACTGTCGAAGTAAACCTCACAAGGGGCGTAATGTTCCATTTATCAGGGCTTGCAGATACAGCAGTAAAGGAAAGCTATGACAGGATAAGTGCAGCTCTTCCCAACGTTGGTTTCAAAACCCCGACAGCAAATTTGACGATTAATCTTTCCCCAGCAGACTTGAAGAAAGAAGGTAGCGGATATGATTTGCCGATCGCTATAGGTATATTGGCTGCTGACGGGAAAATAGACTTTGGACAACTTGACAAATACATGTTGGTTGGAGAACTCGGACTTGATGGCAAGTTAAAGCCAGTTCGCGCAGTTCTTCCTATAGCCATACGAGCAAGAAAAGAAAAGTTCAAGGGGCTTATTGTTCCAAAAGACAATATCCGTGAGGCGGCTGTCGTCAACAACCTTGATGTATATGGCATGGAGAATTTGGCTGATGTTATTGCCTTTTTGAATGGAACAGGCAATTATGAGCCAATGGTTGTTGATACGAGAAAGGAGTTTTATGAACACCAGTATAGCTTTGATCTCGACTTTTCTGATGTCAAAGGACAAGAAGGGGTAAAGCGAGCTTTAGAAGTTGCAGCAAGTGGTTCTCACAATATTCTTTTGGTTGGGCCTCCTGGCAGTGGTAAATCAATGATGGCAAAGCGACTGCCTTCAATTATGCCGCCATTAACGCTTGCAGAGAGTCTAGAAACTACTCAGATTCATTCTGTAGCAGGAAAATTGGGGAAAAACATGTCACTCATTTCCATACGTCCATTTAGGAGTCCCCATCATTCTATATCCCAAGCCGCAATGACAGGTGGCACTACAAAGGCCACTCCAGGAGAAGTTTCCTTGGCTCATCACGGAATTTTATACCTTGACGAATTGCCAGAATTTTCAAAATCTACACTTGAAGTACTTCGTCAACCATTAGAAGATAGGAAAATCACAATAGCCAGGGCGCAATACACGGTGGAATATCCTTGTTCCTTCATGTTTGTGGCCTCAATGAACCCGTGCCCCTGTGGTTATTATGGCGATCCGACTCATCATTGTGTCTGTACTCCAGGACAAATCCAAAGATATACCTCTCGAATTAGTGGCCCCCTAATGGATCGCTTTGACCTTCATATAGAAGTGCCAATAGTTCCATTTGCCGATCTGACAAAGATGGCATCAGGGGAGCCAAGTTCGGTCATTCGTGAAAGAGTGATCAAAGCAAGACAAATACAAGAAGAACGTTTCAAGAACTATAGAGGGATATACTGTAATGCTCAGATGACCGAGAGAATGATTCACCAATTTGCAGAACTCGACGAAGCAAGTTTAAACATGCTCCGTATGGCAATGGAAAAACTCAGTTTGTCTGCAAGAGCATATACCAGAATATTGAAGGTCGCTAGAACTATAGCAGACTTGGAAGGTGCAGATCGAGTACAAAGTCATCATATTGCAGAGGCCATTGGCTATCGCAATCTTGACCGTGGGGATTGGGCAGAAAGAGGTGTACAATAATCAAAATATTATGGGTAATATCAAGATAGTAAAAAGTGTATTTGACACAAAACTGGAGCTGGAACATGCAGAGGTAGTTGCAGGATTCCCAGACATTACGGTGGATTATTCTCACGAAACATTAGACTTCAACCGCGACTATATCAAACATCCAGAGGCATCTTTCTACGGCGATGTCGAGGGAGATAGTATGAGGGACGCGGGTATCTTAGACGGCGATCGTGTTATTATCGACAGAGCTGTTGAGCCTCACGATGGTTCAATTGTCGTGGCATGGTGGGGCGGTGAAGGCTTTACGATGAAGTATCTCGATCTGACCCATAGGAAGGATGGATATATAGAATTACGTCCTGCAAATCCTGATTATCCTGTGTTCAAGATTGATACGCCTGAATATTTCGAGGTCTGGGGTGTGGTGATACACGTAATTAGGACAATAGAAAAGATCTGATATGTACGGCATCATCGACTGCGATAACTGTTATGTAAGCTGTGAGCGTGTCTTTCGGCCAGATCTGAATGACAAGCCTGTTGTGGTTTTGTCGAATAATGACGGTTGCGTAGTTGCTCGTAGTAATGAGGCAAAGGCATTAGGTATAAAGGCTGGAACACCGTATTTCCAGTTAGCCCAGCAGTTCCCCAATAACAAGATTGCCGTTTTCTCATCCAACTATGAACTATACAGTGATCTTACAGGTCGGGTAGTCAGTATCATCAGAAAAGAAGCCCCAGCATACTTCCGTTATTCCATTGACGAGTGCTTTGTGTACCTCGATGGCATGGAGCATCTGGATTTGAAGCAATGGGGTGAGAACTTGCATAAGAAGATAAAGCGGTACATTGGTATGCCTGTGAGTATTGGAATTGCGCCAAACAAAACTCTGGCTAAGATGGCCTCACACTATGCAAAGAAATATCAGGGCTACAGACACTGCTGCATGATAGATTCCGACGAGAAGCGCACCAAGGCCCTCAAACTCTACCCTATCGAAGAAGTCTGGGGTATTGGTAGAAGGTACTCAGCTAAGCTACAAGCTCTTGGAGTCAAGACGGCATATGACTTCGCTCAACATCATAAGGATTGGGTACGATTGACGTTCAACAATATCAATATCGTGCGTACCTGGCAGGAGCTGAATGGTGAGGATGTTGTGCCAAATGAAGAACTGGCGAAAAAGAAATCCATCTGTACCAGCCGCTCTTTCAACGGAATGATAGGGGATATTGAAACACTGCGTACACATGTTTCTAATTATGCTGCTCGCTGTGCTGAGAAACTGAGAATGCAGAATACAGTAGCCTCCGTTGTCGGCGTGTTCCTTAATACCAATGCGTTTCGTGAGGACTTACCCCAATATTGGAACTTTCAGGAACAGCGACTTATCACCCCTACAAACTCTACGATAACCATTACCCAGACTGCAAATAAAGTCCTGCAGAACATATTTATACAGGGCTATCAGTACAAGAAAGCTGGGGTCATCGTCATGGGGATTGGTGCTGATTCGCCTATCCAGCAAGACTTGTTCGATATAAACGCTGAACAGTTCCAGAAGATGAAGCGGCTCGACGAGGTAATAGATAGGATCAACAGAACTCATGGGAGCGAGACGATAGTACTTGGATCCCAGCAGTACACTCAGAAGAATTGTAAAGGCAAAGCAGATGTGTTCGCCAATGCCATCAAGCACGATTTCAAAAGCAAGAATCCCACTACGAGGTGGAGTGATATTATAAAATTGAAATGATTAATTCAAATGAAGATGAGAAAAATAACTGTACCCATATTGTTTGTAAGTATGTTTTTGATGGCATCATGTGGGGGACAACAAAAGTCTGATGCTAGTAGTGATATAAACCCACGAGATACCGTAGTCGTTCCTGAAGGTTACACAGGAGAGGACAGCATAGCCTATATTGAAGATGCTATTCTGAAAACTCCTATATCAGCGGAAGATTTGTTGGGTCTTGCAGAAGTTCATTCTTTTGAAGGATGGCTTCACTATTATAATAATCCAGAGGAAGACCAGGGGAATAATGATTTGCAAGTTACTAAGCGGGATTCAACAGCAGTGCGATTCGCTAATAGGTTTATGCGAATGGCTGAACTTGCCAGGGCGAGTGGCAATGCGAATGACATGTTTCAGTGGACTATTGCTGTTAATAGTGCGATCGAGGATTTCCGAAAAGTAGTTCCTTCACTATCTCCTGATTCTACAGTCTCAGAGATTTCGAGAGTAATGGATAAATACTCTTCCCTGACCCAAACAGAAATGAATTACCACAGCTATGTGTATTCCATGATTGACTGTTATCGTACCATAGAGGCTTACAGGCGGTTAATAGAGGCTGTTCCCTCTGGTTTAAAACCTTTGGTAAAGAAGGAATTTGAAGCATGGTATAACCTCAATGATGCTCGATATAGTTTTTGGGACGAGGTTTCTTACAATCAAGAATGGTATAGTATGAAGCCGTTGGAACTTAATGGGTACTACGGCAACCTTTTTGAGAACCGTCGTGCTGAACTGGAAGTTGAACGTGGAATTTTGCTGGAGGGGAAGTCATATCAGCAGAAAGGTAAGACAGTGACAGCTCAGCAATGGGAGAATTGGATTAAAGATCGTTCTGTTCCAGAGGATATTGAAACTTTGAAGGAATTGGATATGAAGGATCGCATACCTAGCGATAGTTTGGTTACAGCAAAGGTTGGATCCTTGAAATCTACCTTCTCAAAGTGGTTAGCAACTCGTCAGGCTATCGTGGAAGCACTGCCAGAAGAGCAGGGCAAAAGCTATGATTTCCTGACAGCAGATATACATAGCAGGTTCATCGGAAAACTCCCTGACCTAATTCCCTTTGGTGAGGAATAAAGTGATGGCATAACAACAAAAAGCCATATCAACGACGACTGACATTCATCAATAACTGGCTCTATTTCTGATATTTCCTCAGATAATAGGGCAGTTTTTCTTTTTGTTCTTCATACCTTTGCATCCGTTATGATAGTAGCAGACATGAATCTCCATGAGGTCTATGCTGTACTCATGGGCGAAATGCAGAAGTTGGATTGGAAGCGTAATACTCTGTTTCCAAAGGCTGCGAAAGAGATAAGGAGAAGCTTTGAGTTTCCTGCCTGTGTTATGTATGACTATAAGATACCGTCATCAAACAACCAGTATATCATCTATTATTATCAGGAACATCCATTTGCTCCAGTCCTATCGGCGTTCCTTTGCGTCCTGTTTAATGGGACAAAACGCTATATCATCAAGTGGACTGAGAAAGGCATTCCTGAGATCCATATCTTCACGAGCCATTTCCTTCAGCGTTATAAGGAGCGTTTCTTGAAGCAGCCAGACCTTACGGCTAATGAGGTTGCTGTTAGATTCCTCTCTCGCAACTTCAAAATGCGACCAATGGCTGTTGATGACAGGATAAACAAGCACATTAAGAAGTATGGGGAGTATGCGGGTGAAGGGTTCCTCGTTCCAGACGGATTCTGTTTCAAATTATCAGGAGAGGAAACCATTGAGGGAGAAAACCCTGTTAGGATAAGCTTCTTTACGACGTTCATGCCCTTATCTGAAATGTCAGACACTCAGCGTGAGGCCATCTTTGAGGAATGTATGAAGGATATTGATCGCCTGGACTTCTGACTACATCATATACACTTTCCGCTCTTCATCGTAGTACACAGGCATATAGAATTGTAGTCCCAAGTTTTCGATACATTTTCTTAACGTGGTCTCTCTACCACCGTAAAGCCCATATAAATTATCGAACTCCGATCTGCTCAGGCTTACTAGATCGAAAACCGAGAATATACCCTGACGTTGAAGAGAAACCTTTATATCTGCGGGGAGGGCAAGTGATGTTATTTGTAGAGTGAGCTTCTTGTTTAACTCGTCTGAAACAGGTACTGCGTAAAAGCTATAGCGAAGCTGCTCTTCCTGAACTGGCTCTGATTCAGGCTCTGGCTCAGGTTCAACTATCTCACTCTGTGATTCCAGACGATCAATAGACCTCTGTAATGACCTGATGGTTGCCTTCAGTTCTTTATTATCCTCTTTGAGCTTTTCATTAATCCTCATAGTCTTAATCCAGTGGTCAATCTGGTCGCTGACGATTTTTAGTGCGTCGTTTATCTGTTGTCTTACTTTAGTTTCACTTACATGCTTACGTTTTGCTATCTCTGCCACACTGGAGAATTGTAGTATATCTTCTATTGCCTCCTTGTCATTGAAAGAAAGTTTTTCTGGATCAATCTTACCAATGACGCGCCACAGGAGCTTTACAACATAACTGCTGTAATCCTGCCTGGACTGCTCTTCTTCAATATGGTCAATTAGCTTTGCCATCTTAGGGTAACTTCATATTCTTTATAGCTTCAAGTGCATCTTCCGCATATTGTAGCTCTTCCTTGGTATGATATTCGTTTTCCTTAATCCTCTTGATGATATCCTCCTG
>Ga0310786_10001877_pt1 | contig 33319 bp, 51 predicted proteins | sample AusTroGonzalo_MG_FD_203881 | JGI IMG/M metagenome (GOLD analysis project Ga0310786, IMG submission 203881) | Bovine rumen microbial communities from tropical cattle in Woodstock, Queensland, Australia - Gonzalo_03 (v2) (version 2) | ecosystem: Host-associated > Mammals > Digestive system >... | reverse complement strand
CCCTTGAGGCTCGCGCCGTTGTCATAGACGAGGCCGCGGCTCAAGACAGGGATCAGCGCATTATCGCAAAGGCTCCTCTGGACCACGCGCTCCTTGAAGTGGACGCTCCGGATGTGCCGGAGCTTTCCGCGTTCCATCAGATCGAAGCAGATGAAACCCATGATCACGTTTTCCTCGTTCATGAGCTTCCGGTGTAGGTCCCAGGTGTTCCGGAGAAGATTGATGTGATATCTCTGGACGCTGGCCGTCCATCCGACGCCGTGACGAGAAACAACCGCGGCCCGGTATAGGCTGCGGCTGCTGATCATGTTCTCATAGTTGTCGAACGGAGCGAGATCCCGCTTCCGTTTCTCTGCCCGCTTTGCTTTCCTGCGTTTCTCCCTGGCTTTGTGCCGTTCCTCGCTCGTCATTGCTCACACTCCCGAAAAAACCGAGGCGTACAGAATTATTATCGCTGCGCGTTTCTATCTGCATAGCCGTCCAGGCATGAAAGCGGGAGAGGCGCAATCACCGCCCATGCAAGCAGCGTCCGCCCGTCGGCATCGCCGCGGAATTTTAGCGGCCTTGCCCGCTCGCTCGTTTTCTCCTTCCTGTCTTGGCTCTGCTTTCTCCTTTCGGATACTTGGTCTGGCCTGGTTCGCTGACGCCGGATCGCGTCCGCGGACTCCCTGACGGAATCAGACCGGCACCCCATTCGAGTTGCCCGCGCTGTTGTTGTTGGGATTCCCGTTGTTGTTGACATTAGTGAAATCGGTGGCGCTGCCCTCCGAAGACGACTCACACCACCAGTTGTTGCGGGACCCGCCCAGCCTGGGCGCTGCGTAACAGAAAGCGAGCTGTTATCTTGCCACCCTCGCCGGAGGTCGTTGAGCTTTCGTCTGGCCCTTCTGGACCCGGCTGTTCTCTCTGGCCTTGTCGAGGAGGCTTGATTCCTTTGTGAGCAGATCTCCGAGGTGATCCAGCTTGTCGATATCTATCTCCGGATGTCTCCGGACCATCGCCTGGAGCTGACGGATGATCGCCTCATTGATGTCCCTGGCGTTTCGGAAGGCGTCCTTCTTTCGCTTGAGCTTCTCCTCCGCGTCATTCCCGGCCGGATATGTGTCAAAGGCGAGTCCGATATAATTCCATTCTTTCCCCATGAGGCTCAAGATCGGAATCGTATAGATAAACCTTCGGCTCTTCGGAACGATCTTCTCGTTCGTCAGGATCCGGAACAGTTCACCGTCCGCCTCGACCGCGTTGTCCCAATAGTCGATCCCTGTCGGTTTATGAAATCTTCGGAAGACGTTGCTCATGATTTACGCTCCGTAATCGAAAAGAGTTCTCCGGCCCGCTAAAGGGGCCGGAGGTTTTACGCGTTCGCCGCGAGCAGGAAGCAGACCGGCACCCCAAGCGAGTCGCCCGCGCTGTAGTAGTAGGGATTCCCGTGGCTGTTGACAAAAGTGAAATCGGTGGCGCTGCCCTCCGAAGACGACTCACACCACCAGGCGCTGCGGGACCCGCCCTCTCCGAGTCCCTTGACGATGTGCCTACGAGATCCGGCGAAGAGCGGCCATTGCAGGACCGCGCTCTGGACGAGTCCGTCGCCCTTGCTGAAGATCGCATTTCCCCAGACCTCCTTCTCGGTCGGGAGGAACAGGATCCCGCGGTTATACCATCCGCCAGCTGTCGCCGCGGTGGCCGCTGCGGTCTTGTTTTCCATTCTGGACCTCATGCCCAGATTGTTCGGTCCCTTGTGGACGTAGTTCCCCAGCTCGCCCGCCAAGATCAGCTTCGCGAGGCCGTCGGTGGTGTTGTTCAGCGTCTCATACAGAGCGGAACCGAGCCAAGGATTCTTGGTGCTGTCCGGATTGTTTGCGCTGTTGTACCATGTGGAGTTGTCTGATCTGTATTTCAGCGTCCAGGGAAGCAGATCCCGGCTGCACATGAGCAGATGCGGATAACCGTCCGCGATCTTTCCGGAGTCGCCGTATTTCCAATACGGATTGATCATGACCTCCATCTTCATGGTCGTGTTGATCGTCTTGGTGTAATCACTCGCAAGGGAGTAATCATGGACGGATCCGGAGATCTCCAAAGGCCAATAATCGCCGTCCTCGATCTGGGAGAAGTCCCCGGCGAAGACGGCCGCGGCGAAGTCCGCAGCGGTTCCGAAGACGTCTTTGAGGTTCCGGCCGTTATACTCGCTGTTGCGAGGCTTGCCGGACATATACTTGACCGGCCCGTTCAGCTCATTGATGGCCGCGATGATGGACGTCTTGTCCGTCGTGTCCAGGTTGGCCAGGACGCCGACCATCAGATCCCGGAGCTGTTCGAGATCGATGTTCATGTCCGCCCCGTCGGATGTACTCCACAGATGGAGCAGATCTTCCAGGACCGGCGTCTCTTTGTTGCCGAAAGTGTTGATGGTTGCCATGTTTCCTTTCCTCCTTTTAGCGATGTAGCTTCGCGTTTATTACCCCGGCGGCAACCTCCGCCAGCGATAGCGTAGTGATGTTGATCGGATCCCCGTTCTCGTCCTCGATCTCGTTCCCGCTCTGGTCCGTCAGAAGGCCCTCCGGCCGTCTCCACGGGAAGGAAAGGAAATCCTCCTCCAGCTGCGTCAGACGCAGGACAATCGGCCCCACGTCCCCAGCGTCGATGATCTCCGCCAGCTGCTCGATATAATCTTCGATCGTGGCCTTGAAGTTGGCATAATCGCCCGCCGCTGCCGTCTCGTCGGCGTTGATCTGGCTCTGGTAGGCTTCGAGATAGTCCGCCAGCTCCTGCAAGTATGCAGCATAAGCCGCCGCTGTCTGGCTCTCCGTCTGCGCCAGCCATCCCTCAAACTGCTCCTTGATCTGGTCGAAGTCGATCTCCGTGACCGTCGCAGCCACATAGCCGCAGATCGTGGAGTCGAGGCGCGTGTCGTAGACGTTCGCCGCCGTGATCGACGTCACACCGACGCCGACGCGGATCTGGCCGATGACCAGCTCAAAGATGTCGTTGTTCCTTGTCGGCGCGGTCGGCTGCGGATTGGAGGACGCCGTCCCGGTCACGACCTCGATGGAAATCGTCCGGTTCGTGTTGTCCCTCCGGAGAACGATCGTGTCGATCCGGTCATATACGCCGGAGGCCGTCGCGATGGCCAGCGTGTTCGTGTCGGACCAATAAGCAGGCTTGCCGTTGAGGTTCGCATATCCCGGCGTGACCTGGACGCTCATGTCCGGCGTCGTCTGCGCTTTGACCTGGAGACCGCCCTGGAAGACGCCTGTCTGGAAGAAAGGCTTGAGCCATGTCTCGAAGCTCTCCGCGTTGTAGGTTCTGTCGTGGTTATTGCTGTTAAAGAAATAACCATAGTCTTGTGCGTAAACAGACATTTTATCCCTCCTCAAAGTCCATGATCTCCGGAAGCGGTGAGCCGCAGGTCAGGAAGATCTCCCGGCCTCCGCCTTCATAATCCTCCTCGATCTCCGAGATCCGGAGAGCGAGGTTGATATTCCATGAGATGTGATTGACGTGAACCTGGTCGCCGATGTCGTAATCTGTCCGATAGATGAAAGGCGAGTCCGCATCCGTGGAGAACGTGAAGCTCTCCTTGATGGTCTTGGAGTCAAGCGCCCGCTGGCCCTGGTTCTCCATGCTCGCCTTGATCTCCGCGGCGGTTTTGTTGTTCGTGTCCACGGTCGTCGGGACGTGAACCTCCCGCAGGCCGAGGCCGGTTCCTCCGCCGACGTCATACGCGACCCGGACGTCATTGATCAGTTGCGAGACGAAAGCCTTCGTCTTGTAGGCCGTCGAGTCGTAGGAGTAAGCCTCATTCATGAGGTTGTCATACTTCTCCGAGAAGATGACTTTCGCGCCGCTGCTGGACGTCCTGTCCGCGCCCTTGTAGACCTCGAAGTACAGATTCCGCGTCGCAAAATCCGGACGGATCCGGAATCCGAGGCCGGTCGCTCTGCAAGCCTTCGAGACGATGTTGAGGACGCTCTTGTATGTCGCCTGGAAGACGAGCGTCTCTGTCAGGCCGTGATCCGTTCCCAGGGAGAGCAGCGGGATCGCGACCATGTTCGAGATGATGCTCCGGATGGAGTCCTCCGCGTTCCCGGTGTAATAGGTGGTCGCCTTGATGAGCCGCCGGTCGAGATAACTTTCGAGGAACCGTCCCTTGATGATGATCTCGTTCTGGTTCATGAAGATATTCTCGATCACTCCGGCCTCGACGGTCTCCTTGCCGTCGAACTTCTGGACGATGTTCTCCGGGATCAGGAGGCGCTTCGATTCCGCCGCGTATGGCGTCCTGATCTCGAACTCTCCCGGCGTCTGATAGCGCCGGATCCAGATCAGCGACGAGAACTCGTCGATCACGCCCTGGAGTTCCAGAGACGGGTTATAGATTCTAACCTCGATACTCATACGCCCAAGAACCTCATCTTATACTCGATCCGGACGTTCAGATAGTTCGATCCGGATGCAGCGTTATATCCGATTGTGTTGATGCCTGCGCCCAGCTGGAAGAAGGACGAATCCGGATCCAGATATTCATTGATCCGCGTGGTCACGTTGTTCGCGACCTGGACGATGTTCTTCTTGCCGGTGGTCGTGTCGATCTCGATGCGCTTGGAGCTGTTCAGCGTGTACGGGTTCGCCTCCGTGCCGATGGCGATCTTCTCGCCTGTCTCATAGAGATAGACATAAGGATTCGTCACGTTGCCGGAGGCCGTCAGGATGATCTTCATCCCGATCCCGTCGACGCCGTTGAGGTTCTGGATCTCCTGGATCATGGATGTCTCCCGGTGGCCCAGCTCCTCACCCTCCGCGACGAACTCATGTGTAAACTCGAAGTCAGAGATCCAGGAGGCGAGGTCGACGGCCTCGATCTCCCCGGCATAGAAGAACGGATCCGGACAGATGAGCGAGATCTGATACTGTCCGCGGAAGGGATCCTGGTCGATGTCCACGGATTCGACATAGTAATCCGCGTATCGGTTAGATCTATCCGGCTCTGTGTAGCAGAAGCGCCCGACCGATCCCAGGCGGAAGACCCGATACATCAGCTGACGATTCTCCCAGAAGTCGTCGAAGATCTTCCCGGTGACGACGATGTTCCGTTTGACCGCCCGCGTGTTCTTGTAGCGGTCGCCGTTGGTCTGCGAATAAGGGGAGGTTTTCACCTCCCCAATGAACGCATAGATCCCCTCGATCTGTTCGATCAAGATTCCCGGACATTCGCTGTCAACGATCAGATTGACATTGTCCTCCGTGTTGGTGAAGGTTGCGCTGCGATTGATGCTCATACTCCACCCCTCATCCTGTTCAATAGCTGTCTGGTCTGGTTGCGGATCATGCGGGCCGTTTCGCTGGCCGTGTTCGCATCCTGGACCGTGATGTTGTTCGTCTGGTTGAAACCGTTCCCCAGCGCGACCGCGTCCCGGATCTTATCGAAGAGCGTGTCCTCGCCGATCAGGAGTTCCGGCTGCGCCGCATCACCGACGCCGATGATCTGCGGCTCCGTGAACAGAGCGCCCATCGTCGCGGCTCTGCGATACCAATCAATCGAGATGCTCGGCGTCTTGGTGATATTGCCTTCGTCATCAAATTCCCATTTCCCGCTCTGCTTGAAGTGCGGCGCGAGTGCCGGGATCTTCAGCGTCGGAATATCCCATGAGAAGTTGGACGGAAATTGATCCTTGACGTCCTTGATCGCGGCCTTCACCGTGTCGCCCCATCCGCAGGAAAGCTCCGGCAGCGCCGGGACGTCCCAGGAGAAGGAGGACGGGAAGAGATCCTTGACGGCCTTGATCGCGGATTCGACGGTCGTTTTCCAGCCTCCGGACTCCGTAGAGATCGAAGTCGATGCCGCGGACATCTCCGTCGAGATCTTCTTGGAGATCTCTTCCATCTTCGACTTGACCTCGTCCGATGCGCTCTTCAGCTTATCGGTGATCGTGGTCTGTATGGTGTTGAAGGTGTCGGTGACGTTTTTCTGGATCGAGGACAGCTTCGTCGAGAAGGTTGTCTCGATCTCGCCCATCTTGGAGGTGACGTCCGTGGACGCGGTCTTCATCTTGTCCGTGATGGTCGTCTGGATGGTCGTGAACGTATTGGTCACGTTGGTCTGTATCGAGGACAACTTGTTCTTGAAAGTGTTCTCAATCTCCGTCCACTTGCTCGTCACCTCGGTCGACGCCGCCTTCATCTTGTCCGTGATCGTGTTCTTGATCGTGTCGAGCGTGTTCGTCACGTTGGTCTGGATCGAGGACAGCTTGTTCTTGAAAGTGTTCTCGATCTCCGTCCACTTGGACGTCACGTCCGTGGATGCGGACTTGAGTTTGTCCGAGATCGTGGTCTGGATGGTGTTGAAGGTGTTGGTGACGTTGGTCTGGATCGAGGACAGCTTGTTCTTGAAGTTGTTCTCCATCTCCTGGAGCTTGTTCTGGACGTCGGTGGACGCGGTCTTCGTCTTATCGGTGATCGTCTTTTGCAGATTCTCGAAGCCGGTCTTCCCTTCATCCGTGAAAGCCTTCGCCTTGTTCTTCGCGTTTTCGAGCTGGTTTGACAGGTTGTCGAGCTTGACCTTGCCGAGGTCTTCCAGGTTCTTCTTCGTGTCCGTCAGCGTCGGCGTGTAGAGCGTGATCGTGTAGAGCTTATCCGCGATCGTCTGGAGGTTCGTGGACATGGTCCCGAAGTTAGACTCCGCCAGCTGTCCGAGAGTGCCGACCAGCTTTTCGAGGTTTGTGTATGCGTCCCCGGCGTCCTTGCCGGTCTTCGCGATGTCGCCGACCGCTCCGGCCACCTTCGTCAGCGTTGCCGCCAGGTCGAAGAAGCCGGTCTGGTTGACGAGCTTGATGATCGCGTCGGCCAGCGTGGAGAATCCTTCGCCCGCCTTGACCGCACCTTCGCCGATGGAGTCGATGACGCCCTTGAGGGAGTCGAGGACCTTGGCAAAGCTCTCATTGATCGAAGAGACGCAGTTCCCGACGGCCTCGACGACCGTCCCGATGGCCGTGCCGATGGACTCGATCAGAGATCCGACGGCCTTGATCGGCTCGGAGAGCGACGTGTTCAGCGTCGCGAAGGACTCGACGATCGAGGCGATGCTTCCGCCGACGCTCGTCACAACCTCCGCCAGCGCGGTCCCGATCTTGGCGATCGCCTCACCGACGGAGTCGATGATCGGACTCACCTGGGAGAGCAGATCGGAGAAACTGCCGACGATCTTGGTGATGTTGTCCCCGACGCTCGTGACGATGTTGACGACCGCCGTCCCGATCTTCTCGATCACGGTTCCGATGGAGTCAATGATCGGCCCGATCTGCGCCAGGACGTCTTTGAAGGCGCTGATGATCTCTGGCAGTTTGGAGACGGTCGTTTCGACCATCTTCGTGATGTCCGGGATGTATGGCGCGATGGCCGCGACGATCTTGGTGATCGCGTCTCCGATGCTCTTGACGATGTCATTGAAGGCCGAGATGATGCTCGGCAGCTGCTTCGTCGTCTCCGTGACCATCTTCGTGATGTCCGGAATATAAGGAGCGATCGCGGCGACGATGTCCGTGATCGCCTTGGAGATCGTCTGGACGATGCCGTTGAAGCTGTCGATGATCTTCGGGAGCTGCTCGGTCGTCTTGGTGACGATCTTTGTGATCTCCGGGATATACGGAGCGAGCGCCTTGACGATGTCCGTCACGGCTCCAGAGATGGTCTTCACGACGTCGGAGAAAGTAGACGTGATGTCCTTCATCAGCGGCTCGAAAGCCTTGATGATGTCGGAGATCCCGCTGGAGATCCCAGGGAAGGCGTCTCCGATGGCCTTGCCGATGGACTCCATGATCGTCCCGATGGCCGATGCGATCCCCGGCGCGTTTTCATTCAGACCGGAGAGGATGTTGTTCGTGATCTCCGCGCCTTTGGCCAGCAGATCTGGAAGGGATTCGCCGATCTTCTTGATGATGTCGCCCATCGCCGTCCCGATGGTCGTCAGGATGGTCGGAGCGTTCTGCGTGATGCCGCTGATCAAGTTGGTGACCATTTCGCCGCCCTTGGACAGGATGTCCGGTAGCTTCTCGGCGATGCCTGTCACGAAGTTCGTGACGGCTGTGATCGCACCGGTGATCAGCGTCGGCGCGTTTTCGATGATGCCGGTGAGGAGCATGGCCACGAGATCCGCCGCGGTCGTCAGCAGTTCCGGGAGCTTCTCGCTCATGCTGGTCATGAAGTTCGTCAGGACGACCGTCGCCTGCTTCATCATCTCCGGCCCGTTGTCGACGATGCCCTTGATCAGCTCTGTCAGGATCGAGAGGCCGGTGTCCAGGAGCGCCGGGATCGCCTTGACGATGTTCGTGGCCAGCGTCGTGATGATGGACGCCGCCAGAGGCATCAGCAGAGGCAGATTGTCCGTGATCGCGTCCAGGATGGACGAGATGATCTGCGTCCCGGTCGAGATCAGATCCGGAAGGACTTCCTGGATCTTTGTCGAGATGCTGGCGACGCCTTCCTTGATCTTGGCCACGCCGCCCTCACCGTCTCCGGAGAAGATCTGCGTCAGGCCGTCCATGATGGTCGTGATCCCCGGCAGGAACTCCGCCGTCATCCTGTTCTTGAGGCCGGTGAAGCTCTGCGTCATGTTCTGGAGGGAATCCTGGAAGGCCGCTGCGGCCTTGACGTCCTCTTCGGACATGACGATTCCGAGATCGTGGGCCTGCTGGCGCATGGCCTCGATCTCCTCCGCGGACATATTCAGCAAGGCGCCCATCTCGGTCGCGCCCTTGCCGAAAAGCTCCTGCGCGATCCTGGCGCGTTCAGTCTCATCCTCGACGCCGGTGAGCGCGGTGATCGTCTTGTTCCAAAGTTCCTCCCGGCTCATCTTCTGCGCGTCCTCCGCCGAGATGCCGAGCTTCTGGAAAGCGTCTGATCCGTTCGCCGCTGCCGTGGACAGCTTCGTCATGGACGTCTTGAGGGAGTCCATGCTCGTCCCGGAGTGCTGCGCGATGAAGTCCCATTCCTGATAGGCATCCGTCGAGATTCCCATCTTCTGGGACATTTTGTCGATATGATCGCCAAACTCGGCCGTAGCCTTCGCGGCGTTGTAGAAAGATGCGGACAGAGCGGAGACCGTGCCGACGGCCGCGGTGACGGCTGTCGCGATCGTCTTCGCCCCGGATTTGATCGCGCTTCCAAACTTCGAGGAGAATTTCTGCCCGGAGGACTTGCCAGCCTTTTCGGCCGCGGTGTCCGTCGTGGACGTCATTTCCTTCGTGATCGTCTGCTGTGCGCCTTTCATGGTCGGGATGATAGTTACCGACGCTTGCGCGACTTCGATCATTGACGATTCGCCTCCTCCTGCTTGGATTTGTTATGCTCTTTCCGTTTTTTATCAAACCACGCCCGCAGCTCATCCGGCGGGAGTGCGTTCTTCCCGATTTTCTTCTTGTCCTTGTCGCCTGGGCGAGCGTATTTCTTCGGCGTCTTTGCCTTCTTCCCGGATCCGATGGCGCAGAGGTTCGCGTTGATCATGGCCAGGACGTCAAAGATGTCCGCCAGGATCGCGTTTGTCTTGACCGCGCTTCCCCATGCCGTCAGCTCCGGATCCAGCTCCCGCGCCGTCTCGCTGTCTATGTCCAGATGACGCAAAAAAGCACCGAGCGCACTCCATGAGAGAGTGCGCCCGATGTCTTCCAGGCTGCGGCCTGCTTTGATCAGCAGGTCTTTTTCAACAGCCTCGCGGTGTTCTGTTACGAATTGGGCGAGGCCTTCGATTCCCCCAGCTTGTCTTTCCCTTCGCTCATTGCGTAGGCGTTGAAGATCTCATAAAATTCCATATCTTCGAGGCCTTTGCCTTCCAGCTCCGGACACTTTCCGAGAATGAACTTCTTGATCTTCTCGCCCTGTTTGACGATGGTCGTCTCGTCGCCGAGCTTGGCCATCAGCTGCGCGTCCTCAAAAGAGAGGCTCGACAGCGGCGGGAGAGAGTAGACTTTGCCGGGATCTTCCTCCAGCGCGAATTGGAAGCGCTGGCGCTTTTTGAGTGTAAACACTTCAGCCATGATTTTTTACTCCTTTTTTATGGTTTCGATTGGTTACGGACTCGGCGGGATGACCTGGCCGTCGTCCTTCATGAACGTCCAGGCGTCCGCGCTGACCGTGGCGTTCCAGGTGATCGCGGATCCGGGAGCGAAGGAGATGTCGTCCAGAGCGGTGATAAAGCCGCTGGTCGTTCCGAGCATGAAGGTATCGTCTCCGTCCTTCATCAGGAACAGGAAGGCCTCTTCCTCGGACATGACGCCCTCTTTGACCTCGATGGAAGTCAGAGCGCCGTGAGAGGAGCTGGCCACGGCCTCCGTCACGTTGTTCTCGCCGAAGATGGTCTTGAGGACCTCCGCGGTCGTGGAGATGATCGGAGCGGCCACCGTGCCGGTGGCGTCGCTCTGGAGCTGCCTGCGGATGGAGTTGCTCCAGTCCTTCAGCGGCTCGGCGGACCGGCCATGATGCCAGGTGATGCCATCCTGGGAGATATATCCGACCTCCTCCCAATCCGTCGAGGAGAGATCAGCTGTCGGATACGCCGGGAGCGCGGTGTTTTTCGGAGCATGGAAGAACATACCCGTCGCCGCGCCGATTCCGAGATTTACAACATTGCTGCCCATGTGTTCGTCCTCCTATCAGGTAGATTTCTGGCCGTCGTCCTTCATGAACGTCCAGGCGTCCGCGCTGACCGTGGCGTTCCAGGTGATCGCGGATCCGGGAGCGAAGGAAACATCGTCCAGAGCGGTGATCAGGCCCCGCGTGGTTCCGAGCATGAAGGTATCGTCTCCGTCCTTCATCAGGAACAGGAAGGCCTCCTCGCCGGACATGACGCCCTCTTTGACCTCGATCTTCTCCAGCTTGCCGTGGCCGGACGTCGCGGCCGTCTCAACGACGGCGCTCGCGCCGAAGAGAGTCTGCAAGACTTCCTTGGTCGTGGAGATGATCGGAGCGGCCACCGTGCCGGTGGCGTCGCTCTGGAGCTGCCTGCGGATGGAGTTGCTCCAATCCTTCAGCGGCTCGGCGGACCGGCCATGATGCCAGGTGATGCCATCCTGGGCGATGAATCCGACTTCCTTCCAGGCGCTCGCGAGCGTCTCGGTCGGATAGGTCGGAAGAGCAGTTCCGGCGGCGGCATGGAAAAACATACCACTCGCGGCACCGATTCCGAGGTTTACTGCATTGCTGCCCATGTGTTCGTCCTCCTTAATACGTTATCGTTTTGTTTTCCAGATGTGCGACGACGCTGATCCGCGCCGAATACATCGAAAGATCCGGCCTGACGGGATCAGATCCCCAGCTGCCGGATGTATTTACCGAGATATGCCGGATCGCGGTGGTCTGTTCCCCCGCGGCCTTCCGCAGGAGCGCGATCGCGTTCCGGAGTGTTTCGTTTGCGGTCCCTTCATCGGTCGCCCTGGCGTCCAGCGTCACCTCAAAGGTGTCGATCTGTCCGTCTGCGTCCGTTCCGCCGACCTGTGTGACCAGGATGCACGGTGTGGAGAAGTTCGCCGGGAGAGGACGGCAATAAACGGTCATGTAGCTCTTCAGCGCGGTCCGGACTTCGTCTTCGATGTCGACGGACCGTCTGATCTGTACGCTGCTGCTCATCCTGCGCTCACCGCCTCACTCAATGCTTTATCCTCCGCCTCTGCGATGGCGCTCTTCCGGTCCGTCGTATAGACGAAACCGAGCGCCCGCTGGCTCCCGTATGCGCGTCCGATACGGGTTCCGGAATGGAATCCCGTTCCTCCGCGTGTGTTGTTTGCGTTCGCCCGCGCCCAGATGCCATTGGTCGCGCTTTCGACCGCGCTCATAACCCCGCCGGATGTCAGGATCTGCTCGAAGCCTTCCGAGAAGAACTCGATCTCGACTTGCTTGGCCATTATCCCGACCACCTTTCGAGCTGCGCCTGGATGTGTGTCACTCTCCCGGTCGGAGACTTCCACGGTCTCGGCTCGCCGATGATCTGATAGTCATTCCCGTCGAATTGGATCTTATCGCCTGCGGCGATATCGGTTCCCGGCGGGAAATAACCGGTATATCCTTCGGAGATACCGAGAACGCGTCCATCCTGGGAGAGCGCCGTCGCTGCTGGTTGCATCGAGCATCCGGTGATGTTCTCGCTCGTCGACTTTGTCCAATCCGGGACGATGGATCCGCGGACGTCTTTCGTCCCCGGCCGGATCCTCGTGACCGTATCATTCGCCCATGATGGAAGCGCCATATCAGAACACCCCCCGCAGCTTGTACGGTTCCAGCGTTTCGACGTCCGTCGATTGCAAAGCACCCGCGCCTCCGCCGCTGGACCAGTTCTGCGTGTAAGACACAGAAACGCCGCCCGCGGATTCGCTCGCGACGCCGTTGGTCATCGTCAGCGCCCTCGACACTCTTCCGGCGATCAGTTCCTTGATGGAATCCATCAGCGCGGTCGGGATGCCTGCCGTATACGTCACGACGATCTCCGTCTTGCGCGTGAGCTTGTGATCGTATACGTCGAACAGGCGCAGGATGCCATTCGTCTCGAAAGAGAAGTCCGTCCAGGCTTCTCCGCCGATCGTGACGGATGTCACTCCGGTCACATACGCCGCCGGGAGCTGGATCAGGTAATCAGATCCGACGCGCTTGATCCTGCCGTTGCCATAGAGCAGCCGCTCGGAGAACGAGCAAGTCTGCGCGGGATAGACGTGCCATCCGCAATAGTTCCGGAGGCCCATGCAGGCCGCGGCCAGCTCCGGAGAGATCCTCGCGTCTCCCGCGAATTTGCTCGCGGTGAGCGTGTTGAAGTCTTCCGGCGATAGCATAGCCGCCAGAGCGTCCGCGTTGGTGATGGTATATCCCCATTGTGTCAGCAGGCTCATTTGTTCGCCGCCTTTCCGGCCTTGTTGGAAGGCTTAACGGCTTTCGTCTTCGGCTCTTCCTTCTTCGCCTTCTTGGCTTCGGCCGATCCCAGGTCGATCAGCTTATTCCCATCAAAAACCAGCGTTTTCATTGGTGCTTCACCTTCTTTCGGAAAAAGGGACGCAGCCTTTCAGCTGCGCCCCTTCGTCGTTAATCGTCTTCTTTCGGTTCCATGACCAGGCCGTCGAACTTGTAGACGTTCAGATAGGTCACGCCGTCGATCACGGTATAATACTCGATGCCGGTGGCGTTCACGATATGAAGGATATACAAGCCGTCAGCGTCCAGCGGAACCGGATCCGCCGCGCTTCCCAGGGGCCGCACAGAGATCGAAGTCGCGTCTTCAGCTTCTGCGTGGAGAGCGAGGAAGTGACCTTCCTGGAGTTCCGGATGACTTGCGTCGAATCCGGTGTATCCCGTCACATAATGCAATGTGCCGCTGATCACGCCGTTACTGATGACGATATCCTCTTGCAGATCTGATACGGTTTTACCGAGGAGATCTGTGTCCGCTGATATGTCTGCGTCTACCAACGGACTCAAATAGGGTCCGAGGCAGACTTCACGATCTTCACGAAGCCAGCAGGCCGACGCACGGCGAGAGCGAGGCGCTCTTCGCAGCGGATGGTCATGCGGTTCTTGATGAAGTCATCCTGGTCGGTGTTGGTCGCCTCAACGGAGACGCCGCCCTTGCTCACGACAGATGCGCAAGCCTTGAAAGAACCGACGAAGATTTCACCGGTAGCAGAACCGGAGACAGGAGCAGCCGCGAAGGAGCTGCAATACACCGGGACACCCCAGAGCTGCTTGCCCTGGCCGTCGGCGAAGTAGCCGCCGCCGATGTATTCCTTGGTCGTGGTCTTGGCCAGACGCAGGATCTGCCAGGTCTTCGGGTTCATGATGATCGCGTCGGCAGCGAAGCCGCTGTCCGCCTGGACCTTCATGATCTTCTCGAAGATCAGGTCGGCGATGTCCTGGCCGGTGGCGCTGTTGGCCCAGCTGGTGGTGTCGGAGGTGATGCTCGCGGCCTTCAGCTTGGTCAGCAGATACGCTTCCTCACGGAGGCGCAGATAATTCAGCAGACGGCCATTGATGGCGCTGGCCAGGAAGGGAGCGTCGTCAATGTATTCGTCGGTCTCCTTGATGAACGCGGCCAGCTTGTCCAGCGCCACGGTCACGGGAGAAGGATCAGCGAAGGAGATCTGCGGCTTGGCAGCGCCTTCGTCGGTGGGATCGAAACCATAGGGACTCTGGCCGCTGCCGGTGTTGGATTCGATGGCGCCTTCGACGAAGTAGGTCAGCGCGTTCCCGCTGATGGATTCAGCGCCGAACAGGGACCGGAGGAAGGTTTCCGGCAGCGCTTCGGTCACGATATTCTTGTCGATATCGGTGACCAGCGCCCGCGGGACCTGGGGAGATCCGGGAGTTCCGATGGCCAGCGGATCATTGTACGCCTTCGCGGCGATGGTGAACCGCTTCTCGTGGGTCTTCGGCATGGACTTGACGAAATGCTCGCCCAGGCTCCTCGCGGGAGTCTCGACGGTCTCGTCATCCTTTTCGGGTTTCTTGCCGATCAGAGTCAGCAGATGAGCTTTCTCTTCTGCGTCTTTGATCGCTGCTTCGAGGCTTTCGATTTCAGCGCCGAGCTTCACGGCTTCCGCTTTCGCGTCCTTGTCCCCGGCTTCTGCGGCTTCCAGCTTTTCGGCCAGTTTAGCCTTGAGTTCTTCGAGCTTCTTTTTCATGGTTAGTTCTCCTCTCTTTTGATAAATTTTTCTTTGATGTATTCCAGGATTTCATCCTTCTCCGGATTGCTTTCCTTCCGGTCCTCCGCTCCCGCGTTGCCTTCCGGATCGTCCTCTCCTTCGTCGGTTTCTTCCTGATCAATCTCGCCCAGGACATCCTGGAGGAGTTTGATTGCCTGCTTGATCTTGTCCTCGTCCGCCTTGCTGTTCCGGCGTCCGGACTTCACGTCCACGACTCCGGCGTCATCATTGGCCGGGACCATGACCGCGGAGATCTCGAACAGATCCAGCTCCTGGAGTTCGTATGCCTTCGCCCCGTCGTCCAGCGTGACTTCGCCCGCCTTCAGAACGTCATAAGCGAAGGAGAACTTCTTGAGCCGTCCGTCCTTATACAGAGACCGGACCTTCTGGGCCTCCTCGCTCTCGTCGAACTTTGCGACGAAGTGCAGGCCCTTCTCGTCCTCATCGGCCTCCGCCGTGCCGATGATGCTCTTGAGATTGTCCATCTGATGCGCCCAGAGGAACGGGATACCCTTTCCGCCGTTCCAGCGCTCCTTGAGCGTCTTGGTGAAGGCGCCCTTGGCGACGACGTCGCCATAGGAGTCCGCCTTCCGGATCCATGTGCTGGCGTAGCCTTCCACGCTGCCGGATCCTTCGTCCTTGTATTGGACATTAAACTCTTTTGTTTTCATGGTTCTCCTCCTCATTCTTCGATGATGATGACTCGCGTGGAGCAGTTGCATCCGCAGGACTCGTCCGGATCAAGGGAGTCGTCCCCCGGCCAATCTGCGCCATTTGAGAAAGGCTCGTCGATCGGGACCGTCTCGCCGTCCATCAGCTGATGAGATTCGCGAGCGTTCGCCCCGGTCTCCCAGACCTTGAAGACCTTTTTCCTGGATCCCTGATCGGTGGCCTGCCTGGCCGCCTCTTCGGTTCCCCATCCGGCCGCGACCTTGGAAAGCATCGCGCCCAGGAGAGCAGCGTCCACGTCGGAGCGTTTGTCCATCTCATGACGGACCACATCCTCCGGATCCTCCTCGTCCTCGTCCGCGTCGTCCACGGCCTGCTGGATCTTCTTCTTGGTCTCTGCGTTGATGGTTTCCGCCCGTCCCTCCGCCATCTTGCGGAGATAGTTGACGGTCTTCTCGGCGACATACTCGACACCGAGCGCCCTGGCCATCTTCTCGCCGTGCTTTGTGGCGATCTCGTCCATCACCGGCTCCAGATCGTCCGCGAGTTCCTTGTTCCAGCGCTCCTCGTTCCACCAATCCGCCTCTGCTCCGAGCTTCGGGATGATGCTCTTGGCCTGACGCTTGAAGAAACCATCAAGCAGATCCGCGACCTTGTCCTGTTCTCTCTGCGGGACCTTGCCGCTGATGCTGATCTCCTCCGGCTCTTCCTCCGCCTTGGTCTTCGGATGATTCTTTCCGCAAGAGCAGAGGACCGTCCGGCTCATCTGGTTCGTGTGCGTGTCCTGCGGACTCGCCTGTCCGCCGGTGACCACGTTCAGCGGGACGATCAGCTCGTCGCCGCCCTCGATCGGAGGCAGATTGTTATCACGCCGCGCCTCGTTCCTGGTCAACCACGGTCCGCCGACGCTGGATTGGATGACAGCTGCTCTCTGCTCGAAATCGCCCTTGAGCTTCTCGGTGAGATCAAACTCGACATAAGTGTCCGGAGACGCGCCGATCATCGGCAGGAGGAACGAATTGATCCGCTGCTGGATCATCTGGAGATCCGGACCGAGACATTCGGCATACAGAGCGCGAGCGTTGTCTTTGCTCGATGCGTATGTCTGCGTGTCGCTGTGCCAGACCAGGGAAGGATTGATCCGATACGCTGCCGCGACGGCCTCGCGGGAGAGCTTCACGCTCTCGACCCATTGCTGCTCCTTAAAGGACGCGTTGAAGGTTTTGATCTCCATTCCGTCTTCCATGAGCGGGATGGATCCGGCTTTGCTTCCACCGGCTCCCCAGGCTTCCCGGAAGGCTTCGACCCACTTCTTCTTGGTCTCATCCGTCCACGGTTGGACGTCTTTCGGCCTGACGATCTGCGCGTTCAGACGTCCGGATGATCTCCAAAGCTCCTTCCGGAAGCGTCCCGCCTGGATCTGCTCCTCCAGCGTCTGCCGGAGAGCGCTGATCGGCGAGACATATCCGGCCGGATTCCCCGGCGAGAATGTGCAGAACCGGACGAACTCCGCCCGCGGGATCTCGATGTTTCCATACCCGTCCGCCGTGACGCGGATCTTGTCCGGTCCGTAAGGCGTGACCTTTTCGGTGTTCGTGACCCAATCCGTCGGGATGATCCGGATCTGATATCCGCTGTCGCTGTCCGGGTCCGGGAGTTTCCAGACGTAGACGCAGCCGAAGATCTTCAGCTCCGCCACGAGGGAGAACATGAACTCATATTCCGTCTGATCGCCGTTCGGCTTCCAGAGGAGCTTCGCCGCGACGCTGTCCCGGTCGCGCTTCCGCTCGTCGTTCTCGTCCCTGGTGTAGACCTTGAGCGGCAGCTGTGCGATCGAGCTGGAGATGAAATTGACGACCGCAGCGAGATTGTCTTGTGTGTTGTAGAGGTTCCGAGCTGTCAGATTCAGCACCTGATCCGGAGCGTCCGGTCCGAAGCTGAAATGATAGATCGGCTGGCGGAACAAACCCCGCCACCGTTCCAGGATTCCGGGCATTAACCCGCCCCCTCTCTGTTAGATAAAAGTCAGACTCGATCCGCTCTCATAGGCGGACTCGTAGATCTTCCCGGTTGTTGTTGGTTTTGATGCCGCGGAGAAGGCCATCACGCAGGCGAAAAGCGGCGCGATGTCGTCCGGACTCTTCACGCGGTCCGGGAGCTTCACTCCTCCGCCCATCTGCTTCAGCTGCATCGTGTGGCCAGGTGTGTCCATGACCGGCTGCGGCAGATGGTAGATCTTTGCGCCCTGGCCGTCCGGAAGGCAGGCCGCGACGCCATCATAAAAGCGGCCCCATCCGTTCGACAGGTCCGCTCCTTCGATGCCTATTCGTTCAATCCCCGGAATCGTGCAGATTTGCTCCGCCAATCCGGAGACAGGCGCCCCGCGGGATTGGAAGGCGAGCTTCATTCGCCCCTTGAGAGATCTTTCCCGGAACCAATCGATCGCCCACTCCGTCCCGACGCGTCTGGCCACGGTCTCAATGTGCCAATGGCCATCCCTCCGCTTTCCGCAGACGCCGATCGACGTCCAGCGCCGATCTTGTGAGAGATCGATTCCGAAGAAGACCGGCTCCTCCGGCGGGATAAAAGACGCGCTGTCTGTTCCGCCCTCCCAGGCTCCATCCGGGAACGGAGGCGGGAGGATCGTTTCGACTTGCTGACACATACATTCCGATCGGAACTTCTGCTCCGGATATGTCGCCCTGTTGGCCATCAGCGCCCGCTCTGTCAAAAGACCGTATCCGAGCGCCGGATTCGCCTGGGCGATCGCGTCCATGTCGTCCGTCGCGGATCCCTCCGGAGCGGACCACTCGAACAGGCCCAGCGTGTTCGCGTCGATGTCTCCGCCCAGGTCGACACTCTGGCCGAGCGCCTGGGCGCGTAGCTGACGCAGGACGATCGAATCCGGATCGCCCGCGTTGGTGAATCCGATGATCAGGCCGTTCGGCTTCGCCGTCGTGCTGGCCGCAGCTGCCGACCAGGTTTCCCAATCCCGAAGCTCGCGGACCTCGTCCAGCATGACGAGATCGTTCGAGTCTCCACGGCCTGCCCTCCGTGAAGGAGCGCCGACCTTATAACTCCGATCACCTTTCAGATCCAGACGCTTTTTCCCGTTTGTCCTGCTGATCCGTTCGATGGCTTTTGACAGCTCCGGAAATCTTTCCTGGTCCTTGATCACGGCCTCCCAGACTTCCTCCGCCTTCTCCAGCGAGAGGGAAGTCCCGAAGATGTCCTCGACCTGGAGGACGTTGAGGAAAAAGGAGCAGATGATCTCCGAGAGCGTCGTCTTCCCGTTCTGTCTGGCGACCATGAACAGGATGATCCGGAACCGGAAGCGCCATTCCCCGTCCAGGTCGCCGACGATCTCCAGCGCATGGATCAGCGCCCACTCCTGGAACGGATAGAGAGTCTTCCGGAGGATCTTGTTCGCGTACTCTATGCATGCATAGCCGAGGGACGTTTCCTCGGTGAGCTGCCGCAGCTCCTTCGTGTAGAGCCGCGGCTCCGTCCTGCCCTTCATTTGGCCAGCTTCAGCTTCGCCCGGATGGAGTTAATCTCATCCATCTCGACCGGCTCCGGCTTGTCGGCGAAGACGGCCTGCATCGTCTTAACCAGGGAGCAATACATTTGGACGGTCGACCGGAACTCCGCCATCTCCGGGTTACTCTTGAGGACCTTCTCGCCCTGTGTGCTTGTAACCTCTTGAGCGAGCGGCATCTCGTCATACTTCCGGATCATCTCTTTGGTCAATTTCTTCCGAGTCGCCTTCTCGATCTTCATGACGACGACGGCAGGCTCGCGCATGATCGGATCGAGACCCTCGACGAGCTTCTTCTCGTTCTTGGTCATGCTTTTCACTCCTTTTTTGACCTAAACCGAAAAAAATTTCTCATTTTCTCCGGAGGGGGAAAAGACTGCCGTCGGTGGTCTCTTCCTTCGACGCGCGCGCGAGATTTTCTGGCCCCTCCCCCTCGGAAGGCTATAAAAAAGACTCGAAAAAAGTTCGGATTTTTGGCGATTTGAAAATCACCAAATTCGACTTCTTCTTCCGAGTTCATTTTCGCCGTTTATTCCGTCTCCTCTGACGCGATTGCATTTCATGTGAGACGGCAGAATGTTCGTCAGATCCAGCTCCAAGGATGGATCTCTGGCCACCGGAATCAGGTGGTCAGGCTCCCAGGAATCAGGAGCGGATGACGGATCCAGATGATAGTCGATCGGCTGGCCGCAGATGTGGCACGGCGCCCGCGCCTTCCGATCCCGGTCCCATGCCATGCGTCGAACGTATGGCCACCGGCTCGATCTGCTTCCCAAGATGCGCCGCCCTCCTCGCGTTCGTGTTGGCGCTTGAACGCCCCGCCACCGGAAAGGAGTAATAAAACCGGCAGCACCCCAGATTGTTTTCCCTTATCGATCGAACTCCATGATATAAGAGAATCACAATCCCGGTATGCAATCAATGATTCTTTATGCAAGATCCAGAGACGCGAGCGCTTTATTCCGGATCCTGTTGACCGTGGCCTGGTCCGCGTGGACCTTCTCGCCGATCGCCTCGTCTGTCATTCCGATCCCGTAATACATCCGGCAGATCACGCGGGCATCGTCTTCCGTCAGGAGATTGATTGTCTCCTCGAACTTCCCGCAGATGTCCATCAGTTCCTCCGCGTGATCCCGGAGGTGTTTGATGTACCAATCGAACCGCTGGGCGCTCGCCGTCTCCGGATCATTGGTCCCGCCCGGTAATCCCTTGAGCTTGTCCTTCGATGGCCACGTCGACCGGACGTCCGCCTGGATGCCGATGCCCATGACCTTGTCCGCCTGCTTCGACAGCGTCTCCGATTCCAGGATGAGCCACCGATACCGGATCAGAATTTCAGACCGTTCCATGTTGCCTTCCTCCTTTGATCTTCCTCAAGATGCAGCGTATATAAACCCCGTCGACCACGTCGCTGTAATTTACCTGTGTCTTCTGGAGAGTGTATCCTGGATATAGCTTCTCCATCGTCTCCTTGGCATGGTTCAAGAAATCAAAGGCGATCCGCTTGACCCTGCCGTTCGAGATCTTACAATCCGATGTCCGGCGCTGCGGCTCCTTCAGATTCCGCGACCGGCTCCACTTCTTCGCGTTCTTCTTCTCCGGACGATCGAAGCGCTGCTTCATGAGATAGCGAGCGATCCCTTCGAGGCCGTCCTCGTTTGGCTGGAGTCTGTCGCAGTTCGTGGCCCCGTGTCCGGGATTGCCTTTCTTCCAGATCTCCTCCAGCTCCTCGCGGCTCAATCCTCCGGAGAGGATCAGATGGACGTGAGGCCGCTTCCCGGAATATCCAGGCGACGGCATCTCGTCCCCGCCGATTGCGTAAATATATTTCAGCTCCGGGAGGCCGCGCTTCTCGCGGAGGCGCTTGACCTTGTTCAAGAAGTTCCGGAGATCCTTCCGGACGCGGTCATCATCCGGAGGCGTTCCCTGATAGTTGAGTCCCATGGCCAGATCCGTCTCGCCGAAGTTCGCCTCGACCAGCTGGATCAGATGCCTCGCGGATCTCTCGACGTTGAGCTTCTGCTGTGCTTCCGGCGTGATGTTCCTCCGCGCTGCCCTGGCCTTCGCCCGGTCGTTCCTCCCGAAGACCGGATAGACTTCCGCCTCGATCCGGTTCCCGGCCTTGGTCGTCCGCCGCCGGTATCCCATCCGGCCGAGCTTGATCCCGGTCTTCTCGTCCCGCCAGAACTCGGACAGCATGGTCTGATCGTCCGGATTGATCTCCGCGTCGAACAGACACTCGAACTCCCACATCCTGACAAACTCCTCTCTATACGGTCAGGGACACCAAAGCGCCAGCAGCTGATCCGTCTCCCAGGTGTCGAGGCGCTTTGGTTTCCCCGACACCCCTTCCCCTCTGATCATCATCGTTATCGTCTGGAGGATGACGGAGGATCCATTCGGACTCTCTGATCCTGATCGTCTTCCAGGACTCCCTCCGGATCCGAGGGACGTGCGCTTTGTTAATACTCAATACAAGCCCCTCAATCGGGAATCCGTCCCCGTGTTCGGGCCTCCGCCCTGGATGTCTATATAATAGGAAGAAGGTGAGCGGATCCGGATTTGAACCGGACAGGCCAGACCCTCCGCTCATATTGTCCGGATGGCCGTCTCTCTGGGCGACGTTAATCCGGACAGATCTGTTATTGTCTCGCTTCTGCTTGCTTTGCGGCCAGCGCCTGCCGTCCGGCTGGCGTCCGCATAAAGATCCCCATGCACCGGAGCGCGGTCCTCATGCACGTCGGACAGAGATCCATCCGGATCACCGGCTGCGCGAAGTCATTCCGGAACCGGAAGCGCGGTCCCTTCGCTCCGCATGATTCACACTTCCCCGGCATCGTCAGGCCGTCGTTGTTGTTCATTGTTGTCCTCCTTATTCCCACGGCCGGAGATCATGCCTCCGCCGATGTGGTAATCTGAATATCCTTCTCTTATCAAACATCTCGATCGGGACAAATGACCATTTCATGCTCATGTCTAACCGCCGAAACCATACTCTCCGGAATCTCGCTTTCTTGTATGCTTTCCGCATGAGCTTCCTCCTATTCTGCCGGTTCTGTGTGTTCGCCGGTGTAGATCTTCTTTTTCTGATTGCTCAATCCCGGAAGGCCGAAGCCGTCCCAGGAGAGGACCGCTTTGCAATGCGGACAGATATCCGCCTGATAATTGATTGCGTCGTGACATTCGCCGCAGACATACCACCAGGTCGATCCGCCGCCTTCCAACTCGACCTCTGCCCTGATGCGCTCTCCCATTCAGCTCACTCCCTTATAATTGAAGACACCTTGATCAATTAGCCTCTGGACGATCCTCTTCATCATGACCGGAGGAACCGACATCCCGCAGATATACTCGACATCGAGATGACTTTCTGACATGAAGTCATAGTCTTCCGGAAATGTTTGCGCGTGTGTCGTGTCCTTGATCGATATCCCTGCTTTTTCGTCTGGTCTGTAATGAAACAGTTTCGCGACGATCGTCGGAAGGACTTGATCGTCCCAGCAGATCCGAGCGCTGAACCTCCGCGGCTTTTCTCCTAATCTCTCATATATCTTGTCGATCCCGGAGTCTCCCGGCTGCGCTTTGCATAACGCTTGATAGTCTTTCGTCTTTGGATTTAACGGATATCCCTGACCTTCTTTGATCTCTCCGTAAGTTACCGGCTCATAAGTGAAAGACATATCTAACCGCGTCGGATCTATTCCTATATCGTCACGGCAAGCCACGAAGAAGACTCTGTGCCGCGTCTGCGGGATTCCCATCAACTCGCCCTTGAGGAGCCAATGATGGACTTTATATCCGATCTCCTCGAACTTCTTGTATATCTTCTGCACATAGGAGAAAGCCTCGCCCAAGATCAGCCCTTCCACGTTTTCCATGATGACGACCTTCGGCATCAACTTCTTGACCGTCTCGATAAACACGAAGCTCAAATCGTCGAGCGTCTGCTCCTTCTGTCCTTCGCGGAACTTCTTTTTCTTGCCCCAGCTTTCCTCACGTTGTCCTGCCATGCTGAACGTCGTACAAGGCGGACTCCCGTCCAGGATGTCCAGGTCGAACAGATCCTCCGGGAGATCTTCGTTCGGTGTCTCATTAAAGTCTCTTATATCCATTAAGAAGTTATGCTTCGGATGGTGGTTCTTGATATATACCTCGTTCATTCTCGGATCGATCTCGCAGCATCCGATCACATCGCACCCCGCGAGCTTATATCCCATGGTCGACCCCCCCCCACAAGCGAAACAGCTGAAGACCTTCAGACCGTTCTTTTTCTTCGGATAATCGGAAAACGTCCATTTCCAATCCGTGCTTTTCTGCGGTCTGAACTTCGCCGCCTCTTCCTCCGGTAGGAGGTCGAAGATGCTCAAGTTATCCATTGATGTCCTCCTTATCTTCCGTAACCGCTCGGCCTGCGCTGTCTTTTCCTCGGAGCGCGTCCGTTGTTCGGACAATGCCCTTTGTGTGGAATGTATGCGAGAATGAAGTTCGCGTCCGGATCGTCGTCCGCGTCCCCGGCTTCATAGCCGAAGACCGTCCGTCCGTCTGCCGTGAAGAAATTCTTCCCGCCGGATTGCTGTTTGATCCATACTGCCTCCGCGTCTACCGTCACGCGGCCATAGAATCCGCCCGTCTTAATGATCAGGATCTCCGCGCCACATCCGCGGCAATATCTCGGACCGTCATTCGATCGTGCCATACCTGGCCCTCCTCATCTCTTTCCGAATCTCCTCCGCCTCTTTTGAGAGACGTTCGTGTTCTTCCTCATGTCCCCGGAGCGGCAACATTCCCAGCTTGTTCGTGCTGATCCTCCGCCGCTCGTCGAGAACTTTCATCAATCTCTTTGATAATTCTGTGTAGCTCATGACCTTCTCCGCGGATATCCTCTCTGCATCTTCTCAAGATCAGCGAGCGCTGGAGAGAAGGCCGGCTGCTCGACTTTGATCTGGTAGGTGATCCAGGATCCGTCCGTCATCTTCAGCTTGACGATCGGAGGATATTCCTCCCGATGGCCTTCCCATTCGATCTTGATGCCTTCCTCGGTTGTGATAATCGGGATCTGCTGCTTCTTCGCGTGTCTTCCTTCTCTGGATCCGCCGAAGGTGTTCTCCCGGAGAAGCTCTCCAATCTGCTTCTCTGTGATCTGTTGCCGTCTTCTTCTCACGCGGATCACCTCCAGCTGTACCCGGCTCCGGTCCATTCGATCCGCTGGTTCGTCATCGGATAGACGACATCCGCAGCGCGTTCCCAGGCTGTCCGGCCAAGATAATCGTCGAGCGCATTGACTCCGAACGCTATCAGCGCGATCACAAGCGCCGAAATTATGATCAGGACTTTTCTTGAAGCGATTTTCATGGTATAATACCTCCGAACATTGTTCTCGGCCTTCGGGCCGTGCCTCTCGATCTGTCGACGGTCGGGAGGCTCTCTTTTTTTATCTGATGATGACAGCTTCATACTCTTCATTTGTTTCCGGAAGATATTCGACTTCCTCGATCTCGATGCAATCTGTCCCGATCCAGACGTCGACCCGGTCTCCGTGTTCCTCCGCGATCTTCTCAAGTTTCGCCAGAAGGCTCCTCACGTTCTCCATGATCGCCGTCCTCCTCTTCCTGATCGTCCTCCGCCGGTTCTTCCTCGTCTGGATCCTCCTCCGCGTCCTTCTGGCCATCCTCGGCCATCTTCTTCGCCAACTCGTCCTCCGGATCCGGATCCGGAACGATCTCCGAGTTGGCCATGATGTCGTCCATTGTGACCTGGTTCTCGCAGATCCTGATCCTGCCTTTCTCGTCCCTGAATAGGACCAGATCCTCATTCGTCTCATCCTTCTCCGAGATCTTCACCGGGACCGAAAGCGTCGTATTGAAGACGAAGCGCGGCTTGATCGTGACTTCCCCGGTGTCATCGTTGACAGATCTGTCGAGCTTGATCGCAATCTGCCCGGAGACCGTCCCCTCGTTCACTTCGGCCTTGAGCATTTTCTCCACAGCCTTATTGAGCGAGGCGTCCATGAGCGCCCGGAACTTATAGAACGAGCGCCCGCTGATGCTGATGCTTTGTGATTTCATTGATAAACCTCCTTTTTATCCACACATTGCGTGGCGCCTTGCTCTTAACTCCAGGACGGAGAGCTTTCTCGCCTGTTCTCTCGCGTTTGTCTCGCCCTGGGCGTTCATCCATGCGGAGAACTCGTCCGGATCTATCCGATAGAACCGGCCGCAGGTCCCGACATAATGGACCGGCGCTCCGAGCTTCTTGCATCTTGTGATCGTCGCTCTGCTGATCCCCAGCTCTTCCGATGCTTCCACCGGCGTCATATATCTCGCCATTGTGATCCCTCCTTCCTTATTGCGCGTCGAGAACGTAGCTCCTTATGAATCTCTCCGCGAATTGCGGATGAATTAAACTTCTCCGGACCTGGACGCTCTGGCCGTCATCCGTCTTTCCTATGCGCTCAATCGTGTGCGTCTTCACGAAGTCAAGCGGCTCGAAGATTACATTCTGCTCCGGATCGCAGTTCACAAACCAAAATTGAGTCGGCTTTTTGTAATAATCTCCCTCTACCGTTCTGTCTTTGATGACGAGCTTCGGCTTCACCGGGAAATATGTCTTCAGATAATGCTCTTGGTGATACGGGTTCTCTACTATGAGGCGATACCCCCCCCCTCAAGCAAACCGTGAAGAGTTTACAGAGCAACATATAGAGGAAATGCAGCTCCCCGTGGAGCTTCATGGAATACGCCAGCTTTTTCTCGTCCGTCCAGTTCTTTTGTTGCCTTTGCTCTCCTCTGAACGCGAGCGGAATGACCGTCTCAAAGCGTGTGCAAGGGAAGAAGGCGAGGATCAGATCGTCCGGCGTTATATCATCGAAGATTGACGGCTCCCCGTCGTATGCTTTCTCAATCTCCGCAAACAGATCCACCTTGTGATCCGTCTGGCCGAAGTCGTCGAGGATGTCGAAGTCCTCCGCCTGGATTCCTAACTCTTTGAATCTGTTCTTGAAGGTCCCGGATTGCTCGAAGAAACAGAACACTCTTCCGACCTTCATTCCGCTCCCTCCTTATCGAAGACCCCGCTCGTCACCCGGACGCACTCCAGGACGATCACGGCCTTCCGCAGCGCTTCCAGATCCTCCGCGTCGACCGCGATCATGTGCGTCTCGCTCATATCCTCCGCGATCGTCTCCCGCGTAAGCTCCGCGAGGACGTTGAGTCTTCCGATCGTTTTTCCGATTGTCATCTCTGCGCCCTCACTTTCTGAAATCTTTCGCGGCCGGACAGGTTGCGAAGTGACTAATAAATCCAATCGTGCTTTCCTTGTCGTCCCATCTCGGACTCCGTCCTCTTGCGACTGATCCGTCTGCCATGACGTATGTGTTCGGTCCTCCCGCTGGAATGAAATAGACCTTTTCCGGATTAACCGGCATCGGTTTCCCCTTTTTTGTCTTGATGAAGGCGATGTCCGCGCCACATCCCCGACATTGTGTCGTCTTTGATAATCCCGCCATGCTTCGGCCTCCTATTTGATGTCTCCCGTTATCGGATTGAAGACTCTGACGATCCCGCCGACCTTGTCCGCGACTTTTCTCGCGTATCTGCCTTTGAAAGGATCCCACCAGGCATGATATGGACTCCAATGCCAGACCGGCTCCCCGTCCTCCGCGTGAGACAGATAATTTCTGTCCTTCTCGATGATCAGGCGCTCGTATTGCTTCATATCGACGCTCATATCTTTTTCACGATCCATCCGAGCAGCTTCGCGAAGATCTTGAGCGCGACCAGGATGATCAAGGCGATCATGATCAGAGCGATCGGACCCCAGAACGGGATCGTCACCCACCACCAGCTCCAGCTGATCACGTTTCCGAGTTTCAGAGCCATCAAGGCCACGCCCGTCAAGACGATCAGCACGAGACCTTTTCCGACGTTGTTGACCTCGTTCATTGTTTAGCCTCCATTTGTTACGCGTTTACGCGACATGAAGAGGAAAAAAAATGTTTCGCATTTCCTCTGTCGTCAATTTTAGCGTGACGATGATTCTCTCCATCTCGTCCCTGTTGAACTCGCTGGACCCGTTCATCTTTCGATCGAACGTCGCCCGGTTGAATCCGGCCGCTTTGCAGAATCCCTCGACGTTCATACCACGCTCGACAATCTTCGCTTTTAGCGCGTTCTTGTTCATCTTCTCCGCCTCCTTTTTCTCTCTTTTTGTTACGTCTTTGCGTAACATCTGCGTGTATCATAAATCATATTTTTCGACTTGTCAATCATTATTTATAAAAAAGTTTGCAATTATGCGTAACAGATGATAATATAAGTTCAAACCATAGGAGGCGATAGCATGACAATCGGTGAATTGATCAGAAAAAAGAGGATCGAAAAAGATATGACTCTCGAAGACGTCGGACGCGCTGTCGGCGTCACTCGCGCCACCGTCAGTAGATGGGAAAGCGGCGAGATCGGCAAACTCGGACGCGATAAAATTGACGATCTTTCTTGCGTCCTCGGCATTGATCCCCTCGTTTTCATTCTTCCGCGAGAAGCTATCACGCCCGACGAGTTAAGTCTTCTTAATGCGTACAGATCCGCCGATCCTGGTATTCGCTCGTCTGTTCGTAAACTGTTAGACCTTCCGGAAGAAAAAAACGATATTTTCGAGTCGGCAATGTGATATATCTTGTTTAGGAGGCGATAAAATGGCATCTGTAACGAAGCGCGGAAAGAAATACTGTCTCCGTTATCGTTATGAGGACGAGTATGGAGTCACGCGGGAGAAGCGCGTCTCCGGATTTCTCACGAAGGAGGACGCCTGGGCTGCCGCGAAGGATCTGGAAGCTAAATCCTCCGCCGGGATCGACATTCACGGCGATTCTGCGACGTGTGCCGAGCTTATGGAGAGATGGTTCGCCGATCATTGCTCCGATCTGGCCGCGACGACTCGCGCCAAATACTCGAACGGCATCGACCAGCTGTCCGTGACCTTTATCGCGGAGCTTACCGTCAAAAAACTCACGACCCAGCGCTTCGGCCTTCTTCTCGATGATCTGAAGAAGCGCGTCTCGATCCGGACGGCCGTCGATTACACCGAGCCGCTCCGTCTTGCTCTCTCCTGGGCGATCGATGAGAAGCTGATCCCGATCAATCCCCTCGCGAATGTTCATCTCCCGAAGATCCCGAAGCGTCCGCAGAAAATCCTCTCTGACGCTGATGTCGAGGATCTTGTCGCTGCGGCCAGCTCTGAAGCGAGAAGGACGAAAGATTACCGGATCCCGCTCCTCCTTGCCTTATATGGAGGACTTCGCCGGGAAGAATGTGCCGGTCTGTCCTGGGAGATGGTCGATTTTGATCACAACCGGATCACGATCCGCGAGGCCGTGACCATGACTCCGGACGGGAAAGAGCATCAGAAGGACCCGAAGACGGCGCTCTCGTCCCGGACGATCTCGATGCCGGCCTTTGTGATGGCCGAGCTTTTGACAGAATATCACGCTTTTCTCCGCCGTCCTAATGTCCACACTCTGCAATATAACCCCGGCCACCGCGTTTGTGTGAAGTCCACCGGAAAGCCTTACTCGCTGAAATCATACTCTCACCCGGTCCTCCGCCTGATCCGTGAGATCAATAAGCAGAGAGAAGTGGAGAACCGGCCCCGGATGCCGGAAGCGTCCTTCCATGACCTCCGCCACACTCACGCGGCCATGCTGATCCGCCGCGGAGTCCAGCCGAAGATCATCTCCGAGCGTCTCGGCCATGCTTCCATCAAGATCACGATGGATCTGTATGGTTATCTGATGCCCGGTCTCCAGGATGTCGTGGCCGATATCTTCGATCAGGAACATCCGGTCGAAGATCCCGGCGAAAGCGCAGCTGGATAATAAAAAACGGCGCGATCTGCGCCGCTTTTCTTTATTCTCTGCCCATGTCTGTCCATATTAAGCCTTTTATATATTCTGTCGTGTTCTTCTGCTGCTTGAGATGTCGAAAAATTTCGACGTCTCTTTCATTTGTCATATTAAAGGCGATCAGCTTCCGAATGATGTTCTCCTTCATGTATTTCTGATCGTATGCCGATTTCTTGGCCTTCTGCTCCTGGTTCATGTCTCTCTCCCTTCTGCCGGGGACCCGCCGCCCCGGCTCGGCTTCTCTTTATGCTCCGTAAAACTCTTTCAGTAATCCGACGAGCGTCAGATTCTTGATCCTTTTATAATGCTCCGAATCCATGAACATTTGATAGAACCCGAGGAAGTTCTGGAAGATCTCACGCTCTTCCTCTGTGAAGATCTCCATGATGGCCGCTTTTACTTCGTCATTCCCTTCGATGTATGCCTTCGCGACTTCGATTCCCATTTCTTGAGCTGTCATTGTTCCCATCCTCCTTTTTTGTTCCCCGTATGCCCGTTAGGTCAGGCTTTCAGCTGTCAGGCGACCAGGATCGGCGCCATCGAGTAGGATCCGAGCGGCCGAACCGCTTCGGCTTTGAGATATTCGCTCGTCTGCTTGCTGATCCCGCGCTTGATGATCTTTCCGGAGTCATCCTTGAGCGTGATCGTCTTTTCCGTCCGGTCGATGACCGTGTAGGTCCACACGCACTCATGATCGCAGGCGCTCCTCATGCTGTACTCTTTCCCGATCTCGAACTTTCTCATCTTTCTTACTCCTTTCGGCTTTGTGCCTTTCGATGGTTTAATTATATACTATATATAGTATTGTCAACACTTTTTTTGAAATTTCTCGAAAAAAAATAAGCGCCCGGAGCGATCTGCCCCAGGCGCGTCTGTGTCCAGTTCTGTGTCCACTTACCCCCACGGTTTTCGTGTCCACAAATAAAGAAAAACCCCGGCGCCTTGATTTACAAGGCTCCGGGGAGTGGGATTAGTAGGACTCGAACCTATGACCCCCACGATGTCAATGTCTCGAAAAGAGTCCGAAAGCGTTGATATTCCTACGTTTTGACGATTTTCTTATTTCACAGGCGAACTTTGGAAAGCCTTGAGAATCAAGGATCCGCGGAGACCGGCGTCCGGCTCTGCGTCCACTTTTGCGTCCACTTTTGAGGCCACTTATTAGCCGTTTCCGTTTCTGTTGAACGTCATCTCATAGGCTCCCATAGCCGCCAATGCGACAATGACGGCATTTACCGCCGTCAAAAGTCCTGTCTGTAAGTCGAGGCCGGATGTGAACGTCGTCGCCGCTAACATTAAGGCGAGCGCGATAATATACACCCAGACCCGCGTCGGGATCTTCCAGATCTTGTCCAAAGGCAGTTTGAGCAGCTGGACGATCAGGAGAGTCGCCGCGGTGGCCCCGGCGATCGTGGCGATGTATTGCCAGGTGAACGGCTCCGCAGGAAGCTCGCCTTCAGCGAGCGCCACGGAGCAGAGCATGACGGCAAACAGCGCAACCAAGAGAGCAATGAAAAGTTTCTTCATGGTTTGGCTCCTCCTTTTTCTTATTCTTTCACACTTTAGGTTGTGACGGCAGACTCCGGAATTGGTCCCTCATGTCGTCCATGATGCCGTTCGCCCCCAGCGTGTGATATTGCGCGTATATGTTTTCGAGGTTCTCGCGGTCATCATAATCCGCCCAGCCTTTGGCCAGATAATGCTTGTATCCCTGGAGCAGGCGATCCCGGAGGAACGCCTGGACGCCGAGCATGATGGCCTTGTTCTGCTTTTCCATCTCGATATTCTGCGCGACGATCTGCTCCTGCTTCGCGTCCCGCTTTTTCAGCATACGCGTAACGACCAGAGCAAAGATCCCGGAGATTATCGAGGGAATCCCGACAAGGCTGGCGATTTTGATCACGGTTTCCAATCTCTTCACCCCCTTCCTATCTGTTTCTCGATCTGATCTTTCATCAGGCCGAGGAAGGAATAGAGGTGCATCGCGTCCTCTGCGGCGATCTTGATCGTCACATACTCGCCCGCGGTGTCTCCATCATCCGGATCATCCGGGAAGTCCGGGAAGTCGTCTCCGTCGTCCGGATCTTCTTCCTGGCCGAAGACCAGATAGACATTCATGATCCAGCCGGTCCACTTCTTCCAGCTGCACTTGCTCCAATCCGGATCCTTTTTGAGGACGTTGACCGTCTCTCCGTGCGGGATCCGTTCGACCAGCGCCGAGGATGTCGCCGGTTTTGATCTCATGTTGACCGTCGTCCCGTTCGGGACGTCCACGACGGCCGTCTCCGGTGTTTTCACGTCTTCATCGCCTCCCGGATCGTCCCAAGGCGGCTCCGGATCCGGTTCCGGATCTGCGCCACCGTTGAGGATCCTGTTTATTTTGTCTCCGTAATCGAACAGAGTCGAAAGGCCGACCATGTTCCAGCCTCCGCCGCGGATCGTCTTGTCGTGGAACTCTGACTCCGCGACGCATCCCCGCGAGGCGCTGGAGTGAATGGCGCCTTTCCCGGTTCCGGTCTTGATGCCGATGTGAGAGGCGTTTCCCAGGCCGTCATGATATCCGCGCTTCTCCTCCCCGCCATCAAAGGCATGGATGAAGAGTGTCGCGCCCTTCGGAATTGATCCGAATTTTGCTTTGCACTCCTCCGGAGATCCTGTCCAGCCGGTCGACCTGATCTTTCGATACCAGGCATTTGATCCGCCCAGATCCATCGAGAGGCCGCAATCCTTGAGACATTGCTCATAGAAGTCCTGGCAATCCATCCCGCCCGGTTGCTTTCGGTCGTATGGCCTGCCGAGATACTTGCTCCCAGCTCTGGAGAACTCCTCCGCGCTGATCATAGCCAAATCACCTCCGCGCTCTGATACCAGCTCTCATACCGTTCCCGGATGTCCTCCTCGATCCCGTCGAACAGCTCGACGCCCTTCATCACCCGGCAGAGGATGTCCACATCCGTCTCGCCGGTGAGATCGTCCGTCATCGGAAAGACGGTTCCCTTGTCGAAGTAGATGTCCGCCGTCCCGTCGCCGTTGTCATGGATCTCGAAGAACGAGCGGAGCCGTCCGTGACCTCCGGACGGCTCCTTCGCTTCGTTAGTCTTCATCGGGAATCAGATCCTCACAACCAGACTCGATCAGGATCTCCCTGACCTTCTCCTTCAGAAGGCGAGGCACTCTATACCAGAGAGCATGAGCCTCCTCCAGAGTCGACGCGGACATGATCCGCTGCGCCCACAACATGGCCATCATGATTTCCCCTCCTTTCCCGAATAATATCCTGCACAATAACGTCCTGATCCACATCATGGCCGTTACTGATACACGATCTCGGACATCTCAAGCAGGCAATCCTCGACGAACGTGATCCGCTCGGAGAGGGACGGCTGCGGCGTCGGTGCAGGAGGCCAATCCGCCTCGCGCTCCTGCTGGGAGCGCTCCTGGACCGTCCCGTTCACGACCTTATACAAGGCCGCTCCGTGATCGTCCGTCAGAGGATCGCTCACGGTGAGGACCGTGGCCACCGGCATCCAGCCGGAATTGCCGCTCATGTCTGCCTCATTCAGACCGAGAAGTCTTCCCTGGTCGTCTACATACCCGAACATTTGTTTCTCCTCCTGTTCTTTTTCTTAATTGCTGCCGGTATCAGACCGAATTGGTCTGTATATCGTTTATCCATGCTCCGGATGCTTTTGTATCCGTCCATGTGCGTCTTCCCGCCGCGCCAGCTCTCATAGCTCGTCCGGACGTCCTCGATCTTCATCTCTCCGGTGGCCAGGAATCTCTTGAACTTCTTGAGCTTCCTCTGCTCCTGGACGATGCTCTTCCGACATGGCCTCATGATCACCTTCCCGGTCGGCGTCAATTCATACCGGACCTTGAGGAAGGTGAAATGCTTGAGCGGGATGATCTGTGTCTTCCTTGGATTCAGTTTGATCCCGATGGCCGCATACATCGGCCGCAGGATCGCCAGCGCCTTCTCCAGCTGCTCGCGGCTCCTGCTAAAATAGATGCTGTCGTCCATGTAGCGCTCGCCCTTCAGCCGAAGGACCTCCGCGACATAGTGATCGATCCGCGTCGGATATGTGATCGCAAGGATCTGCGAGACCTGGCTTCCGATCCCCAGGCTGCTCTCGCCGAATGATTCGACGAACTTCCTCGTCAGGCGGATGATCCGATGATCTGTGAATTGCCGATCGAGCATCTCCCAGATCGGACCGTGTTGGATGTTGTCAAAATAGCCGCTGAAGTCGATTTGCAGGACCCAGCCTTCATTGGTCCTGTGTTTTCTGAAATACTCCTGCAAATACTTCTTGCAGCGGAACATTGCGAAGTGGATGCCCTTGCCCTTGAGGCTCGCGCCGTTGTCATAGACGAGGCCGCGGCTCAAAACAGGGATCAAGGCATTATCGCAAAGGCTTCTCTGGACCACGCGCTCCTTGAAGTGGACGCTCCGGATGTGCCGGAGCTTTCCGCGTTCCATCAGATCGAAGCAGATGAAACCCATGATCACGTTTTCCTCGTTCATGAGCTTCCGGTGTAGGTCCC
>Ga0310786_10001876_pt1 | contig 33333 bp, 23 predicted proteins | sample AusTroGonzalo_MG_FD_203881 | JGI IMG/M metagenome (GOLD analysis project Ga0310786, IMG submission 203881) | Bovine rumen microbial communities from tropical cattle in Woodstock, Queensland, Australia - Gonzalo_03 (v2) (version 2) | ecosystem: Host-associated > Mammals > Digestive system >... | reverse complement strand
CCGCTCCTGCCCGGCGCCGAAGGCCTTCGGCGCCGGGCATCCTATGCCGGCACTCGCCGGCGAGAACAAAGGCAAATGTATCACACGGCCAAAGAACAAGGGCCCCGCTTGTCGGGGCCGCCTCCAACCAACCACGCTTGCCACCACCCGTTGCAAGGGCCACCCGCAACCCTCGTCCCGCCGTTCCTCCCCCCCTCCGCTCAACGGTACGGCTCCCGCTCCCGCACCGCCCCCCGCACCACCGAAACATCCCCCGGCACCTCCACCGCCAGCGGCCGGTGCGCACGCAGGTAGTCGACCAGCAACTCCCGTGCCGACCCCACCCGCCGCTTCCGCGCCAGCGGCGCGTTCGCCGCCGCCGTCAGCCCCGGAAACCGCCCGCCGCCGGACGAAAGATGGTAGCTGTTCAGCGCCACCGTGTAGCGTTTTTTCCCGTGCAGCTTGCTCCCGTCCCGCAGGCGCACCCGCGAAATCCGCCGCCCCGGCGGCGCGTCCGGGTCGATCGTGTAGCGCAGCCCCGCCGCCGCGAACTGCCGCGCGGTCCCCGCGTAGCGCGCCGACTCCTCCAGCGCCTCCCGGATTTCCCGTCCCGTCAGGCGCACCACGTAGATGCCGTTCTCGAACGGCACCGCCCGCCATGCATCCGCCACCGTCACCTCCCCCGGCCCGATGGCGTGCCGCGACAGCACCCCGTGCAACGCGATGTCCGCCCCGCACGCCTCCCGGAACGCCTCCGCCAGCAGCGTCTGCATCGCGGAAACCCCGCCCAGCCCTTCGCCCGGCGCAACCCGCTTTTCCGTCGTCGTCAGCACCTCCCCCAGCCGCGCGTCCGCCGCCTCCGTCGCCTCCCGCACCAGTTCCGCCAGTGCCGGATCCTCCGGCGTGTCCGCCTCCACCCGGACGAACCGGCTCTTCACCGCCGCCACCTCCCCCCGCTTCCGGTCGTATTCCAGGTCCACCCGCAGCACCCCCTCCGCCCCCGACCCCGCCTGCGCGTACGGCGTCCCCGCCACCCGCGTCCCCTCCACCAGCCAGTGCAGGTGCCCCCCCAGCACCAGGTCGAACTCCCGGAACGTCGAGCAGATTTCCCCCACCTCGTTCGCCGCGTCGTCGCCCCCGTGCATCAACCCCTGGTGCACCAGCAGGATGCGCAAATCCGGGTTTTCCGCGTTCACCTTCGGCATCACCGCCTCCAGCGCCCGCCGCGCCCCGGTGAAATGCGCCCCGCGCAACCACCCCGGCGGATACCAGTTCGGGATGTTCGGCGTCGTCAACCCCACGATGGCCACCCGCATCCCTCCCGTCTCCCGGATGACGTACGGCGCCACCCGCCGCAGCCCTTCGCCCGCCCCCGCGTCCAGCACCAGGTTCGCCGCCAGCGGCACCGCCCGCATCGCCCGCAGGAACGCGTCCAGCGTCTCCATCCCCCCGTCGAAATCGTGGTTGCCCGGCACGAACGCGTCGTACCCCATCGCGTTGTACAGCGCCGCCATCGCCAGGCCGCCCGTTCCCCAGCTCTCCTCCGTCCCTTGGAAGATGTCCCCGCAGTCCACCAGCAACGGCGGATTCTCCGACGCCCGCCGCTCCTTTTCGACGATCGACGCGCACGCCAGCAGCGAACCCCCGTTGTGCTCCGCGTACACTCCCGGCGTCCGCCGGATCGACCCGTGCACGTCCGTCGTCGCCAGCACCGTCAGCGTCTCCGCTCCCGCCGTCCCCGCGCAGACCCCCAGCCACGCCGCAGCCAGCACCCCCCCCCGCCAACCTGCCGCCCCCCGCCACCACGCCGCTTTCATGCTCCCACCCTACACGCCCGCCCGCCCCCGCCGCAACCCGTTTCTCCCCGCCCCCCGGCGGTTTTTGCCCGTCGGACCGCCTCCTCCTCCCGCCCTCAAGATTTAGGAAAACAGGCCGATTTTTCATGTTTTTCCTAAATCTTGACTCCACTCCCGGCAACCAAGTCCCGCCTCCGCCCCCCCCCCGGCAAAAAAAAACGCCCGGCGGAAAGCCGGGCGCGCGGTCGGGGAACTCCCGCCTACTTCTTTTCGGGGGCGGGCGTCTTGGCGTATTCGATGGCCAGCGCCGCGTAAAACGCGCAGGCGCGGGTCAGGTGCTCGATGTCCGTCTCTTCGTTCGGGAAGTGCGCGAACTTCTCGTGCCCCGGACCGAAGCCGATGCACGGAATGCCGTACATCCCGCAGATGCTCACGCCGTTCGTGCTGAAGATCCAGTGGCTGACCACCGGGTCCTCGCCGAAGGCGTCCTTGAAGCCCGCGACGGCGCTGGTGACCTGCGGGGAGCTCTCGGGAATGAGCCACGTGGGATAGTATTTCTTGGTCGGGTAGGTCAGCCCCGTCCAGCTCGGCACGGCGTAGTCCAGAACGCGGATGATTGCGTCGGCCTTCTGCACGCCCGGCAGCGCCTTCAGTTCGGCGATGGCGGTTTCCTCGTTTTCGCCGGTCGTCAGGCGGCGGTCGAGGTGGATCGTGCAGCTGTCGGCCACGGCGCAGAGGCTCGGCGACGTCGAACGGATTTCGGAAATCGTGACGGTTCCCTTGCCCAGCGGCTCGACCGGCGGAAGGCTCTCGTTGAGTTTCTCGATGTCCTTGATGATCTCGGCCATCTTGTAGACGGCGTTGACGCCGCGCTCGGGGGCGGAGCCGTGGCAGGAAACGCCCTTGGTCTCGATTTCGATTTCCATGCGGCCGCGGTGCCCGTGGTAGATCTGCAGGCTCGTCGGTTCGGTGGAGCAGACGAACTCGGGCACGAGCTTGTCTTCCTTGACGATGTACTGCCAGCACAGCCCGTCGCAGTCCTCTTCCTGCACGGAAGCGACGACCCAGATCGTCAGGTTTTCGGGCACCAGCCCGAGCTGCTTGAGCATCGCGACGCCGTAGATGGAAGCGGCCACGCCGCCCTTCTGGTCGGCCGTGCCGCGCCCGTAGACCTTGCCGGCGGCCTTGTCGACGACGCCGGGATAGGGTTTCTGCTTCGTCCAGAGCGAAATGTCGCCGATGTCCACCGTGTCGCAGTGGCCGTCGAACGCGATGACGCGCGGGCCGTTGCCGATGCGGCCGAGCAGGTTGCCCATGCCGTCGATTTTCACCTCGTCGTAGCCGAGGTCCTTCATGGCGTCCGCCATGAACTTGACCACGTCGCCCTCCTGGCTGGAGAGCGACGGGATGGACACGATGTCCTTGAGGAAGTTGGCGAGGGCGTCCTCGCGCTTTTTCGCTTCGGTGTAGAGCATGGAAGCCATGGTGCGTTGTCCTTTCGGGTTGGTGCCGGCGGCCTACTTGAGCAGCCCGGTGGCGGCGTTGAACTGGGTGATGAGCTTGTCCCACTGCTTGACCTGGGACTCGTCGAACAGCTCGGTCCAGAAGTCCGGGTCCCACAGCTCGCGCAGCTCGTCGGAAGTCTTGCCCTGCTGCTCGACCCAGGTGAAGTACTTGAACTGGTGCAGCTGCTTCTGGTCGAAGTAGCTCAATTCGCGGTAGGTGTCCGGCGTGCAGCCGGCGAGCCACTGCCCGAAGACGCGCGCGGCGCTCTCGGCGGTGAAACGGCCGTATTCCGCCCGCATTTCGGCGATGCGGCTGCCGTAGAGGTCCATCGAGTCGGTCATCGGGAAGAAGATGACGTCGCGCCCGTCCATGTCGTAGTACTTCGCCGTCTTGATCGCGCTGACGAGGTTGCACATGCCGGAGATGCCGACGGCCTTGAGGGACTCGATGTAGGCTTCGTCCAGCCCGAGCTTCTTCAGGTAGGCCTTGCCCGCGTCCTCGTTGAACAGGCGGAGCAGCTGCATCACCTGCTCGTCGTCGATCGCGCTGACCGCGTTCGTGTTGCGCACGTTGTGGATCCACGGGATGTGCTTGTCGCCGATGCCCTCGATGCGGTGCGCCCCGAACCCGCACTGGTAGAGCGTCGGGCACTGCGCCGCTTCGCTCGCCACCACGCGGATGTCCGGGTGCAGCGTCCGCAGGAAGTCGCCCGCCGCGATGGTGCCGGCGCTGCCGGTCGCGGAAATGTAGCCGGAGAGGCGGGACTTGGGCTTCTTGAAGTACTTGTTGTAGATGCTTTCGACGGCGCCGCCGGTCATGTTGTAGTGCCAGATGCTGTTGCCGAACTCCTCGAACTGGTTGAAGATCACGATCTTGTTTCCGCGTTCGCGCCGCAGTTCCCAGCACTTGTCGTAGATTTCCTTGACGTTCGATTCCGTCCCCGGTGTGGCGATGATTTCATCCGTGTTGATGCTCCGCAGCCACTCGAAACGCTCCTTGCTCATCCCTTCCGGCAGGATTGCGATGGCCGGGCACGCCAGCAGCGCGCAGTCGTAGGCCCCGCCCCGGCAGTAGTTGCCCGTGGACGGCCACACCGCCTTCTGCGTCGTCGGGTCGAAGTTCCCGCTCACCAGCCGCGGCACCAGGCAACCGTAGGCCGCGCCAACCTTGTGCGCGCCCGTCGGGAAATACCGCCCGACCAACCCCACCAGCCGCGCCGAAACACCCGTCAGCGCGCTCGGGAATTCGATGAAGTTCCCGTCGTTGAACCCGCCCGTTTTCGGATCGTTGTACCACGTGATGCGGAAGAGGTTGAGGGGATTGACCGCTTCGAGCGGAATCTTTTTCAGCTTGGCGACGATGGGCGCCGGAATCTTCTTGGGGTCCTTCTGCTGCGCGAAGGTCGGCAGGACGATGTTGCGTTCCTTGGCGCGCTGGATGGTGCGGTTCAGGACGGCCTTGTTGATTTTATCGATGATTTTCATGTTTCGTCTCTCTCCGGAGGGATTGGTGGGTCAACCCCCCCACTTTCCCCCGTCCCGCTCCCGAAAGCAAACCCAAACGCCGCCCCTCCCCCCGTCCCGGCAGAAAAAACGTTTCGTCCGCTCCCGCCCCCCCTCAGCGGTTTTTGGCCGTCGGACCGATTTGCCAATCTTTGGCAAAAATCCCCCTTTTTTGCCAAGTCTTGGCAAAACGGAAAACGCGGGCCGGAAACGGCCCGCGTCGCGGCGGAGAGGGGCGGAAATCAGAGCGCCTGGACGACTTTTTCCACGTCGTAGGACTCGATGGTGTCCCCTTCCGTGAAACCGGTGAAGTGGTCCAGCACGATGCCGCATTCCTGTCCTTCGCGGACTTCGCTCGCTTCGTTCTGGAAACGGCGCAGGGTCTGGATGCGGCCTTCGTAGAGGATTTCGTCGCGGCGGCGGACGCGGACGCGCCCCTTGAGCGTGACCTTGCCCTTCGTGCACATGCAGCCCGCAACCTTGCCGCGCTTGCCCATGTCGAAGATCGCGCGGATCTGCGCCTGGCCGTGGACGTGCTCCTTGATGATCGGGTCGAGCAGGCCGGCCATCAGGTTGCGGACGTCGTCGAGCATTTCGTAGATGATCGAATAGAGGCGGATTTCCACGCCGTTGCGCTTCGCCGCCGCGCCCGCCCCGTGCTCCTTCGCCACGTGGAAGCCCAGGATCACCGCCTTCGAGGCACTCGCCAGCAGCACGTCGTTTTCCGTGATGCCGCCCACGCCCGTGGAGATGATGTCGATTTCCACCTTCTCGCTCTTGATGGACTCGATGGAGGACTGGATGGCTTCGAGCGACCCCTGCACGTCCGTCTTGAGGATGACGTGCAGCACGCGCTTGTCGGACCCGGCCTGTTCCTGGAGGAGGGATTCCAGCGTCAGCTCGCCGGCAGGCGCCTGCTGGGCGGCCTTCAGTTCGCGGAGGCGCGCTTCTTCGACGCGCTGTTCGGCGATGGAGCGGGCTTCCTTGTCGTTCGCGTAGACGACGAACTCCGAGCCGGGCTCCGGCACCGAGGTCAGCCCCAGCACCTTGACCGCCGCGGAGGGTTCCGCCGTGCGGACCTTCGCGCCGCGGTCGTTGATCAGCGCCTTCACGCGGCCGTAGGTGTTGCCGGAAACGAGCGAATCGTTCAGCTTGAGGGTGCCGTTCGTCACGAGCACGGTCGCCGTCGGTCCCATCCCGGCTTCCAGCTGCGCTTCGATCACGTAGCCCTGCGCCCGGCGCCGCGGGTTGGCCTTCAGCTCCATGATGTCCGCCTGCAGGAGGATCATTTCGAGCAGGTTGTCCAGACCGTCGCCCGTCGCCGCCGACACGTTGCAGCAGATCAGGTCGCCGCCCCAGTCTTCGGGGGTCAGGCCCAGCTGCTGGAGCTGGCGTTTCACGCGGTCGGGGTTCGCGCCGCGCAGGTCGCACTTGTTGATGGCGACGATCATCGCCACCTTCGCCGCCTGCGCGTGCTGGATGGCTTCCTTGGTCTGCGGCATGATGCCGTCGTCCGCCGCGATGACGATCACGGCGATGTCCGTCAGGTTCGCGCCGCGCGCGCGCATCGCCGTGAACGCTTCGTGGCCCGGCGTGTCGAGGAAGGTGATGAGGCGCCCTTCGCGCTCGACCTGGTAGGCGCCGATGTGCTGCGTGATGCCGCCGTCCTCGCCCGCCGCGACGTGCGACTTGCGGATGTAGTCCAAGAGGGAGGTTTTGCCGTGGTCCACGTGGCCCATGAAGGTCACGACGGGCGGCCGCGGCCGCAGGGTTTCCCCCGCGTCTTCGGCGGGCGCCGGGTTTTCCGGCTCCTTCGGCTTGGGCGGCATCGGCGCGGGCGCGGCCTTCTTCTCGTGTTCCATCCGGAACCCGTATTTCTCCGCGATCGGCTGGAGCTTCTTGAACTCCACCTTCATGTTGATGGAGGCGAAAATCCCGCTGCGCATCAGCGCCGCGACGATCACGTTCGGCTTCACGCCCAGCTTTTCGGCGAATTCCGTGACGACCATGTGGCCCTTCGCGTAGATCACCTTTTCCTCCGCGTCCGCTTCCGGCGCGGCGTCCGCGGGCGCGGGTTCCGCCGCCTTCGGCGCTTCCGCGGGCTTGGCTTCCGCGGCCGGCGCCTCTTCCGGCGCGGGCGCTTCCGCCGCCGGGCTTTCCGGCGCCGCCGCGGGTGCCGCGGGCGCTTCCGGCGCGGGTTCCGGGTCCGGATAGTAGATGCGCTTGATTTCGGCGCGCAGGAACTGCTCCAGCTCCGGCGTGAGGTTCGCCTGCGTGGAACGGACGTTCGTGTGGCGCGCCTGCAGGAGCGCCATCAGCTCCTTGCCGGTCGTCTTCAGTTCTTTGGCCAGGTCGCAGATTCTCATGGTCTTCCTCCGGGTTGTTGTTCCGTCTCCCGCATCGGTTCCGCGCGCGCGTTCCCGTTACGCCTGCGGCTCCTCCTCCGCGCCGGACGCCAGCGCAGCCGCGTGGATTTTCGCCGCCGCTTCCGCGTCGATCCCTTCCACGTCCACCAGGTCTTCCACCGTGGCCGAGCGGATGCCGTCCAGCGTCGAAAAGCCCGACGCCACCAGCGCTTCCGCGTAGGCGTCCGGAATCCGCAGCGCCGCGACCAGCTGGGCCTTGGCCTGCGCGACCTGCTCTTCGAAGGAGAGTTCGCTTTCGTCGCGGTGCACGTCGATCTTCCAGCCCGTCAGCTTCGCCGTCAGGCGGGCGTTCTGGCCCTTCTTGCCGATGGCGAGGGACAGCTGGTCGTTTTCCACGATCGCCCGGACGGTGTGGGCCGCCTCGTCCACGGTCAGCCGCAGCAGCTTCGCCGGGGCGAGCGCGTTGGTCACGAACGTCTTGATGTCGTCGCTCCAGCGCACGATGTCCACCTTTTCGCCGGACAGTTCACGCACGATGTTCTTCACGCGCTGGCCGCGCAGGCCCACGCACGCCCCGACCGGGTCCACCTTGTCGTCTTCCGAATGCACCGCGATTTTCGTCCGGTATCCCGCTTCGCGCGCGATGCCTTCGATTTTCACGGTCCCGTCGGCGATTTCGGCCACTTCCAGCTTGAAGAGCTCCCGGATGAACTGCGGCGACGAGCGCGAGAGGATCAGCGAGCCCTGGGAGGAACCCTGCCTGTCGTCGTTCATCGAAACCAGCAGGAAGCGCAGACGGTCGCCCGGCGCGTATTCCTCGCTCGACACGCGTTCGCGCATCGGCATGAGCCCTTCCGTGTCCCCGAGGTCCACCACCACGTCGCCGCGCTCGAAACGCCGGACCGTGCCGGTGATGATGCCGCCGAGGTGCGCCCGGTAGGCGTTGTAGACCTTCTCCCGCTCGATTCCGCGCAACCGCTGGGTGATGATCTGCCGGAAGTTCTGGATCGCGATGCGCCCGAAGCTCGCGGGATTGACCTCGTTCTCCAGGCTGTCCCCGAGCTGCGCCGCCGGGTTCGACCGCTGCGCTTCTGCCAGGGACACCTCCGTCTGCCGGTTCCGCACGAAATCCACCACCTTGCGCGGCACGAACGCCCGGATGTTGAACGTCACCGGGTCGATTTCGACCCGCACGTCGCGCCCGCCGCAGGCCTTCCGGCCCGCCATCTGCAACGCGTCGCGCATCACGTCGACGAGCGTCGCCCGGTCCAAACCGCGTTCCCGGCTGAGATAATCGAAAATGGCTTTGAGTTCGGTATTCACTGGTCCAATCTCCTTCCCGAAGGGGGGTGCTGCGCCATACGACGGCTCCCGATACGCAAAAGAGCGGGGATGACCCCGCTCCCGGACGTTCGGTAGCTGTGACGCGCGGCACCATACACGCGCGCCCCCTCCCCGTCAATCCCCATTCGCCCCCCGCGCCCTCAGTTTTCCGGCGCGTCGGCTTCCGCCGTTTCCCCGTCCGCCGGCACGCCGCCCTTCGCCGCCGCCACGATGGCCTGCGCCGCCGCGGCCGCCCGCTCGGCCGCCTTGGCCGCCGCGCTCGCCGCCTCGGCCGCGGAAATCGCGCTCGCCCGGTTCGCCGCTTCCTGCGGGATGCTCTGGATGCCTTCGAGGATTTTCCCGTTCAGCCCCGCCTTCACCGCGCGGACCGCCTGCAGGATGCCGTTCTTGGCCGCCGTCGCGTCGCTCGAACCGTGCCCGATGATGCAGATGCCGTTCAGCCCCAGCAGCGGCGCGCCGCCGTAGGTCTTGTTCGAGGTCTTCCGCTTCATCGACATCAGCCCCCGGTAGAGCAGCAGCGCCCCGAGCCACCGGATCGGATTCGCCGTCAGCTCCGCCTTCAGCCACTTCATCGAGGCGTGCGCCACCCCTTCCGCCGTCTTCAAAATCACGTTCCCCACGAAGCCGTCGCACACCACGACGTCCACCTTGCTCTCGAACAGGTCGTTCCCTTCCACGTTCCCCGCGAAGCGGATCGGCGCCGCTTCCAGCAGCGCGAACGTCTCCTTCGAAAGCGAATTCCCCTTCGCGTCTTCCGTCCCCACCGACATCAGCCCCACCGACGGATCCGGCACCCCCAGCACTTCCCGCGCGTAGGCCGACCCCATGATCGCGAACTGCACCAGCACTTCCGGCGAGCAGTCCGGCGTCGCGCCGCCGTCGATCAGCACGAACGGCGTCTTCGGCGTCGGCATCACCACCGCGATGCCCGGCCGCCGGATGCCCGGCATCGTCCGCATCTTCAGCGTGCTCGCCGCCACCGCCGCTCCCGTCGACCCCGCCGCGAACACCGCGTCCGCTTCCCCCTCCTTCACCAGGTCCACGGCCCGGTTGATGGAAGAATCCTTCTTCCGCCGCACCGCCGCCGCCGGGTGTTCCCCCATCCCGATCGTCTCGCTCGCGTGGCGGATTTCCACGCGCTCGTCCGGCGCCCCCCCGCACCGCGCGATTTCTTTCTCGATCTGCTCCTTGTCCCCGACCAGGTACAGCTTTTCGATGTCCGCGCACGCGCGCAACGCCTGCAAGGACCCTTCGACGATCGTCGCGGGGGCGTAATCCCCGCCCATGGCGTCAACTGCGATTCTCATGCGCGTTTCCCCTCTCGGTGTGGCGGCAAACGCCCGCGGCCGGGCCGGACCCGCCGCGGACGCCTTGTCCCGCCGGGACTAGTCTTCGGTCTCGACCACCACGACCTGGCGGCCGTTGTACTTCCCGCACGTCGGGCACACCCGGTGCGGCAGGCGCGGCGCCCCGCATTCCGGGCACGCCGTCGTTTCCGCGCGCGGAACCTTCGCGTTCCACGCCGCGCGGCGCGAGCGGACTTTCGCCTTGGATTTTCTGCGTTTCGGTGTCGGTTGTTTGCTCATTTCGTTGCTCCGTTTGGATGCTTTCCGTCCCCCTCCGGCCCGTCTTTGCCAAGGACGAGGCCGTCGAGGGCGGACCATGCGTCGAATCCCTTCGGCGGGACGCAACCGCACGGCCCTTCGTTCAAATCTTTCCCGCATTGGGCGCAACGCCCTTTGCAGCCGGGCGCGCAACGCGGGAACGCCGGGAGTTCCAGAAGCACCTCCTCGCGGAGGTCTTCCGTCACGTCCAGGCTTTCCGGGTGCTCGCCCCGTTCGTAGGCGCGCAAGAATGACGAAACCGCGACGCTTGTCGAGAAAAAACGCCCGCACTTCGCGCACCGCAACTCCACCGGCGCCTCCGCCTCCCCCCGCACCAGGATTTCGCTCCCCGCGAACTGCGCCCGCAGTTTCCAGCGGATCGCCCCCGCCGACCGCGCCACCGGGTCCTTCTCCAGCTCCAGCACCTCCCCCGCCAGCTCCCCCTCCTCCTCCAGCTCCCCGTCCGCGGGAATCCGAAGGACGTTCAGCGCCACGCGCTCCGGCGGACGCGGCTCCGCCCGGCGCCCCGCCCCGCCGTCCGCACCCGCCTGCCTGGTCCCGCGTTCCGCCATCGCCGCCGCCTCAGCCGTCCGCCGCGTCGTCGTAGAGGATGTTCCCGCTCTTCGCGTTCTGGATGCGGAAATCCTCGATGTGCAGGTTCGCGTCGCTCACGAACGTCAGCTGCGCCCCCGACTTCCGCTCCAGGTCGATCAGCACCTGCTCGTCTTCCTTCCGCAACCGGTCCATCACCAGCGGGTTGACCGCGATCCGCAGCGGCAGTTCCCCCGCCCCCGCGTTCCGCTTCATGATTTCCTGGATGCGCCGCTGGATCCGCACCGACATCGACAGCCCCGAAAGCACCTTCCCGCGCCCCCGGCAGTACGGGCAGTCGCTGTACGTCGCCGAATTCACCGACCCCTCCACCCGCTGGCGCGTCATCTCGATCAGCCCCAGCGCCGACACCGGCAGCACGTTCGTCCGCGCCGAATCCGCCGAAATCGCCTGCTTGAACGCCTGGAAGAGCGTGTTCTGGTTCTTCCGCGACTTCATGTCGATGAAGTCCACCACGATCAGCCCCCCGATGTTCCGCAGGCGGATCTGGCGCGCGATTTCCGCCGCCGCCTCCAGGTTGCACGCCAGGATGTTGTCCTCCTGCGTCCCCACCGACTTCGCGTGGCCCGTGTTCACGTCCACCGCCACCAGCGCTTCCGTCTCGTCGAAATAGAGGTAGCCCCCCGACTTCAGCCACACCTTGCGCCGGAACACGCTCTCCAGCTGCCGTTCCGCGTCGAACTGCTCGAACACCGGCACCGCCCCGTCGTAGAGCCGCACCCGGTTGCGCATCCGCCGCGAAATCCGCGCCGTCATCGCCTTGATCCGCTCGTAGGCCTCCCGGTCGTCCACGATGATCCGGTCCACGTCCTGCGTCAGCGAGTCCCGGACGATCCGCTCGATCAGGTCCGGCTCCTGGTAGAGGCAGCACGGCGCCGCCTTCGTCTTCATCCCCTCCTCCACCTGCTTCCAGACGTCCAGCAACGCCCGCAGGTCCCGCGCGAACGACACCCCGCGCGCGTCCGCCGCCGCCGACCGCACGATGCACCCCACCCCCTCCGGAATCGGCAGCCGCGACAGGATTTTCTTGAAGCGCGCCCGCTCCGCCTCGTCCGCGATCTTCCGCGACACCCCCTTGAGCTTGCTCCCCGGCAGCAGCACCAGGTGCCGCCCCGGAATCACGATGTTCGCCGTCACCCGCGGCCCCTTCGTCGAAATCGACCCCTTCGTCACCTGCACCAGCACTTCCGTCCCCACCGGGAACCGCTTGCTCATCTCCGAAGGCGGGATTTTCTTCTTCCCGTCGCCCCCGCCGTTCCCCCCGCGCCCGCGGCGCCGCCGCCCGTTCCCCCCGTTGTTCTTCGGCTCCTCCTTCGGCTGCTCCTCCTCGTCCGCCAGCCGCGCCGCGTCCTCCGGCAGCATGTCCCAGTAGTGGATGAACGCGTTCTTCTTCAGGCCGATGTTGATGAACGCCGCCTGCAAGCCGTCCTCCATGTTCTGGATCCGCCCCTTGTAGATCGACCCCACGATGTGCTCTTCCGTCGGCCGCTCGATGTAGAATTCGTCCAGTTTCCCGTCCACCAGCACCGCCGCGCGCGTTTCCAGCGACTCCGCGTTGATGATGATTTCGCGTTTCGTTTTTTTGCGTAGGCCGATCATTTTCAGGAAATCCCACATGGTTTGGCTCCCTTTGGGGCAAGGTTTGGAAATGGAAGGAGGCGCGCCGGAACCGCGCGCCCGCGTCCGCGGGCGGATTCCGGTGCATCCCGTCCTTATTATCCCTCCCGCCCCGAAAAGCAAGCCCATTCCCTTGGCCCCTCCCGCCCGCCCCGTCCCGCGGCGGAAAAACCTTGCGCCCGGCCCTTTCTTTCCCCTATGCTCCGGCCCGTCCACGCGTTTCTTCCATTCCGCCAACCAAGGAGATTCCCATGTACAAGGCCGCATTCATCCTGACCGTGTTGCCCCTGATCCTCTCCTCCCCCGTACCCGCGCAGGACTCCCCGTCCGCGAAGCCGGACACGCCCCCGCCCGCCGCCATCGCCGGATCCAACGCCCCCTTGCTGGTTCTTGAAGAAGGCAAAGATGCCGTCCGCTGCCCGGTTCCGGGCCACCAGATTCTACGCAGCGCACACCGGGACAAGTCGCTCCACGTCTTCCCCGAGTGGGTGCCGCCCCCGCCGCCCGCCGCCGCACTCGACTGGCGCCCCGAACTCCGCGACCTCCTCGCGCAGGGCCGCCGCGACCGCGCCGCCAGCCCCGAATTCCTCGACGCCCTCCAGCGCCTCCTCGACCGCCATGCCGCCAACCCCGCCCCCGTTCCCCCGCCCTCCGACCGCCTCCCGTTCCGTCCGGCCTTCGACGCCCCCGGCATGCCGCCCGGCTGGAGCGCCGTCCGGCCCGACGTCTGGCGCTTCGGCGGCGGCTTCGCCACCCAGATCCGCTCCTGGGCCGACACCCGCTTCGTCCTCTCCTACGACCCCGGCCGCGACTGGCGCGACTACTCCGCCACGTTCACCGTCGAAAGCGATTCCTGGTTCACCCATCCCATGCGCTCCTCCGCCGTCCTCTACTTCCGCTACCGCGGCGTGGCCGACTCCTTCGCCCTCTGGCTCGACAGCGCCGGCGACCTCACCCTCTCCAGCCACGAACCCGGCGGCTCGCGCATCCTCGCCCGCATCCCCGTCGAACCCGCCGTCATCCGCGACGGCCGCCCCTGGACCGTCACCGTCCGCGGCGACGAAATCAAGGTCTTCCACGAGGGCCGTTGCCTCCTGATGGCCTCCGACCCCGCCCACCCCCGCGGCACCGTCGGCCTCGAAGCCGTCCACATCCCCGCCCGCTTCTCCTCCCTCTCCGTCACCGCCCCCGCCCGCTGACCCCGCCCCGGGCGGCCGTCTCCCTTGTTCCACGCTCCCTCCCCGGTCCCCCGGAGCCGGACGCCCGTCCCCCGACGCCCCCCAAAAAAATCTCAAGATCAAGGAAAAATCATGGTTTTTCATTTGTTTTCCTAAATCTTGAATGCACCCGCCCCCCGGAAAACGCCCGGCGCGATTCCGCCCTTCACAACGCGCGCGCCCGTGCTACAGTCCTTTCCGATGAACTCCGACCGTCCCGCCCCCTCCGCCGTCCGGCGTCTCCGCCTGCTTCTCCCGCTCGCGCTCGCCGTCCTTCTCGCCCTCTTCGCCGCCGCGTGCTGCCAACCGCGTCCCGCCGGCGACCCCGCCCCGGCCGCCGCCGCCGACACTGGCGCCCCGGACTATGCCCTCGCGGAAAACTGGGCCTGGTTCGGCATCGGGGAGGACAAACCCGCCGACCTCTTCCTCCTCTGCCCCACCGTGGACATGCGCGACGAAACGAACCTCTCCCTCGACGACGAACAAACCAAGGCCGCCTTCCGCGGTGCCCTCGCCATGGAGCGGAGCCTCTACGAAGACTCCGCCCGCCTCTTCGCCCCCTACTACCGACAGGCCGCCATCAAGGCCTATTCCCTCCCCGAAGCCGAACGCGAAGCCGCCCTCGCCTTCGCCTACCGCGACGTTTCTGTTGCCTTCGCCCGCTTCCTCGCCGCGGAAAACAACGGCCGCCCCATCATCCTCGCCGGCTTCTCGCAGGGCGCCGACATGTGCTACCGCCTCCTCGCCGAACACTTCGCCGACGACGCCATCCGCTCCCGCCTCGTCGCCGTCTACGCCATCGGCTGGCCCTGCACCGCGGAACTCGTCCGCAACCACCCCCAGATCCGCCCCGCGCAGGGCGCGGACGACACCGGCGTCGTCGTCACCTTCGACTGCGAAGCCCCCGGCGTCGCCTCCACCTTCATCTGCCCCTCCGGACTCGAGGCCCATGCCATCAACCCCCTCAACTGGCGCACCGATTCCACCCCCGCCGACCCCGCCGAAAACCTCGGCGCCTGCTTCACCGATTATTCCGGCGACATCCGGCGCGAAGTTCCCGCCTTCTGCGGCGCGCAGCTCGAACTGCCGCGCGGCGTCGTGAAAGTCCCCGGCATCTCCCCCGCCGACTACCCGCCCCGCGTCCCCGGCCTCCCCGAAGGCGCCTACCACGTCTACGACTACCAGTTCTTCTTCCGCAACCTCCAGGAAAACGTCCGCACCCGCACCGCCCGCTTCCTCGCCGGCGGACGGTGATTCCGCGGACCGCGTTCCCCGTTTCCGCCTTGCGCGGACGGGCCGCCTCGGGCATCTTCGCGGACGGAGACGACGCCGATGCAGGGAAAACGCTGGCTCGAAAACGCGTTCGCGCGCTATCCGGTTGCAACCGCGGCGGCGGCCGCCGCCGTTTGCACGGCGTTCTGGCGGCACGCCGGCGAAGCCCTCGTGATGGAAGTCTTCCTGCTGGTGCCGCTGGCCGTGCTCGCGAATTTCGCGTGGACGTGGTGGAACGAACGCCGGTGGCAACGCCGCGGCCCGCGGCATTGGGCCGGACTCGCCGCGCTCGCGGCGCTGGCGGCCTGGGCGCATTTCGGCTGGCTCGGGGGCTGCTTCCGCAATCAAATTCCCGGCGATTGGCCGTTGGTGCAGTATGCCCTGGTCCTCGCGGCCGCCGGCCTGCTTGCCTCGGCCGCGGGCGGCGGTCCGTGGCGGCGGAGCTTCTGGCGGCTCGTCCTCGCCGCGGCCGCGGGCGTCTTTTTCGCCGGGGTGGCGGTCGCGGGACTGATGCTGGCCGGCGGATGCGCGCAAACGCTTTTCGGCTGGCGGGATTGGGAAATGCCCGCCTTCGTCCTCGGCTGTTGCGTCGCGGGTCCGGCCGCCGCGGCCGCCTTCGGCCCCCGGCCGGACGGTTCGGGCGCGCGGATTCCGCGCTGGGCGGCCGCCGCCTTCCGCTGGGGATTGCTCCCGCTTTGCGCCGCCTACGCCGTGCTGCTCCTCGCCCATCTCGGCCGTTTCGCGGTGCGCGGGCAATGGCCCGACGGCATGGTGGCCTGGCCCATCCTTTCCTGTTGCGCGGCCGGATGGGCCGTCTGGGCGCTGGGATCGGAAACCCCGCCCGGCCGCCTCCGGCGGCGGGAACGCCTCTTCCACCGCGCGTTTCCCTTCCTCTCGGCGGCGCTTTCCGTGGTTCTCGCCGCCGCAGTTTCCCTCCGGGTCGGCGCCTACGGCGTCACCGTCGCGCGCGCGCTCGGCTTCTGGGCCGCCGCCGTGCTCGCCGCCGCCGGTCTCTGGGCCGGGTTCGCCCCGCCCGCCGGAACCGCCCCCCGGCCCTTCCGCGCCACGGCCCGCCGCCTCGCCGTGGCCGTCGCGCTGGCAGCCTTCGCCGCCGCTTGGGGCGGACCGCTTTCCGCCGGGCGTCTGGCGGAGCGGAGCCAGTGGAACCGGTTCTGGTGCTTTGCCGACCGGATGCTCGCGGAAAACGCGGCGCCCCGCGATCGGCAGGCCGCTTGGGAAGAAGGGAAACGGGAGAGGGACCGGTTGTGGCATTTGCGGAAAACGTTCGGCACGGACGCGTGCCGGAAACGCTTCCGGGCGGGACTGGCCGCGCGCGGACTGGACCGGCGCCCGGACCTCGTCGATGCGGGGGATCTGCTCGGTTGCCTCTTCGTGCAGGACGAACCGAAGCTGCCGGAACGGGAATGGGCGCTGGAACGGCGCGGGAAAGAAGCTTCCGCCGCGGACTGGGAACGCCTCCATTGGCGCAGGGAATGGCGGAAAAAGACCTACGGGGAGCCCCCGTGGAGCTACCGGGGCGCCTCGCCGGCCCTCGCCCTTTCGTTGGCGGGCCTGCCGTTCGATTTCGACGATGGCGCCGGCCCCGTCGAACCGGGCCCTTCGAAAACGCCGCTGGCCGGAACGGAGTGGAACGCCTTCCGCGACGCGGCGCTGGCCGGCATCGAAGCGAAATTCGGCCCGCCCGATCCGCACCGCCCGTTCCAGCGGGTTCCGGCGGAACCGGAAGAACTGGTTTTCGTCTTTTCGCTCGGCGGCCGCGAATACGCGGTTCTTTTCGACTGGCTGTATTTCGCGGAAGGCCGCCTGTCCCGCACGGGCATCCTCGGCGTTCTGGAACGCGCCGCGGGAAAGGAGTCCGCGCCATGAAGAAATTCCGTTTCTGGCGGATGCAGGACGGCTGGGCCGCCACGTTCTTCCTGCGCTTCCCCCTGGGCACCGCCGCCGCCGTCGCGGCCACGGCGCTGGATCTGGCCCTGCACCTCGGGTTCATGCACGTGCTCCGGACGCCCCTGAACCTGTTGCCGGCCCAAGTGGAGATGGCGATCAAAATCCTGAGGCGTCTCTCCGGCAACGCCACCGCCCTCCTTCCCCTCGCCCTCGCGGCGAATGCCGTCTGGACGTTCTGGAACGAACGGCGGAACCGTCCGCGCGGATTCCTCCATTGGGCGGGCCTCGCCGCGCTCGCGGCGGCCTGGGTTTGGGCGGTGGCGTCCTTCGGCTGCCATTTCAACGGTTGGGGCTGGTGGAACTTGACCCTCCATGAGTGGGCGCGGATCGGCGCGACGGGATGCATGGCCATGCTCGCCGTCCTGCTCCTGGGCGGCGGGGATTTCCGTTCGGGCGTCTGGCGCCTGGCCGCCACCGCAGGAAAGACCCTCCTCCTCTGGGGCCTGCTGTCCGGCGGCGTGGCGCTGGGCGCAAAGAGCGTCCAGCTGCTCTTTTTCGCCGGACGGGATGCAACCGGATTCTGGATTTCCGTCGGGTCGATTGCGTTGCACCTCCTTCTGCCGGGTATCGCCATGGCACAGTTGCCGCGCGCGGACCGGCCTCCGGAAAAGCCCCCGGTGTGGGGCGAAGCCCTCGTGCGCTTCGTCCTGTTCCCGCTCCTTTTGCTCTACGGATTGCTCCTTGCCGCCAATTTCCTCCTTCCCGGACTCCACCCGGTGCCCCGCCTGCAAGCCGGCCCCATCGAACTTTTCTGCCTGGCGGGCTGGGCCGCCTGGGCCCTGCTCCGCGGCGAACGCGGCGAATGCCGGAACCGCCGGGAACGCGCCTTCTGCACCGCATTCCCGTGGCTTTCGATCCTGCTCGCCGCCGCGCTGGCCGTTTCGGCCCGCCGCCCGGTTGCCCTCCACGGCCTGGACCCGCGGACGGCCCTCGACCTCTGGCTCGCCGCGTGGTTTGCGGCCTCCGGCCTCTGGGCCGGACTCCGTCCTCGCGCGCGGACCGGCTCGCTCGCCCTCTTCGCCGCCGTGCTTCTGGCCGCCGCTTCGGGAGGTCCCTGGGCCCCCGTGCCTTGGGTCCTCCGCGTCCGGCAGGCCCGCCTCCTCGACGCCATGTCCGGCGTCCTCGACCGCTACGACGGCACCCGCCCCGTTCCCGTGGACGAGGCGACGTGGAAGCGGGCCGCGGACGAGGCGGAAGCCCTCGCGAACCTCTCCGCCCGCCCCCTGCCCGCCGGAGTCGCTTCCGCCTGGCTGCGCGGTCCCGGTCGGACCGAGGAAGCCTTTTGGGCGCGGGAATGGCAATGGGTCCAAAACCGCCTGGCGGACATGATGTCCATCGCGGACGCCGAAGCCCCCTTCCGCAACACCCTGCTCCGCCACCCGGTTTCGGATGAACCGCTCGACGGCTGGAACCGCATCTGGTTCCCCGAAAACCGCTTGCCTTTCCGGGAAGACGTCCCTCTCGCGGACGGCCTGCCGTGGAACTGGACGGCGCGCGACGGCTTCCGGGAAGTCCCCGGCGGCATCCCGGTCGCGGAAGCCGGATGGACCGCCTTCCTCGAAGACTTGTCGCAAACCGTCGAACGAACCGCCCCCGCGAATGGAAAGGACACCCGTCCCCCGGACGTCTCGTACCGCCCCCCCTTGCTGCGGGACATGCCCCTGGTCTTCGATTTCGACCACGCCGGCCGCCGCTACCGCGTCCTGTTCGACCGCCTCCTCTTCGAAGGCCGCGCCCGCCTCTCCGATGGCGAAATCCGCCTCGTCCTCTCCTCCCCCTGAGGTTCATCCCCTAGCTTCCCGGCTTCCGCTTTTCGCCCCGCCCCCGCCGCGAGCCGCTCTCCCCGACCGGGAATCCCGACACGCCGTCCCCGGTCGTCTTCACCCCGTTCCAAGTCTCAAGATTAAGGAAAATACATGAATTTTCCTTTGTTTTCCTAAATCTTGAACACCATCCCCCTTGCCGGATCTCCCCCGCGATTCTGCCGTTCACAACGTCTGCTTCCGTGCTAGTATCCTCCCGACCGATGCCATCCTTCCGTCCAGCCCTCGCCATCGCCCGCGCCACATGGCGCATCGCCCGGCGTTCGCACCTGCATCTCCTCCTCGCGCTCGCCACGCTCCTCGCCGCCCTCGCCCTCCCGCTTTCCCTCGACGGCGACGGCACGCCCGAAGGCCTCGCCCGCATCCTCCTCGTCTATCCCCCCGCCGCCACGCTCTTCCTCCTCACCCTCGCCACCCTCTTCCTCTCCTGTGCCGCCGTTTCCCGCGAAGCCGAAGCGAAAACCCTTCCGCTCCTCCTTTCCAAGCCCGTCCCCCGCGCGCAAATCTGGCTCGGCAAATGGTTCGCCGTCCTCGCCATCGACGCCCTCCTGCTCGCCGCCGCCGCCCTCCTCTCCTGGGGTGCCATCCGTTTCCGCCTCCGCGGCGATTCCCTCCCCTCCGTCCTTTCCGCCCTGGCGGACCTGGAGGAAATCCCCCCCGACGTCGAACCCGACGTGGAAGCCGCCTACGCCCGCCTCGCCGCCGGCCACAACCTGCCCGCCGATCTCTCTCCCGACGCCGTTCGCGACCAGCTCCGCCAGAACGCCCTTGCCCAGACCTACTCCATCCTCCCCAACGCCTCCCGCGAATGGCGTTTCCGCTTCCCCCGCGAGGCTGTCGCCCGCGACGGTGCCATCCCCGTATTCCTCCGCCTGAAATGCGACGCGTCCCGCATCGGCCTCCGCGACATCCGCCTCCGCCTTTCCCCCTCCTACGCCGCGGCCCCCGTCCTCCTCGACGCCACCGCCGGCACCGAAACCGCCGCCGGCTTCACTCCCATCCCGGCCGCCGCCGCCCGCGAAGGCGGAATCTTCTCGCTCGCCGTCGCGCCGGATTCCCCCGACGCCGCTGGCGCCACCCTCTTCTTCGACCCCGCCGACGGTCTCCGCCTCCGCGTCCCCGCCGGTTCCTTCGCCGCAAACTGGGCCCGTGCCTATCTCCTGCTCTTCTTCCGCCTCGCCCTCATCGCCGCCATCGGCACCACCCTCGGCACGCTCTTCCACCTCCCCGTCGCGGCCTTCCTCGGCTTCGCGTTGCTCCTCGTCCTTCAAATCTCCGGCCTCGTCTCCTCCGCCGCCCGGGTCGACCGTTCCGCCTTCGTCCAGACCGTCGCCCGCTTCGGCGACGACACCCTCCTCGCCCCATCCCTTCCCGCCCGCGCCGCCGCCACCGCCATCTATGCCGTCTACCGCGCCACCGACTTCGCCTTCCGCCCCCTCTTCCGCGATTCCACCCTCGCCGAGCTCGCCGAATCCGCCTTCCTCCCCCCCCGCCGCCTCCTCCGCGCCGCCGCCATCCAGTTCCTCCTCCTCCCCGGCGCCCTGTGCCTCGTTTCCGCCCTCGTCCTCCGCCGCCGCGAATTCCCCGGAACCTGATGAAACCCCGCCCCGCCATCTCCCGCCGCGCCGCCGCCCTCGCCCGACTCCTCCTGCCCGCCGTGCTCCTGCTGGCCTCCGGCACCTCCGCCCTCCGCCTCTTCCGCATGCGCGGCGACCTCCGCCTCACCCAGGCCCCGCCCGCCCGCAACATGCCCCCCGCCCTCGCTTTCGGCACCATCGCCTTCGGCGGATTCCGCGGCATCCTTGCCGATTTCCTCTGGATGCGCGCCACCGACCTCCAGGACCGCGGCCGCTACTTCGAACTCAACCAGCTCGCCGAATGGATCACCCGCCTCCAGCCCCGTTCCCCCGTCGTCTGGTCCTTCCAGAGCTGGAACCTCGCCTACAACATTCCCGCCCTCCTCCGCGACGACGCCGAAAAATGGCGCTGGGTCCGCCACGGCATCCTCCTGCTCCTCGACGACGGCCTCCGCCTCAATCCCGCCTCCGCTCCCCTCCATGCCGACCTCGCCTGGCTGTTCCTCCACAAGATCGGCCTCGACCTCGATGAATCCGCCCCCTACTACCGCGCCCGCCTCGCCGAATCCCCCCCCGACGCCCTCGACCCCGCCGCCTGCCGCGCCGTCGAAACCGCCCTCGGCGTCCCCCTCGACTGGTCCACTCCCCAGGCCCACGCCATCTACTGGGCCACCGCCGGCCTTCCCTTCGCCCGCACCCCCGCCGAAGACCTCTCCCTCCGCCGCATCCGCTACCAGGCCCTCCTCCAGCTCGTCGCCGCCGGCGACGCCCTCTACCGCGCCCCCGCCATCGACGCCGTCCGCGAAACCCTTGCCCGCCACCCCGGCAACCCCGCCCTCCGCCGGCTCCTCCCCACCCTCGAAGCCGCCCCCGCCCCCTGATTTTCCCCTCCCCCCCGGCGGTTTTTGCCCGGGCGACCGGTTTGCCAAGCATTGGCAAAACGCGTTTGGGCGCGAACGGGATGCCCCGCCTCCGACCGGACCGCATTCTGCCAACCCCGCCCTGTCCCATCCTCCCGTGGTAGGGCCCGACCGCCGGGCGGCCCGTTGGTGGGGCAAACCGTCGGGAGGGACCCGCTTGTCGGGTCCGCTCCCCCCTCTCTCGCCTCTTCTCCCCCCTTGGGGCACCGTCCCCGTTTTCCCCTCCCCCCGGAACGCTTCGCCTCCCCCTTCCCGCATCTCTCCCACCCCCGCATTCCGCTTTACATTTCCCTTTTTTCCCTTATTGTTCCACTTTCGTTTCAGAAGGAGTTCCCTCATGCGCAAAACCATTCCCGTCCTGCTCGCCGCGGCCTTCGCCGTGCTTGCCTTCGTTCCCGCCGCCAACGCCGCTCTCGTCAGCGAAGACCCCGGCGAATTCGACGTCAACGCCATTTGCTGGTTCCCCGGCGACGGCGATTTCGACCTCTACAAGTTCGGCGCCGGCGCCGAGCTCTCCTACCGCGAATGGTTCTCCTTCCCCTGGGGCCTCGGCATCACCCTCGGTCTCGCCCAGTGGAAGGTCGACGATGACGCCAACGCTTTCAAAATCAAGTCTTGGGACGACTATGACGGCAACATCCTCTGCCTCCCCCTCGGTCTCTCCCTCTACTTCTGCGCCATCGAATGGGACAACTGGAACCTCATCGTCGACGCCGGCCTCCGCTACTGGTTCATCAGCTCCGACGTCGACGTCTACGACGCTGACCGCAAGGCCCGCCGCAAAATCCACATCGACGGCAACCTCGTCGCCAACATCGGCCTCGGCCTCGAGTTCCTCCTCACCGAAAACTGCTACCTCACCTGCGGCGGCGGCTACCAGGGCAACGTCTACAAGGGCAGCGCCTCCGCCGGCCACACCGACCTCCGCGACAACTCCCTCCAGGGCGCCTACGCCCGCGTCGGCGTCAAGGCCCTGTTCTGATTCCCCCCTCCCGCCCGTTTGAAAGCCTTTCCATGAAAATCACCGCCAACCGCGACAGCCTCATCGCCGCCCTCCAGAAAATCCAGTCCGTCGTCGCCACCCGCACCACCACCCCCATCCTCTCCAACGCCCTCCTCGAAGCCGACGCCGCCGGAACCCTCACCCTCACCGCCACCGACAACAACCTCACCGTCCGCACCACCATCCCCGCCGAAGTCGCAGAACCCGGCGCCACCACCCTCCCCGTCAAGCGCCTCGTCGGCGTCTTCCGCGAACTCGCCAGCGGCGAGGCCGAAATCGCCGTCGACGCCAACGACATCGCCTCCGTCCACGCCGGCTCCGTCTCCTTCCGCATCCACGGCATCTCCCGCGCCGACTACCCCACCCTCCCCGACCTCGACGGCGCCCGCTCCTGCGTCCTCGCCCAGGCCACCCTCCGCGAGATGCTCCGCCTCACCTCCTACGCCGCCTCCCTCGACATCACCCGCCAGGTCCTCAACGCCGTCCTCCTCTCCTTCCGCGGCGGCAAGCTCTCCGTCGTCGCCACCGATTCCCGCCGCCTCGCCCTCGTCGAGCAGGAAATCCCCGCCGACGCCATGGAAGCCGACCTCGTCGTCCCCCTCAAAACCGTCGAGGAACTCCTCCGCGTCCTCGGCGACGACGGCGACCTCCGTATCCTCGCCACCCCCACCCAGGTCGCCTTCGAATTCGACGGCACCCTCATCGTCTCCAAGCTCGTCAACAAGACCTACCCCAACTTCCGCCAGGTCATCCCCACCGCCACCGGCGACCGCGTCACCCTCGACCGCGACCCCTTCCTCACCGCCCTCCGCCGCACCCACATGCTCGTGGCCGACGCCACCTCCTCCGCCCGCCTCACCTTCTCGCAGGACCACCTCGAAATCCTCACCTGCGCCGAAGGCATCGGCGAAGCCCGCGAGAACCTCGCCGTCCGCTACGCCGGCAAGGACCTCTCCATCTCCTTCAACCCCCTCTTCCTCATGGACCCCCTCAAGAACCTCTCCACCGACGAAGTCTACCTCGACGTCGTCGACGATGCCTCCCCCGGCGTCATCCGCTCCACCATCAACTTCATCTACGTTCTCATGCCCATCCGCATCTAGGACACCCCTCCCTCCCCCCGCGGCGGCCCTCCCGGCCGCCGTTTTTTTGTTCCCACCCCCGGCAATCTTGCCCGACCGGCTACCCCGTTTCTCACCCCATCCAGAGGCGTCCGAAAGCGGCCCCCGCGCTCCGCCCCAAGCCTCAAGATCAAGGAAAACATTGCTGTTTTCCATGTTTTTCCTAAATCTTGAATCTACTTTCCGCCCCTTCAGCGGCACAAAATCCGGGCGCCCCCCCCCCCCGCGCCGCCACTCCCCATCCCCCCCTGCCGCCTCACACCCCCCAATACCGCACTTCCGGCTCCAGGCGTACGCCGAAACGCGCTTCCACCGCGGCCTGCAACCGCCGGGCCAGTTCCGCAACGTCGGCCGCCGTCGCGCCCTCTTCCGCCACGAGGATGTTCGCGTGCTTTTCGAAAACGCGCGCCCCGCCCGCCCGCATCGCCTTCGCCCCGGCTTCTTCCAGCAGGCGTCCCGCCGCCTGGCGGCGCCCGCCGGGTTCCGCCGGCGGCAGGTTCTTGAAAAAGCTCCCCGCAGTGCGGACCTTCCGCCAATCCGGGTGCTTCCCCGCCCGCTCCGCCAGGATGGCCGCCCGCTCCTCCAGCAACCGCCCCCGGTCGCCCCGCGCCAACCGGAGCCAGACCGTCGCCAAAACGCCCCCCAGCGCCCCGACGCGGCTTTGCCGGTAGCCGAACGCCAGTTCGTCGCGCCCCGCCATCCGCACCGTTCCGTCCGGCGCGACCCATTCCACGCATTCGACCACGTCGCCCAGCGCCTTTCCCCACGCCCCCGCGTTCCCCGCCGTCCCGCCGCCGATGGTCCCGGGAATGCCGTTGGCGAAGGTCAGCCCTTCCAGCCCCTCCTCCGCCGCACGCGCCGCCACGTCGTCCAGCACCGCCCCCGCCGCCACCGCGAAAAGCCCCTCCTCCCCCGGAACGGGCACTAGCGCCGCATCGCCGCACTTCACCTGCAAAACGGCTTCGGGAATGCCGCCGTCGGCCACGAGGAGGTTGCTCCCCCCGCCCATGACGCGCCACGGAATGCCGCGGGCCGTCCAATCCCGGAGCGCGTCCGCCGCTTCCCGCGCCGTCGCCGCCACCCGCCATTCCCGGCATTCCCCGCCCAGCCGGAACGTCGTTTGTTCCGAAAGCCGCATCACCGCGCCCGCTTCCCGGCTTTCCCGTGCGCCCGCAACCGCCCCGCCAGTTCCAGCAACCCGTTCCGCTCGCCCGCCAGCCGGATTTCCGGCAGCGGACGCCGCGCCAGCGCGGCTTTCAGCGGCCCCACGACGAGCGCGTCCGAATCCGGCGAATCCAGCTCGTCTTCCTCTTCCCCCGCCGCCTCGCCGAGCGTCAGCGGGATTTTCGCGAAATAGCACCCCGCCACGCGTTCCTCCCCTTCCACCGGCAGCGGGTCCGACCCCGCCAGCAGCGGACGCCCCTCCCGCCGCGCCGCGGCGAACACGCCCGGCTCCGGGATGCCCCTCGCCCGCAGCGACGTGTCGACCAGCCACAACCGCTCCGGCGCCGTCCCTTCCAGCAGCTTCCGCACGATTTTCCCGCGTTTCCCGAGCCATTTCCCCGGTGCCCAGTTCAGCCCCGCCACCGCCCCCGGCGTCTCCAGCACCAGCCGCAGCGTCTCCTCCGCCGGAAGCCCGTCCGGAATCTCCGGATCGGCGAACATCGAGCAGATTTCCAGCCGTTCCGCCGTGGCGTGCTGCCGCCCGGCGACGAGCCAGAGCAGCTTCCCGTCGCCCGCGTGGTGCAGGCGGACGGCCCCTTCCGGGTCGTAGGCCGACACGCTCCAGCCCGCCGGGGGCGCCCATTCGTCCGCCGCGAGGTCCCGGAACACGTGGCAATCCGACCGCTCCGCCAGCAGCAGCGCCCGCACGTCGGCCGGCGCCCGGCGCGGCATGTGGCGCAACGCCGATTCGAACAGCAGCCCCGCGTCCTGGAACGGATAGAGATGCGCGTGCGCATCCAGATGCAACGTGATGTCCATGCCCCCACGTTACCGCCCCGCCCCCCTCCGCGGAAAGCCCAAAAACTCCGCCGCCGCGGCACCCGCACGGGAAACCGCCGGTTTCCGCAATCTTGCAACCCGTCTGCTCTCCCCTCCGGGGATTCCACTACCTCTAGCCCCACTGGAAAACCTAGGGCAACTAGCCAACCGCTTGGAAGTAGCAAAGCCAGCCCCCCCCCTGCGGTGCCCGTTCCTACGCCCGCCGGAAAACTTGCAAACCGCCGCGCTTTCGGGCAGGGTGCGGAACCAAAGGAGAAATCCGCCATGTTCCGCACCGCCGTTCTCTCGTTGTCCCTCCTCTTCGCCGCCTCCGCCGGGCTCCGCGCGGAAACGGTTGTCCACACCCGGACCCTGGGGCCCGAAGACTTCACACCCGAGGCGATGCGGAAGGAGTTGGGGAAATGCGTCGACAAGGCCATCCGAATGCTGTCGGGGGAGGAACCGCTGAAGCTGTACGAGGTGGAGTCCGCGGCGACTTGGGTCGAAGCGCAGACAGCCGCCGCCGCATACGGAAAAGCGGGGCCGCGGGAGCGGGGTGCACGGGGGTTCCTCGGGACCGCCCGTTGCGACGCCCTCGAAAAGGCGTGCCTTGCCGCGCTGGACTCCTCTTCGGAAGACGTGCGGGCGACAGCCCGCCGCATTCTGGCGCGGACCCTGGGGTCCCGCGTCCGCGAAGACGCGTGGGCGGAAGAGGTGCGGGAGGCCATGGAAGGATTCGCGCGGACGGGCATCTTCCCTCTCTCCGTCGACGAATTGTTCTCCCTGGCGGAAAATCTGGCGTATCTGGGGAATCCGGTGGGAAAAGCGGTGCTCCTGGACGTCCTCGCCGCGGAGAGCCGCCCCGTCGTGCTGGCGCAACGTGCGGTTCTCGCCATGAAGGCGTTGGGCGAGCCGTTGCCGGACGGGCTTCTGGCCAAACTCCTGCGGTCTCCCGAAACGCGCATCGCGCGCACCGCGTTCGATTCCGTACCCGGCGCTTGGAGGACGCCGCTCGCCGTGGACGCGGCGCAGGCCCAGCTGGAGCGGCTGTGGCAAAAATACGACCGGGACGGTTCGCTGTCCCGAGACGAAAGATACCTGCTGTCGGATGCCGGATTCGTGCTCGTCTCGGCCTTGCGCGAGGGGACGCTTTCCGGGAGCAACGGAACCGCCGCGGCCGCGAAGGCCGCCGCCCGCCATTTCGTGGAATGCGACGACCGCGACTTGCAGGAGCAGGCCGCCCTCCTGTTCGGCGAACTGGCCGGGGAGGAGGACGAAGAAATTCTCGTGGCGATGATGTCATCGAGGTCCGAGCGCCTGCGCTCCCGCGGTGCGGCCGGATTGATGCGCTGCCCGGTCGGGACGATCGAGCGCCACCTTCCCCGCCTGCGCGAATTGCAGGACGACCCCGCGTGGGAAGTCCGCCTGCAAGCCGCCAACTGCCTCCAGAAACTGGCCAACGCCGGCCTCGTCCCCGCCGATTCGTTCGTCTCGCCGATGAAGATGGCTGGTTTCGAAGAGCCGAACTGAGGAATTCCTGCTGGTGCGGAAGGATCGATCCCCCGCTTTGGCACTATGCCCGAATTGGCTGGAACGGGAGTTGCTGGTTTTGTTATGCCTTCAAGGATGAACAAGATGCATTTCCCTTGGACATTTGATGCCGACCGACAAAAACATCCTCCGGTTGGAGGAGATTGGGACATGTGTTTCCGGCAGGATCGCGAGAGGGAATCCGCGATTGTGGCGAAGACCGTTCCGGAAGGAAGAGTCCTTGCGAAAACACCGGAAATTCCAATGAAACCGCGGCTTGGGTTTGACAACTCAAAAAACGGGATTCTTGAGTTGTCGTTGAGTTGAAGGATTCGAGGGATGACCAAGATTGAACAGGCACCCCACCCCGGTTCCGACTTCATCAAGCGGGTCATGGATGACCCGAAGCTCTTCGCAACGCTTCGGGCGGCGGCCTTGGCCGAGCAGGAATACCACCCTTGGAGGCATGTGAAATACCATGCGCCCGAAGGAATCGATGCCCGCGATTTGTGGGCGGCCTTGCTGTTTGTCCGGGCCATCCGGCCGGTGGCCCGACTCGACAACGGCCATGGCGGGCATTTCTCCCTGGCCCATCCCGAAGCGCTCAAGCGGCGGGTGGACAATGTCTACCGGGCGTTGAATTTCTCCATCGAAACCGATTCTCCGTTCAAGGGATTGGACTCCGACCGGCGGCGGATGTACATCCAGCGGTCGTTGCGGGAGGAAGCCATCAGTTCCAGCCAGCTGGAAGGCGCCGTCACGACCCGGCGGGTCGCCCGGGAAATGCTCCTGACGAAGCGGGAGCCGAAGGATCGCTCCGAGCGGATGATTCTCAACAACTACCTGACGATGGAGCGGTTGGGGGAATGGAAGGACAAGCCGCTGTCCCTCCAGCTGCTGAAGGACATCCACGGCCAGTTGACGGAGGGAGAGCTGGACGATTCCCAGCGCGGCAGGTTCAAGCAAAGCAATGACGATGTCGTGGTGGCAAACCCCCTGAACGGGGAGGTCGTGCACTATCCGCCGTCCTGCGAAGGGCTGGAAGAACGGTTGCGGAAGCTCGTGGATTTCGCCAACGCCGGGGACGAGGACGGTGTTTTCTACTATCCGGTGGAAAAGGCGGCCATCCTCCATTTCATGATTGGCTACGAACACCCGTTTTGCGACGGCAACGGGAGGACGGCACGGGCCGTTTTCTACTGGTACCTGCTCCGCAAGGGGTGGTGGCTCGTCGAGTTCCTTTCGATTTCGTCGTTGCTGAAACGTCCGGCGTGGCGCAAGCGGTACGAGCAGGCCTATCTCGACGTCGAGACGTGCGGTTTCGATTTGACCTATTTCGTCCTCTTCCAGATGGATTGCCTGGTCGAAGCGGCCAAGGAGCTCCATGCCCACATCGACAGGGAACAGAAGGATGCCAAGGCCATCGAAGGGTTGCTGAGGGGCGTCTTGAACCAGCGCCAGCTCGATCTGGTCCGCCATGCACGGCGGCACGACGGGTATGTCTACACCGCGGCGGAGCATGCTTCCTGGCAGGGAATTTCCTTGAATTCGGCTCGCACGGATTTGGAGGGATTGCGGACGAAAGGGTTCCTGGAGCTGTCGAAACGGGGCCGGACCAAGGTCTATACCTACAAGGGGAACTGACAAGGGCGGGCAACCGCGGGGGAAAAGAAAACCGCCCGCCGGGAAGCGGCGGGCGGTTGCGCGTGGCTTGGAACGCGGATTACTTGCCGAGGGCGGCCTGCGCGGCGGCGAGGCGCGCGATCGGCACGCGGTACGGCGAGCAGCTCACGTAGTTCAGGCCGACCTTGCAGCAGAACTTGACGGAGGCCGGATCGCCGCCGTGTTCGCCGCAGATGCCGCACTTGAGCGCCGGGCGGGTCGCACGGCCCTTCTTGACGGCCATTTCGACGAGCTGGCCGACGCCGACGGTGTCGAGCGACTGGGTCGGGTCGAACGGGAGGATCTTCTTGGCGAGGTAGTCCGGGAGGAAGCTGCCCGCGTCGTCGCGGCTGTACCCGAAGGTCATCTGCGTCAGGTCGTTCGTCCCGAAGCTGAAGAACTCGGCCGTTTCGGCGATCGCGTCCGCCGTCAGCGCGGCGCGCGGAATCTCGATCATCGTGCCGACCTTGTAGGCGACCTTCATCTTCTTGGCCTTGAAGACCTCTTCCGCGGTCTTCCGGACGATGTCCGCGCAGTAGTCCAGCTCGGCCTTCGTCCCGACGAGCGGAATCATGATTTCCGGCTCGACCTTGAAGCCCTTCTTCGCGACGTTGCACGCCGCTTCGAGGATGGCCCGCGACTGCATCTCGCAGAGTTCCGGATAGGTGATCGAGAGGCGGCAACCGCGGTGCCCGAGCATCGGGTTGGCTTCGTGGATCTGCTTGACGCGCGCCGCGACCGCTTCGACGGGGACGCCCAGGCGCTTGGCCATTTCGGCCTGCGCCGCGTCGTCCTGCGGGGCGAACTCGTGGAGGGGCGGGTCGATCAGGCGGATCGTCACGCCGAAGCCGTCCATGGCCTTGAAGATGCCTTCGAAGTCGCCGCGCTGGAGCGGGAGCAGCTTCTTGAGCGCGGCCTGGCGGGCGGCGAGGTCCTTGGCGAGGATGAACTCGCGGATCGACCAGATGCGGTCGCCGTCGAAGAACATGTGCTCGGTGCGGCAGAGGCCGACGCCCTTGGCGCCGAACGCGCGGGCGACCTTCGCGTCCTTCGGGGAATCCGCGTTGGTGCGCACGTAGATCTTCATGTACTTGTCGGACCAGTCGCTGATCTGCTTGTACATCTTGTAGATCGGGTGGTTCTGCGCGGACTTCTTGCCCTGCACCACGCCGGTGACGACCGGGCTCGCCTCGGTCTTGACCGCGCCCTCGTACACCGCGCCGGTCGAGCCGTTCAGGCTGATCCAGTCGCCGGCCTTGAGGACCTTGTCGCCGACCGTGAGGGTCTTCTTCGCATAGTCGATGACCATTTCGCTCGCGCCGGTGATGCAGCACTTGCCCCAGCCGCGGGCGACGACCGCCGCGTGGGAGGTCATGCCGCCGGTGGTCGTGAGGATGCCCTGCGCCGCCCACATGCCGCCGACGTCTTCGGGGCTGGTTTCGTGGCGGACCACGATGACCTTCGCGGACGGATCTTTCTTGACCGCGTCTTCCGCGGTGGCCGCGTCGAAGACGATCTGGCCGACGCCGGCGCCCGGGCCCGCGGGCAGGCCACGCGTCAGGACTTTCGCCTTCTTCTCGTCGGCGGGGTCGAAGATCGGGAAGAGGAGCTGGTTCAGGTCGTCGCCGGTGACCGTGGCGAGCGCTTCCTCGGGCTTGAGAATCTTCTTCTGCGCCGCGCCGGTGTAGACGTCCTTGCCCGTGGCCATTTCGACGGCCCAGCGGATGCCCGCGATGCCGGTGCGCTTGGCGTTGCGGGTCTGGAGCATGAACAGCGTCCCTTCCTGCACCGTGAATTCCACGTCCTGCGGATACTTGTAGTGGTTCTCCAGGCGCTTCATGATGCTGATCAGCTGCTTGTGCGCCTTCGCCCAGATCGCGTTCTTTTCCTTGGGCATTTCGTCGATGTGCTTCGGCGTGCGGATGCCCGCGACCACGTCTTCGCCCTGCGCGTTGATGAGGTATTCGCCCATCGGCTTTTCGCTGCCGGTGGAACCGTCGCGCGTGAAAGCCACGCCCGTGCCGGAGGTTTCGCCCATGTTGCCGAACACCATCGAGCAAACGTTGACGGCGGTGCCGAGCAGGCCCGTCACCTTGTTGATGATGCGGTATTTCTGCGCGCGGTCGCTGTTCCAGGAGCCGAACACCGCGTTGATGGCGGCGAGAAGCTGCTCGAACGGATCCTGCGGGAAGGGCTTCTTGACCTTCTTGAGGTAGACCTTCTTGTAGATTTCGCACAGTTCCTTGAGCTGGGAAGCGGTCAGGTCGGTGTCCTGCTTCGCGCCGTATTTCTTCTTGAGCGCGGTCATTTCCACCTCGTAGTCCTCGTGCGTGATGCCGGTGGTCGGGCCCATCACGACGTCGCCGAACATGTCGATGAAGCGGCGGTAGCAGTCCCAGCCCGTGCGTTCGTTGCCGGTGGCTTCGATGAAGCCGAGGACGGACTTGTCGTTCAGCCCGAGGTTGAGGACCGTGTCCATCATGCCGGGCATGGAAACCGCCGCGCCGGAGCGGACGGAGACGAGCAGCGGGTTCTTGGCGTCGCCGAGCTTCTTGCCCATCTTGGTTTCGAGCTTCTTGAGGTTGGCCTTGACCTGGTCGAGCATCCCCGCGGGATAGGCGTTGTGGGAGGAAAAGTACGCGCAGGCTTCGGTGGAAATGGTGAAGCCGGGCGGGACGGGCAGGTCGGCCTTGGCCATTTCGGCGAGGTTGGCGCCCTTGCCGCCGAGGATGGCGCGCATGGAGGCGTCGCCTTCGGTCTCCTTGGGGCTGCAGCCGTAGAAATAAACGTATTTTTTCGCTTTGGTAGCCATGATGGTGGTTTTTCTCCGTTCGCGCGGGAGAGCCCGCAGGGTTGGTGGTTTCGTTGGTGTGCCGGCGCGCGGAACGCCCCGGCACGGGATTTCGCGCCATTATGCCCCCGCCCCCCCCGAAGTCAAGAAAACCGTTTCGACGCCGCGCCATTTCCTCCCTCCCCCGCGGACCGGAAATCCGGCGGGCGGACCGCCCCCCGGCGGACCGCAAAACGGGATGGCGCCCGCCGCCCCGCCACGCTACACTCCCTCCCCGATGCCCCCCACCGGACCATCCCGCGCCGTTTTGCCAAGCCTTGGCAAAAATCCCGTTTTTTTGCCAAACCTTGGCAAATTTTCCCGCGGGCCGATTCCCCGTTTTGCCAAGCCTTGGCAAAAATCCCCCGTTTTTGCCAAACCTTGGCAAAATCCGTTTTTGGCGCGGACGCGGCGCACGCGAAGCGGAGCGCCGCAAAGCAAAGGGCCTCCGGCCCTTGCCAAACCTTGGCAAAAATTCCGCAGGGCCGCGTCGCGCGGTTTCACGCTCATCGAACTCCTCCTCGCCCTTTCCATCTTCTCCCTCGTCATGGCCATGGCCGGCGGCGCCTTCTGGAGCATCATGCGCTCCTGGCGCCGCGGCAGCGAAATGCTCGACCAGCTCCATTACGGCGAATACGCCATGGAACAACTCGTCTCCGCCATCCGCTCCGCCGCCTGGTTCCCCTCCAAACCCGTCGCCTACGGCTTCCTCCTCGACGACGCCGGCGGCACCGGCCCCAACGCCGCCAATTCCATCGAATTCACCACCTCCGGCACCGCCTTCCTCCCCCCCGACTCCCCCTACCGCAACGGCCTCCACCGCCTCTCCGTCACCGTCTCCGGCTCCGGCGGCGAGCGCGGCCTCGCCATCCAGGCCTGGCCCCACATGACCGAAGAGGAGGACCTCGACCGCAACGCCGTCGAAACCGTCGTCGTCACCACCGAAGTCCGCGGCTTCTCCTGCGAATGGTACGACTTCGAAGCCGACGACTGGGCCCAGGACTGGGAAGAAACCAACTCCCTCCCCAAACTCCTCCGCGTCACCCTCACCATGAAGCCCCGCGAAACCGACCCCACCCCCGTCCAGCTCCAGCGCGTCGTCACCATCCCCGTCGCCCCCGACCTCCCCGGCCAGGAACGCCGCGCCCGATCCGGCACCACCGGATCCTCCTACTCCGACCGCAAGCAGCGCGCCAACGAAGAAGAAAACGCCCGCCCCCCCTCCGATTCATCCCGCCCCGCCAACAACACCTCCGTCTCCGCCTCCAAACAGCCGTCGTCTTCCTCGCATTCACCGTCGCATTCCTCCTCCCCGTCCCAATCCTCCCCCGGCCACGCCACCATCACCCGCCAGGGCAACACCATCACCATCAAATGATGACCCCGCGCCCCCCAGCCCCCCGCCCCGACCCCCGCCAAGGCGCCGCCCTCGTCGTCTCCCTCTGGATCATCCTCATCCTCTCCATGGTCATCGCCGCCCTCTCCTACGAAATGCACGTCGAGGCCGGCATCACCTCCTACTCCCGCAAACGCATCAAGGCCCAGGCCGCCGCCCGCGGCGGAATCGAATACGCCCGCTTCCTCCTCGCCCAGTCCTTCTCCGCCTCCGACGAAGCCCTCGACGACGAGTCCGCCGAAACCCGCCGCATCCTCCAGAAAAACCTCTCCCGCGGCATCGGCGTCTCCTCCCACGAGCTCGAATTCTCCGACTCCTCCACCGCCACCATCCAGATCCTCCCCGAAGCCGGCCGCCGCAACGTCAACACCCTCGAAGACGAAGACTGGGAGGAAATCCTCGACCAGAGCGGCGTCCCCGAAGAAGTCTGGCCCGACCTCATCGACTGCTTCATGGACTACATCGACGAAGGCGACACCCACCGCCTCAACGGCGCCGAAAAGGACGACCCCTTCTACGAACGCGCCGGCTACGCCCCCAAGAACGCCCCCCTCGACACCATCGACGAGCTCGCCCTCGTCAAGAACTTCACCCCCGAAATCGTCTACGGCGGCCGCCCCCCCCCCGCCCGCCCCCCCCCCCCCCCCCCCCCCCGGCGCGCCCGCCCGCCGCCCCCCGGGGGGGGGCGGGCGGGGGCCCCGCCCG
>Ga0310786_10001875_pt1 | contig 33379 bp, 22 predicted proteins | sample AusTroGonzalo_MG_FD_203881 | JGI IMG/M metagenome (GOLD analysis project Ga0310786, IMG submission 203881) | Bovine rumen microbial communities from tropical cattle in Woodstock, Queensland, Australia - Gonzalo_03 (v2) (version 2) | ecosystem: Host-associated > Mammals > Digestive system >... | reverse complement strand
AACCCGTGCTCTGACCCTGCTGCTCGACAATGCCCGGAAGTTTACCCGTCCCGCTGAGGCGTTTGCTGCCACCCAAGGCACCACAAAGCAGGAGAGCGTCGTACTGCGCTTAGCTCTCCGGCCGACAGAGTTCTGCTTTGTGATTGAGGATACAGGCATAGGCATTCCTCCTGAAGAAGCCGAGCGTATCTTTGGGGAATTCGTTCAGTTGGACGAATACTACGACGGTACAGGTATCGGTCTGACCGTGGCTCGCAGCTTGGCTCGGCGGCTCGGCGGCAACATCATGCTCGACACCAGCTATACTGGCGGTGCCCGCTTCGAGCTGACTCTCCCTCTGAACAGTTAGAAGAACAAAGACAGTTTAACTGTGATGTTACGGCCCATATTGTACACACCCTGATGGCCTGTCAAGGCATTGACATCAGTATACTTCAGCCGGCTTAGGTGACTTTGGTAAACACGGTTGGTAAGGTTTTGGATCGTAACAAATAATTCTGCCACCTTCCGGCCCCGCAACAGCAGGTCGGTACCTGCCGACATGTTCAGCAGCGTGTACGAGGGCGTGGCCGTTTCTGTATCATCAGCCATGTAGTAGTGGCTTTGGCGCAGATAGCACTCAAGTCCGAAGGCCAGAAATGAGTTGTTCAGGCAGTGGAGTCCATTGTGAGTCAGTTCCCATTTCACATCCGACGTCCATCGAGGGGCAGGTGTCATAGGCAGATAGCGGGTTTCTTCCGGCTGGTTCAGCTGGCGCGCATCGACGTATGAGAAAGTGTTGCCGAGGTGCAGGCAGTGGACGGGGTGGAAATCGATGCCGGCCTCGAAACCTATCAATCGTGCGTCGCCCTGTTGGTATTGGTACACGCTGAGGCCGTCGAGGTCGTCGGGTACAGATAGTGTGGCGGCCATCAATGAAAGGTCGGGTATGCGAGCTGCGAAGATGTAGTTGTCTATGCGGTTGGCGAAGAGCGCGAATTGTGCAGAGACGTACTGAGAGTTGAAATCGACACCGAGGTCGGCCTGTAAACTATGTTCAGGACTAAGCTGGCTGTTACCCACTTCGTAACGGATGGTACCCTCGTGTACGCCGTTCGAACCAAGTTCACTCAGGTTGGGTGCACGGAAGCCTCGTGAGACATTCAGGCGCAGGTTTGTGTGTTCATTCATGTTGTAGACGGCTCCCACACTACCTGTTGCCCCGTTGAAGTGGCGACGAAAATCGATGAATTTGAAGTTTGAAGTTTGAAATTTGAAGTTTGATGGTTCGACTGGCTCACCAACCGTTTGAGCATCAAGGTCTTCTTCTGCTTCCAAGGCTTCGCTGTGGAGGTCGCGGCGATCAAAGCGGAGGCCTCCGCTCACGGTGAGGCGGTCGAAGGTGCGCGAGGCTGTGACGAAGGCACCGACATCGAACAGGTGGTAAGCGGGAATGAGCACTTCCTCGCCCTTGTTCAGCGAACGCTGGTACATGCCTCCCACGCCGGTTGAAAGTTTCCAGCCGTTATCCCACGAATGAGTATAACGCAGGTCGTAACTCAGCGTATGCAACTGAAAATATAACTCATATTCGTCAAGCGACTCTTCGAACTCCTGTCGTCGGTTCTGCTGATAGCCGATGATGGTCTTCAGCTGACCGTGCTGGCTGAGTTGCAGGGCGTTGTCCCAGACGGCCTTATAGTGGTAGACCTGCTGCGAAGGCAGTGTGCGGCCGTAGGTTTTCAGGTTGTCGGTCGATGCCTCTAATTCTCCTGTCAATGGGTCGCGCTCACCTTCGACGATGCCGGGTGTCAGCTGGTAATAGCCCAGTCTGAGGTGGCTGTGCCCCCACCGGCGGTTCAGTCCGAACATGGCCGAGGCAGCCTGTTCGCGGAACTGCGAGCCTGGCACATATCCGTCCTCCTTATTCTTATAGGCGTGCGCGAGCTTCTGGCTCCACCGTCCGTTCCATACGAATCCCTGCTGGTTGCCCTCGAAGTTGACAGAATAGCCGAAGAGTCCGTTGTTCGTCTGGTATTCGGAACTGACGTTTGTCCGTATCTCTCCCAATGGAGTCACGGCGGCAGGATGGAAGATGAGTACGCCGGCCATGGCATCACTGCCGTACATGAGGCTGGCTGGGCCTTTCAGTATTTCGACCGAGCCGACATTGGCGGCATCGATTTCTATGCCATGCTCGTCGCCCCACTGCTGTCCCTCTTGCCGCACGCCGTCGCTGATGGTGACAATGCGGTTGTAGCCCAGTCCGCGGATGATGGGTTTCGAAATGCCACTGCCAGTGGTCAACTGACTGACGCCTGGCTCGTGGGCAATGGCATCGATGAGGTTCGTGGCAGCCGTCTGTCGTAGCTCCTTGTTGGTGATGAGCGACACAGGTGTCGGCAGTTCCTTCAGTTTAGCTTGTCCGGTCAGTCCCGTGACGGTTATTTCGTTGAGCTTCAGGTGACGGAAGAACACGTCGGTGCTGTCCTGATGGGTATTATTCTGTGCCATCGTCGCCCCATACATACAAAGCAACGACAGCAGTATGCTTGCTGTTTTCATGCTATAATCCTTTAGTTTGTAATGTTGTAATACTGGTTCCCCCCTTCAATGGTCAGAATTACAACAGAAAAGGAGGAGCGCGCCCCTGACAGCAACCACTGGTTGCACGGAGTGCCGGAAGCAGATGATGCCAGACGGTGGCAACCGCAGTTGTACAGACCAAGGCAATAGCCGTGGCGATGGCAACGGTGTAAGTAAGACTGACGAACTGGCAGAGCACGCAGGCGTGCATCGTGGGAGTCAACTCGACCAAATGACCGTGACACTGATGGTGTACACATTCGGCGTCTTGAGCAATCTCTGCCAATCTGTGGACGTGAACCGACGACAGGATAAGCATTGGCACGAACACTGCCAACAGCAACCACGAAGCGATATGTCTCTTATTTTTCACGTTCACGGCTGCAAAGGTACGCATTTTTTATAAAAGACATGCTTTATTGTCAGTTTTTTATTGTATCTTTGCAGTCAGAAACATAAAACAACAAAGCTATGAATACTACAAGAAGGAGTTTTGGTGTGCGGACATGGGCATTTTGGCTCATGATTTCGGCAGCGGTGCTTGTATCGGGCACTGTACACGGCGGTTTTGCCGCCGGGAAGATAGCGGAGAGTACGGACAATGTGAAAGTGACGTTCGACTTCACGACACTCACCGACCAGAGCGGACGGTATGGCGGAGCGCTGAAAGGTGGTGCCGAACTGACAACAGAAAGTGGGGAGCCGGTGTTGTCGTTGGGCAGCAAGAATGGCTACTTCCTGTTCGATGCCTCAGTGGGAGAGTTTGTGAAGACGTTCAACGACTACAGCATCAGCGTGGACGTTTTTGTGCCGCAGAGCACGAACATCGGCAGTGACGGTAACTTCGTGTGGTGCTTCTCGAACTCTTCGTCGTCGGGCTACCTCTTCTTCGGAGCCAAGGAGTCGCGCTTTTCCATCACCAAAAGCAACTATAGCGGTGAGCAGCGCGTGAACCCCGGCAAGGCACTGACAAAGGGCCGCTGGGTGAACCTCATCTACGTGCAGCAGGACAATGAGGGACGTGTCTTCATCGATGGCAAGGAGGCGGCAAAGAATACCGTGACGCTCAAGCCCAGTGCATTGAGCGGTGCCCTGAAGAGCTCGTACTTAGGACGCAGCTGCTATAGTGGCGATGCTTTTCTGAAGGATGCAATGATGCACCATCTCGTTCTCTGCAACTACGCCATGAGCAATGACGAGATAGCTGAACTGCAGGACGGAATCTCGGTGTTGAACCGCGAGATTGAGGACGAGGCCATCCGCAATCTGATACAGAACTTTACGCTGGGCGACGTGAGCGCACTGACACGCGACATTACCCTGCCTACGAGCTATGCCGACGTGGTGAAGATAGAGTGGGAAAGCAGCGACGAGAGTGTCATCACCTCGACGGGTCACATTACCCGTCCGGCAGTTGGCAGTGCCGTGGCCCATGCTGTGCTCACCGCGCATTTCAGTACATCGACCGTCAGCGACCAACTCACCTTTGAAGTAGGTGTGCTGCCGCTGTTTTCTGACGACGAGGCTTTGGAGTACGAACGCCAGCAGCTGACCGTCGGCGGCAATGCCTGTAACCTCTACGACCGTCTGTCGCTGCCGACCGTAGCCGCTGAAGGCGACCCCGTATTCTGGAAATCGGGCGATACAAGCCTGCTGAGTGATGACGGCCGTGTGATGCGCTTTGGTGAGAACGGAAAAGAGCACGTCACGCTGACAGCCACCATCCGCCGTGGCGAGAAGAGCATCACGCGCGACTTCGATGTCTACATACACCAGAACGAGCCTTACGCCTCGTACCTGTTCGTCTACTTCCCATCGAACGACAACGAGAACATCTACTACGCACTCTCTGGCGACGGCTACAATTACACGCCCCTGAACGACGGTATGCGCGTGGTGGCTGCCGACAGCTGCACGGTGATGGGCGGTCTTCGCGACCCTCACATTCTGCGCGGCAAGGACGGCTGGTTCTACATGGCCGTGACCGACATGAAGAGTGCGTTAGGATGGAACAGCAACCGCGGATTAGTGCTGATGCGCTCGCGCGACCTGATCAACTGGAGTCACACCACCGTTCACTTCCCCACCCGCTTCAAGGGCACGATGTGGGCCAAGGTAACCCGTGTCTGGGCTCCGCAAACCATCTGGGACCCCGACTACGAGAACACAGACGGCAGCCGTGGCCGCTACATGGTTTACTTCTCGCTCATTACAAGCGACAACAGCATTCCATACGACAAAGTGTACTATTGCTACGCCAACGACGACTTCACCGACTTTATTGACGAGCCCCGTTACTTCTTTGACCGTGGTGCTGCTACCATCGACATGGACATCGTCTACAACGAGAGCGACAGCCTCTATCATGCCATCTTCAAGAACGACGTGACCAACGGTATTGCCCAGGTGACCGCCCGCCGACTGACACCCGAAACAGGTCAGCCTGACGGCAGCCAATGGAGTGAACCCAGCGACAACGTGCAGCAGACGACGGTGGCCGTAGAGGGCGGCGGACTCTTCAAGCTCATCAATCAGGACAAATGGATACTGATGTATGACTGCTACTCGTCGGGCTACTATCAGTTCTGCTCCAGCACCGACCTACAGACGTTCTCGTTCGTGAAGAATACCACCACGAGCGGTGCCTTCACTCCCCGTCACGGCACCGTCATTACGCTGACACAAGCCGAAACCGACGCCCTGCTCAACGCCTTCCCAGTCACAGAATTGCAGCCGGCCATCATCTCCATGACTCATCCCGCCATCCGTCAGGAACTTGTTTCCATCAGCACTTCGGCTGTACAGATACCCGTGGAGCCTGGCACCGACCTCACGGCTTTCGACCCGCAGTTCATCCTTTCGCCAGGCGCAACCATCAGCCCGCAAGGGCCTCAGGACTTTACGCAGGGAGCCATCGTCTACACAGTTCAAACTTCAAACACCAAACTTCAAACTTCAAACTTCAAAGTTCAAAGCTTCGAGTGTGCCAACCCCATTCTGCCTGGCTTCCATGCTGACCCAGAGGTGTTGTTCTCGAAGAAAACGAGGCGTTTCTACGTCTATCCTACTACTGATGGCTACGACGGCTGGGGCGGCTACAGCTTCGATGTGTTCTCATCGCCCGACCTCGTACACTTCCAGAACGAAGGCACCATCCTCAATCTGGCTGAAGGCGGTGATGCTGCTTGGGCTTCAGGCAACGCCTGGGCACCCTGCATCGAGGAAAAACAGATAGACGGCCAGTGGAAGTACTTCTTCTATTTCAGCGCCCACAACGCCTCGCTTGGCAAGAAAACCATCGGCGTGGCTGTGGCCGACAGCCCTACAGGACCCTTCAAGGCCGCACAGCAGCCGCTCTTCACCACTACCTCAGAGGGGCAGATGATTGACTCTGACGTGTTCACCGACCCCGTTAGCGGACAGAGCTACCTCTACTACGGAAACGGCCGTCTGCACTACCGTCTGTTAGGCGACGACATGATGAGCGTCGGCGAACGTGAGTACGACATCACACCATCGGGCGGCACATTGGCCAACTACGCCTTCCGCGAGGGCGCCTACGTGTTCTACCGCAACGGCCTCTACTATTTCCTCTGGAGCGTCGATGACACGGGAGCCACCAACTACCATGTAGCATACGGTACCAGCACCTCGCCAACCGGGCCCATCAAGGTGGCCAGCAAGCCCATTGTCATCATCCAGCGTTCGGCTGACAAGATCTACGGCACGGGACATAACTCTGTTGTAAACATTCCTGGTACAGACCAGTGGTACATCGTCTACCACCGCATTAACAAGAACTACCTGAGCAACGGCCCAGGCTATCACCGCGAAGTGTGCATCGACCGTCTGACCTTTGCCGATGACGGCACCATCAACCAGGTTCAGCCAACTCACGAAGGCATTGCTCCTGTTGACGTCAGTGAAATCACCAACGGCATTTCGCACTTAAAGGAAAATGAGAAAATGAGAAATGGAGGAAATGAGAAATGGGTGTATGACTTGCAAGGACGGAGGATTGAGGGACGGCCGACAAAGAGGGGGCTGTATATCAGCGGAGGAAAGCTGATTGTCGTACCTTAGTCAAGTAACTCTCAGTGTTCAACGAACAAGGGGGCGGTTTTGAATGGAATCAAAAACCGTCCCCTTTATTACAGAATTCAAATAACAAAGTCCTTCGACGAGCGAAGCGGCAAAGCCGAGCGCAAACTAAGCTTCGCTGACCTTAAACTTCAAATTTCAAAGTTCAAACTTCAAACTTAGTCAGCATCTTCGTCAGTTTCCTCGTCGCTCACCTCGGGTACAATGTTTGAACCATCGATGTAGGCAGAGCTTTTCATCATTTCTTCTTCGTCAGTAAAGTTGAACAGCTCCAGCATCGGAGCGGAATATTTCTCTTTCTTCATTGCTTATTTCGTTTAATTCGTAAATTCTTAAAGTCGGCTGCCGCCTTGATAAAAGCGGCAAGCCGAACTTATGGTTTACTTCACAACAAGCTTCCTGCCGTTCTGGATGTAGACACCCTTCTGGAGCTTGCTGTTCATGCGCATACCGCTGAGTGAGTAGACTACGTTATCCATTGTGCTTTCATTCGTCAGACGCGGAGCATCGCTGATGCCTGTTGCAACGCCGTCAATGTTGAAGATTACATTGCTGATACGTGACTCTCCCTCACTGCCCTTGGCCTTGAAGTATGCACGATATGGCTTGATAGCGTTGCCGCCCTGGGCTTTCTTGATGATGCCACCGGCAATGATGTAGTCGCCATTGGCAATAGGAGAGGTCTCAGCACCGTAGAAGCCTACGAAGTCGAAGTTCGTGCCAGCCACGTCGTGCTTGGCGTTGACCAGGATTCCCGTGTAGTTCAGCGTTGTCATGGCAGCAGGAGCATGGAGCAGGAACGGTGTGTTGGCAGCCACCTCAGACACAGACGCAAAGTTCAGCGTCAGCTGTTCGTCGTTGATTTCGTCGCCCGTATAGAGAGCCAGCACAGCACCACTGCCAAAGGTAGCGGCATCGACGGCAAACGGCAGCATGAGTGCGTTCCATCCTTCGTTGATGGTGCGCGTCAGGGTAGCATCAGCATAGATACCAGCCTCGGTATAGGTGACTTCCTCGCTCAGAGCCGTTATCTCGGCCGGAATCTCCTCGATGGTCCAGTAACCGTTATTGCTTGCACCCTTGTCGGCATAGCAGGTTGCACCGTCTTCAGTTCCATCCGTTCCAATCAAGCCCTTTGATTCCTTCAGGGTGTACATGCCGTCTGTCAGGGTAATTGAAATCACCATCTTCTTATCGGGAAGTGCAGACATCGTCCAGTTGTTATTGCCAGCCAGACCCACATACTGCTCACCGTCGGTCAGATAATAGCCGCCTTCAGTTGCCTCGAACTTCAGACCCTGCTTGACGGAAGTAATCCTCACCTCACCATTGACCAGCGAGAGATAGCGGTCTTCCTCAGTGATAGAGGCGTTCTTTACGGCATACACCTTGTCGGCGTCAGGAGCTGTGAGTTCGGTGGTGGTATAGGTGTTCACAGCCAGGACAAGGGTCTCGATGGCAGCGTTCACGTCGGCTGTGGTGGCCGAACCGTTGTTGTAGACATTCAATGCAGCTGTAATGGCCTCACCCAATGCTTCCCATGCTGACACAGGAATCTGCAGGATTCCATCGCCTACACCTTCAGCGGCATCATAGATGCCCTGAGCGGTCGTAATCTGATTCAGCAGGTTCTCCTTGGCAAAGACAATGTTATCGGCAGTCGTCAGTAGCACCGGCTCGGTGAAGCTCATCCACTGATGGTTGGTGCTGGCTGAACCCTCAACACGGAGTGTCAGTTCCTCACCCGTACTTTCGAAGAGCACATAGCGCACATCCCAGCCATAGCCTTGACCGTCGCGGGTGTATTCATCCGCTGGATCATACGAAGCCTCACCCGACGTGTTCACACCACGACCGATGTCACCCTTGGTTGCAATGCTGACAGTCGTCTCACCAACTGTTGCAGAGACAGTAGCCTCCGTTGAGCCACGGCCGTAGATGATGAAGGCATACCTGCCGGCAGGCAGAGTCACCGTCGTCTCTTTGTAGCGGTTCCAGCTGCTGCTGCCCCAGTCACTACCCGTCTGCTCATAGTAATACTGCTCATTGGCATTCTTCCAACCCTGTGCAGGATCATGTCTCACAGCATCGCCAGTCCACTCCGAGAACTCAGGAATGAACGAGGCTCCGTTCTGTGAATACTCGGCAACCACGGCCTGATACACCTGCTTGTGCAGCAAGTACACGTCAGCATAACTTGCAATGGCAGGAAGCGTCACACCAGTCTCTACTGCACGCTGTTCTGCATCCAGATAGAGCGTGTTGGCTGCTGTGGCTGTCTCTTCGGCCTCTTCCAAAGCCGTAAGCGCATTGTAAAGATCTTCCTCTGAAGCGCTTGAATTATTATAGACAGTGTTGGCAGCCTCAATATCTGCATTAAAGATTGGCTTAATTGCATCTTCAAACCCATCCTTTATGCTCGTGGCATTAGCAATTTCATTGCCAAGATCTTGCTTTAACACTGTGATAGGATCTGCCCACGTCAGCTTCAGATGACTAACATAAATAGCAGGAGTATTGGCAGACCCAATATTGTTGCTTCCCGTACCATAGCCCAAGCTGATGGTTGCTGCAATAGCTTCTGTTACAACAAACTTTATTTCATGCGTTGTCCAATTGCTTTTACCACTCATCCACTCTTTGCTGCTATCGGTAATTTTCTTGTCGCCATACTCAACAAAGAAAAGGTTATCATAATTGGCAGAAGTAGTTGAGCCGTTAGCATTCTCAACATCAAATGACAATGTATAATAACCCGCAGGCAACTCGGCAGTCACCTGGGTGAGAGAAGCATAATTACCACTCCAACGGCACTCTAATCCAATACAATACTCTGTAGCCAGATGGGTCTCGTCAACTGTTGCTGCTGGTAAATCACCGCGAACTTGGTAAGTTCCTATCAGACCATTGCCATAGTCGTTGTATGACGCAGAAACATCAGCAGTCCACTTATTAATGGAACTAAAATCTGCATTGTTAAGATACGTGTTCGTTACATCGTTTTGTGCCCACACACCTGATGTAACCATAACGGCGAAAGCCGTAAATAGATGTCTTAGTTTTTTCATACTCGCTTGGATATTAGTTAATAAATAAAATGATTGTTGCCGCAAAGGTACGAAAAATAATTGGAACTGCCAAACATTTCCCCCACATTTTGCCTGCTTTTTTTGCTTGAGCCGTAACATCGCAATTACGGAGCCGTAATCTCAGTGCATCGTTGCCGTAATCTCCGTGGCAGATTGCTTACTGCTCCCTGACAGACAAAAACGATGACAGCGATGACGATGACAGCGATGACAAAAAATAGGCCGGTGTCATCGGTGTCATCGGTGTCATCGTCATCGTTTTCCCGGAATTTTACCATCCGAAACAAAAACTGGCAGAAAAACTTGTAAGATGGAGGAAAAGTAGTATCTTTGCAATCTCAATGTGAACAAAGATGAAACAACCGCAACTGGATTATTACGAGATGGGGGCCGACGTGGTGGCTTTCAGCAGCACACGACGCGGAGGCTGCAGCAAGGGCAACTACGCGGCGTTCAACATCAACCGCTACTGTGGAGACAGCGAAGAGGACATCTGTAAGAACCGTGAGGCGCTGTGCTTGACGCTCGGCATCAGCGATGACCGCCTAATCATGCCACACCAGGTGCATGAGACGAAGGTAGCACAGATAAACGAGCAGTTTATGGCACAAAACGCCACAGAAAGACAGGAGGCTTTGGAAGGTGTCGATACGCTGATGACAAACCTCAACGGCGTCTGTATCGGTGTGTCTACAGCCGACTGCATCCCCGTGTTGCTCTACGACAGCGAGCACCATGCCGTCTGCGCAATTCATGCCGGTTGGAGGGGCACCGTGAAGCGTATTGTCGTGAAAGCCATCGAGGCCATGACAGCCGCCTACGGCACTCAGCCTCAACAGTTAACTGCCCAGATTGGCCCTGGCATCCATCTCGACAGCTTCGAGGTAGGCGATGAAGTCTATGAAGCCTTTGAGCAAGCCGGGTTCGACATGCCAGCTATCAGCAAGCAATACCCCACTTCAAAGTGGCACATCGACCTGCCCGAGTGCAACCGTATGCAGCTCATGGCAGCTGGCTTGGAACCACATCACATAAACGTCGCGCCCGTCTGCACTTTCCAGCAGGCAGAAAAATATACAAGTTTCGTGTGTTTGGAGTTATCAGTAGTTATCGGGAGTTCTTTGCAAGCAAAGCGAGCAAGCTCGAGCGAACAGGCTTTCAGCCTGTGGAGTTAACGGACAAATGATCTGCCGCAGAGGTGATGCTTTGCCAGTTCAATGACTTTTTCTACAGCGGCACTCAGTCCGTCGACGTTCTTACCGCCAGCTTGAGCGTAGTGGGGCTGTCCACCGCCGCCACCCTGGATGAGTTTGGCAGCCTCGCGCACCATCTGTCCGGCATTCAGTCCATGCTCCTTGACCATGTCATCGCTGAGCATGATATTCAACAACGGCTTGCCGTCGAACTCAGTACCTACCACACAGAGCAGGCTTCCGGCCACCTGTTCGCGCACTTTGAACACCAGATCCTTGGCAACATTCGGCACCATCTGGAACTGACCGGTAATAACCGTCACTCCATTAACGGTGCGGGCCTTGCCGACAAGCTCTTTCGAAAGCAGCTGTACACGTTGTTGCTGGAAGGTTTCTATCTCCTTCTTCATGGAGTCGTGCTCTTCAATGTATTTCTGGATAACGCCTTGCAGGTCCTTGGCGTTGTTAAAGAACGACTTCACTGCTTTCAGCATGTCCTCCATCCTATAGAGCAGCTCCTCACACTCCTTACCTGTCTTGGCCTCGATGCGGCGGATGCCGGCGGCAACGCTGGCTTCGCTGAGAATTTTGAAGAAGCCGATGCGGCCGGTTGAGCTGGCGTGGATACCGCCGCAGAACTCACATGACGGACCGAAGCGCACCACACGCACCTTGTCGCCGTACTTCTCGCCGAAGAGGGCAATGGCACCGAGTTTCTTGGCCTCGTCGAAGGGCACGTCGCGGTGCTCGTCGATGTGGATGTCCTGCCGAATCATGTCGTTGACCATGCGCTCCACCTCGCGCAGCTGCTCGTCGCTGACCTTCTCGAAGTGTGAGAAGTCGAAACGCAGCGTGTCGGGAGAGACAAACGAACCCTTTTGTTCCACATGGTCGCCCAATACCTGCTTCAGGGCATAGTCCAGCAGGTGGGTGGCAGTGTGGTTGGCTGCCGAGGCATCGCGCTTGTCGGTGTCCACGCAGGCCATGAACTCAGCTGTCGGGTCTTTCGGCAGCTGCTTCACGATGTGAACGGTCTGGTTGTTCTCGCGCTTGGAGTCGATGATTTCAATGGTCTCGGCTTCGTTCACGAGGACGCCACAGTCGCCGACTTGGCCACCCATCTCGCCGTAGAACGGCGTGTAGTCGAGCACCAACTCGTAGAACTCGTTCTTCTTCTGGGTCACTTTGCGGTAGCGCAGGATGTGGCAGGTGTATTCCGTATAATCGTAGCCGACGAACTGCTGTTCCCCAGCGGAAGAACCGCCGGGCACAGTGACCCAGTCGCTGTTCTCGACGGCGGCGGCATTGCGGGCACGCTCCTTTTGCTTCTGCATCTCCACGTTGAACTGCTCTTCGTTGACCGTAAAGCCGTTCTCGCGGCAAATGAGTTCTGTCAAGTCGAGGGGGAAGCCGTAAGTATCGAAGAGACGGAAAGCCTGAACACCGTCCAGCTCCTTCTCTCCTTTACTCTTCATCTCCTCCATAGCCTTGTCAAGCAGCGAGATTCCTTTGTCCAAAGTGCGCAGGAAGGCATCTTCCTCCTCCTTCATCACCTTGGCAATGAGCGTCTGCTGGGCCTTCAATTCGGGGAAGGCGTCGCCCATCTCCTCAACGAGTGTCGGCAGCAGCTTATACAAGAAGCCTTCCTTCTGTCCGAGGAACGTGTAGGCATAACGGACGGCACGGCGCAGAATGCGACGGATGACGTAACCTGCCTTCGCATTACTGGGCAGCTGACCGTCGGCAATCGAGAAGGCAACAGCACGCAGGTGGTCGGCGCAGACACGCATAGCCACATTGATGTTATCCTGTTCTTTGCTGATAGGATTCTCTACCTCTTCCTCAAAGGTGGTATATTTCAATCCCGTAATCTGTTGCTCAGCCTTGATGACTGGCTGGAACACGTCAGTGTCGTAGTTAGAGTGCTTGCCCTGCAGCATGCGGACGAGGCGTTCGAAGCCCATACCCGTATCAATGACATTCATCGACAGCTTCTCCAGACTTCCGTCAGCCTTGCGGTTATACTGCATGAACACGAGGTTCCAGATTTCGATGACCTGCGGATCGTCCTTGTTCACCAGGTCACGGCCACTGATGCCGCTCTCCTTGCGCTGCTCAGGAGTACGCGAGTCCACGTGGATCTCAGAGCAGGGGCCGCAGGGGCCTGTGTCGCCCATCTCCCAGAAGTTGTCGTGCTTGTTGCCATTGATAATGTGGTCGGCAGGCACGTGTTTCAGCCAGTAGCCGGCAGCCTCGTCATCGCGCTCCAGACCTTCATTCGGGTCGCCCTCGAAGACGGTGACGTACAGGTCCTCAGGGTTCAGCTTCAGCACGTCCACCAGATATTCCCAGGCCATGTCGATGGCACCCTCCTTGAAATAGTCGCCGAACGACCAGTTGCCCAACATCTCGAACATGGTGTGGTGGTAGGTGTCGTGGCCCACCTCCTCCAAGTCGTTGTGCTTTCCACTGACGCGCAGGCACTTCTGTGTGTCGGCACGACGGCGTGGCTCTGGGTCGCGCGTACCTAATATAATATCCTTCCACTGGTTCATACCTGCGTTCGTGAACATCAGCGTGGGGTCATCCTTGATAACCATCGGAGCCGAAGGTACGATTGCATGCTGCTTTGACTCGAAGAACTGTTTGAACGAGTCGCGAATCTCTTTTGCTGTCATCATTTCAATTTACTATTTGACAATCTATTATTTGACAATTTACTAATCGGCTGCAAAGGTACAAAAAAAAAGTGAAAAGCGAAGGGCGAAGCGGATTTTTTTCTCCCTTCACCCCTTACCTATACCCTACAGAAACAGGGCAGCCGCATTTTTTCATAAAAAAACGCCGGAATTATTCTTCGGTCTCGATTATTTTGTCTATCTTTGCAAACCGTAAAGATAACAACAGCAATTATGGCACTGAATCTGAATAAGAACCTGAAATTGTATTACTCCATTAAGGAGGTGGCCGAGATGTTCGGCCTGAACGAGAGTACCCTACGCTTCTGGGAGACCGAGTTTCCGTTCCTGAGGCCGAAGACCACCGGGCCTGCCAAGGTGCGCCAGTATCAGGAGAAGGACATTGACCAGATCAAGCTCATTCACAACCTGGTCAAGGTGCGTGGTTTCAAGCTCGCTGCCGCCAAGAAAATCATCAACAACAATAGGCAGGGTGCTGACAAAACCGCCGACGTACTTAGCCGCCTCATCGGTGTCCGCGACGAGCTGCAGGCATTAAAGCGGCAAATGGACTTTCTGCAGTAGGAAAATGGGGAATGGGAAAATGAGAAAATGAGAGATGGAGAAAATGAGAAAATGAGAAATTGGCTGCGCATATTGGTGACGGCAGTCTTCATTTCTCATTTTCTCATTTTCTCTTTTTCTCAATCTCGTGCAAAGTACGAGTTCCGCCGCAACCTCCCCATCTATGCAGACTCCCTGCTGAAAGACCTCACATACCCTTTGGCTTGGGGCAACAGTCCCATCACTGACTTCGACGAGTGGCGCCGTGCCGCCCGCCAAAAGGTCTTCGACTGTATGCTCACCCCGCCGCCACCTCCGCCTGTTAACTATGCTGCGGCGTCTTCTGTTGGCTATGCTGCGGCGCTGCCGCAGTCTTCTACAGCATTGTCTCAGCCTTCCTTCACCGTCATTGCAGAGGAACGGCGCGACGGCTACCGTGCCCTAAAGATTGAAATCCCCCTGTCACGCTACTACACCGTTCCCGCCTACATCCTCATTCCTGATGGCTCCGGTCCTTTCCCTGCCGTCAACGCCCTGCACGACCACGGTGCCCACCTCTTCATCGGCAAGGAAAAGATGATTCGCCCTTTGGGCTGTGAAGACTCAACTGTTATTACCGATGCCAACGAGTGGGTGGCGCAGCTCTACGACGGCCAGTTCGTGGGTGACTACCTCGCCCGTCACGGCTACGTCGTCTTCTCTGCCGATGCCCCCATGTGGGGTGAGCGCGGACAGGCAGAGGGACCGCGTCGCGAGAAGTACGACATGATTGCCGGCAACATGATGATGTACGGCATAGACCTCTCCGCCTACATGACCTACGACGACATCAGCGGCACCGAGTTTCTCGCTCAGATGCCCGAGGTAGACCCCAACCGCATCGGCTGCATGGGCTGTTCCATGGGAGCCTACCGCGCCTGGATGCTCGCCGCACTTTCCGACCGCATCAAGGCTGCTGCCGCCGTCTGCTGGATGACTACTACCGACGAACAAATGTCGTTCAACTACAGCCGTACCGAGAACGGCGGCTTTGCCAACTGCCTGCCAGGCCTTCGCCGCTGGCTCGACTATCCGCACATTGCCTCCATTGCCAGCCCCAAGCCGATGCTCTTCATCAATGGCTCGCAGGACAAGCTCTTCCCCGTTGCCGGCACAGAAAAAGCCTTCCTAATCATGCACGATACCTGGCGCTCCCAACATGCCGATTCCCTATTGGAAACCGAACTTTGGGACATTCCCCATAGTTGTCCGCTCCGTGCCCAGCACCGTGTCCTCCAGTTTTTCCAGAAGCGCCTATAATCGGAAAAACCGTAATTTCTTCAAGGGAATAGCAAACGACTACTACTTACTCGTAATATTTCTGTACCAAGGGAATGATTGACGACGGAACCATTGTATCGATGCTTTCACCGTTGCGCACTCGGCGACGTATTTCTGTACTCGATACAGGCAGAAGCGGGACGTCGACGGTACCGATGTATTGGTCGCGGGGATAGACGACAACTTCGTAGTGGCGGAGGATGTCCTTCCAATGGCGCCAACGCTCAAAGTGAGCCCAGTTGTCGCCGCCTAATAACAATACGAATGTTCTGTCAGGAAAGTCCTGACTCAGGTGCTGCAGGGTGTTCCACGTGTACGAGGGCTTGGGCAGACTGAACTCATAGTCACAGGCCTTAACGCCTTCCACATCCTCCAACGCCTTCTGTGCCAGTTCCAGGCGCAGACGGTCGTCGAGTAGGTCGCTGCTGTCCTGTTTCAGCGGATTCTGCGGCGACACCATCAGCCACACTTCGTCAAGACCAGCCAACTGCCGCAATTGACGCGCCAATGCAATGTGCCCCACATGTATCGGGTTAAACGACCCTCCGAAGATACCCGTCTTCATCATTATGACTCTTCATTGCACGGATTATCTTTCCTGAGAAAAGACCCCACCAGCTGCAGTGCCTCAGCCTCAGCAGTTGCCAAGTCATCGTTCACGATGATGTGGTCGAACTTGGGGGCAAAGGTCAGCTCGTAGCCAGCCTTGGCCAGACGGTCCTCAATGGCTTCGGGTGTGTCAGTGCCACGGCCAACGAGACGACGGCGCAGCTCCTCAATCGACGGCGGCTGAATGAAAAGACTCAGCACTTCGTCGCCATAGTATTTCTTGATATTGATGCCGCCCTTCACGTCGACATCGAACACCACGTTCTGTCCTTGTTCGCGCTGATGCTCCACCTGTTGTTTCAGCGTTCCGTAAAAGCGGTTCTCGTAAACCTCCTCATACTCGAGGAACTCATTGTTTTCAATACGCTGGCGGAACTCCTCGGGAGTGAGAAAGAAATACTCCACACCATTCTGCTCCGTGCCACGCGGCGGACGCGACGTAGCACTGACGCTGAAATACAGGTTCAGCTCAGGGTGTTCACGCATGAGCCACTGCACAATGGTTGACTTGCCGCTGCCACTGGGGGCACTCACTACTATTAACTTTCCTTTTTTCATATTCTTCCTATAGCACATTCAGCACCTGCTCCTTGATTTGTTCCAGTTCGTCCTTCATTTTCACCACGATGTTCTGCATCTCGGCCTGGTTCGACTTCGAGCCGGTAGTATTGATTTCGCGTCCCATCTCCTGGGCGATAAAGCCCAACTTCTTTCCCTGTCCGGCAGGCTCTGCCATCGTCTCACGGAAGTACTTCAGGTGGTTGGCCAACCGCTGCTTCTCTTCGCTGATGTCCAACTTCTCAATGTAGTAGATAAGCTCCTGCTCCAGCCGGTTCTTGTCGTACTCCACGCCAGGTATCTGTTGCAAGCCGTCTGTGATACGCTGCCGGATTTTGTCCACCCGCCTTTTCTCGTATGGCTCAATCTCGGCCAGGAACTGTGCAATGTTGTCTATCTTTTCTGTGAACTTCTTTTCCAGCGCGGCTCCTTCTTGACGGCGGAAAGCCACCAAGCTGTCTAATGCCTCGCTGACAGCCTGCCGTGCAGCCTCCCATTCGTCGTCGGTAAGCACCTCCTGGTCTGTCTTCGTCAGCACGTCGGGCATCCGTATCAATGTATACATCCAGTCTTCTGGCTCTGGGATTCCCGTCTTGCTGGCTATGTCCTTCAGCTGGCGGTAGTAGTTCTCAACCAGTGCCGCATTAATGGGAGTAGCGTCCACCAGCGTCTCTTTCTCAATCCACACGCTGACATCTACCTTGCCGCGCACAATGGCCGCCGACACCATCTGGCGGATTTCCATTTCCTTCTCACGATAGAGCGGAGCAATGCGCGCCTGCAAATCCAACTGTTTAGAGTTCAGCGACTTAATCTCTACGTTAATCTTTTTCTCTTTGTACGCCACGACAGCCTTGCCGTAGCCGGTCATTGATTCTATCATTTCGTTAATCTTTCTGTTTTCCGTTGCAAAGGTACACAAAAAATCGGAATCGGGCTACTTTTAACGTAAATTGTTGACGAAAAAGTTCGTCGGCTACGTTTTTTTTGCTACCTTTGCAGCCAAATTTCAAGCAAGACGCAAAAAGCTATGGCAAGACAGAAGATAGTTACGTTCGGAGAACTATTGCTCAGATTCTCGACACCCGGTCACCTGAGACTGACACAAGGAGACATGTTCACCAGCAAATATGGCGGCAGCGAAGCCAACGTTGCCGTGAGCTTAGCCACGCTGGGCGACCAAGTTGACTACGTGACCCGCCTGCCGGAGACTCCAGTTGGTCGTGCTGGTGTTATGCGACTGCAAGAGTTAGGGGTGAACACCAGTCATGTGCTCTACGGTGGGCGTCGTATCGGCACCTATTATTTCGAGCCCTCGGCTGGCATGAGAGCTGCAAAGGTCATCTACGACCGCGACGGCTCGGCTTACTCGGAGCTGACACCAGGCATGATTCCCTGGCGGGAGATTCTGAAGGATGCCAGCGTGCTCCATGTGTCGGGCATTACCGCAGCCATCTCGCAGAACGCCGCCGATGCCACCTTCGAGGCTCTTGACATAGCAGAAGAACTGGGTGTGCAGATTGCATACGACATCAACTATCGGAAAAACCTGTGGAAGTATGGCGCAGAACCGCGAAAAGTCCTCTCCCAAATGCTACAGCGTGCTGACCTGATGTTCGGCGACGCCATTGAGTTTGAATTCCTCAGCCAGCATCCACAGCCACCATTCACCGCCACCGACTCGAACTTCGAGATGCAGATGGACGAGTACCGTCTGTGGTTCGACCAGCTGCACAAAGATTTCCCACGCTGCCGTAACTGGCTCATGGGCATGCGTAACATGGTGTCGTCGAAACACCACACACTCACAGCGCTGCTTTGGACGGACGGCACACTGCTGCAGGCTCCCATCATCGACATTCCTGACGTCGTCGATCCCGTCGGCGTGGGCGATGCCTTTATGGGCGGATTCCTCCATGCTGTGCAGGTGTTTCCCGATGACAAGCAAATGCAGCTGAACTACTCGTTGGCGGCTGCAGCACTGAAAAATACCATCCCCGGCGACTTCAATCTCTCGACAGACGAAGAAATAATGGAAGTATTATTTGGCCGTTTCGCCAAATAATCGTAACTTTGCACGCGCAATTCAAGGGGTGCCCGCTGTTGCGGGCTGAGATGATACCCTCAAACCTGATGCGGGTAATGCCGACGTAGGGATGAAAAGTATTGTTGTACACCCCCTTTATTTCACAAATAATAATTGATAAATTGATAAATTAAAGGGATGAAAAAGATTGTTTTGTTGGCCGCCGTGGCGGCAATGGTCATTCACGCAAGTGCCCAAAACTCGGCGTTGCCGCTTGGCTCGACCCAGAACAGAGCGGCACTGTATGATTCTACGCAGGTGGAAAGACTGCAGGAAGTAGTAGTGCATGGTATCCGAGGTACGCGTAATTCCAGAAACAACACCTCAACCGTCTATAAGCAGCAGCTCAACGAGTTCTCGACCACAGGTAAGGAGCTGCCCTTGCTCTTTTCGCAGTCTGTCGGCGTACTTTCGTGGAGCGAAAACGGCTTGGGTACGGGTACAACCTATATGCGTATACGTGGTGCCGGCGACTCACGCATCAATGTGACGCTCGACGGTGTGCCCCTCAACTCGCCTGAAGACCAGTGCGTGTTCTGGGCTAACATGAACAGCTACGGCTCACTGCTCGGTTCGGTTCAGATACAGCGCGGCGTGGGAAGCTCTACCAATGGCGACGGAGCCTTCGGCGGCACGGTGTCACTCTCGTCGGCTACCCCCTCGCTGGTGCCTACTCTCGAAATCTCTGGCAGCTACGGCTCTTACAACACCTACAACGTGGGCGGCAAGATCTCCACGGGCCTGTTGTGGAAGCACTGGATACTCGACGGTGCCTACCACCAGACCATTACTGACGGCTTTATTCACGGCACCAGCGGCCGCTCTGGCTCCTACTACGGTGGCCTCACCTATATGGCGTCTGACGATTTTGTCGTCAGATATAAGAACATCGGCAACTTCGAACGCACCGGCCAGGCTTGGAACGGCGTCACGGCAGGTAACAACGACCTCTCGCTGATGGACGGCACCTACGGCGCAAAGACGGGCGTCAAGACATATAAAGATATGTGGGAGGCTGGCTTAGGCAAGTACAATACGCTTTACGAGACCATGACCCAAGCCGACTGGGATGCCTTCGAAAAGAACACGGACGGCAGCTACAAGACGGAACGCTACCAGATGGCTGACGGCTCGTTCTGGGACAAGACCACCGATAATTTCTGGCAGAATCACAACATCCTCACGGCTGCCTGGTCCATCAACGACCGCTGGAGCACCACCGCCTCGTTGCACTACACCTACGGCTATGGCTACTACGAGGAGTTCCGTCCTGACAACAAACTATCGAAGTTCGGACTCTCCATTACGACACCCGAAGGCGATAAAATCAAGAAGACCGACTTCGTCCGCAAGAAGGGTTTGATGCAGCACACCTACGGACTGGTGTGGAATGCCAACTATGAAGACGACTCATGGGATGTCATCGGTGGTCTGTCGCTACAGAATTTCGACGGCAACCACTTCGGCCGTGTCATCTATGCCAAGAACGACTACGTGCGCCAGCAGATTCTTTCCGACGGCAACTACACCTACTACGACTCCGACGCCCACAAGCTCGACGGCAACGTCTTTGTCAAAGCCGAATACCGCATCACCGACCAGTGGAACGTATTTGCCGACATGCAGTACCGGCACGTAGGCTACAAGACCGACGGCATCAACGACAAGTTCTACGAGGAAGAGAGCGGTTACTACAACCAGCTTCTCGACGTCGATAAGAAGTACGACTTCCTGAATCCGAAGGCAGGCTTCTCATGGAACAGCTTCTCCCACAGCGTGTATGGTTCGGTGGCGCTGAGCCATCGTGAGCCGGAGCGCAACAACTTCACCGACAACGGTAAGTACCCAGCACCCAATGCCGAGTCAGTGATGGACTACGAGCTGGGCTACACTTACCATACTGACAACTTCCTCGCCAAAGTGAACTTTTATTACATGGACTACAAAGACCAATTCGTACAGACGGGCGAGGTAAGCGATATCGGCGAGAACCTGACAACAAACATCAAGGACTCCTACCGCATGGGTGTGGAGTTGCAGGCAGGTGTGACCATCACCCCGTGGTTCGACATCATGGGGTCAGCCGCCCTGAGCAAGAACAAGATCAAGGACTTCAACGAGGTTGTGGAAGACTGGGACAACGGTTCGCAGACCATTCACTATGACAACTCCACACTGGCCTTTTCACCCTCGACCATCCTCAACGGCTTCGCAAATTTCCACTATAAGGGCATGAAAGCCACATGGCACACTAACTTCGTCTCGCGCCAGTATCTCGACAACACCGAGAACGCCGACCGCTCGCTGCCCTGCTACTCGGTGTCGAATATCAGCCTGAGCTATACGATGCGTGCAAAACAAACTAAGCCGGGCTGCGCGTTCCCTGTTCCGCGATTCAAGGAAGTCATACTCGGCCTGAACTTCAACAACATCTTCAGCCGCCGCTATGCTGCCAACGGCTGGGTCTATTCTGCTATCTACGAGAGCGGCGGTCATACCAATGACAACCGCTACTACCAGATAGGCTTCATCCCCATGGCAGGCTTCACCATGATGGGCAATGTCACACTTCGCTTTTAAGCATCGGACAAATACGGACTCTCACGGACAATGACAGGATTTCTTACAGCCCATTGGCTCGACATCGTCACCACTGTCCTCGGCCTGGCCTATATTCTCTTGGAGTATAGGGCCAGCATTTGGATGTGGGCGGTCGGCTTCGCGATGCAGGCTCTCGGCATCGTGCTCTACTATCAGAAGGGCCTGTATGCCGACTGCGGCATGGAGTTCTATTATCTGGCCATGACGGTGTATGGTTGGTGGCGTTGGGTAAGACCCCCCCTGTCGTCCCCCAAGAAAGCCCCCCTGTCGTCCCCCGAGGGGGACACGATCGTTTCTGCCGACAAAGCTATAGAAGCCCCCTCGGGGGCCGTAGGGGGGGCATCGCCCTCGAGGGCACCCATCCGCCATTTCCCCCGCCATCTCATCCTTCCCTGGCTCCTTATCATCGCTTGTGTTTGGGCGGTCATCTACTGGTTGTTAGTGACTTTCACCAACTCGAACGTACCGTTGGCCGACTCATTTACCACCGCCCTAAGTATCATCGGTATCTGGGCGTTGGCACATAAGTATTTGGAGCAGTGGTTCATCTGGATTGCCGTCGACGTGGTCACTTCGGTGCTCTATTTTTACAAGGACATCCCCTTCAAGGCTTCGCTCTATGCTCTCTACGTCGTCATTGCCATCTTCGGCTACTTCAAGTGGCGGCGCGAATTACTCCATTAAACACATGCGCGTATAGGAAGGCGAAACAGGAAAACACCTTGCACCCGTTGCACCTTTTGCACCCGGCCAGGTGCAAAAGGTGCAACGAGTGCAAGCATTTTTCCGATTAAGCCTTCTATAGGGGACGGCTTTCGTATTTGTCTCATGGTAGTGGGTGAAGCTTCCAAGCTTTGCAGCAAGAGCACGGACGCAAAGCTTGGAAGCTTCACCCACTATGCAGCAAAGATGGCGAGGCTTCCCATGCGAACGGGAGGGCTTCCCATTCGGACGAGAGGGCTTCCCATCTGAACGGGAGGGCTTCCCATCTGAACGGGAGGGCTTCCCATGCTGACGGGAGGGCTTCCCATGCTGACGGGAGGGCTTCCCATCCGGACGGGAGGGCTTCCCATCCGGACGGGAAGCCCTCACACCAGATGATAAACTATGTTTACATTTATAGCGAGATGTTCTCTATCCGAAGTCTTTGGATGCCTGCAGGAACGCGGACTTCGACAATGTCGCCCACCTTCTTGCCCAACAGAGCCTGACCGATGGGTGACTTGATGGAGATTTTACCCTCCCGCAGATTGGCTTCGTGGGGACTGGCAATCGTATAGGTCATGGTGGCCTGATTGCCCAGGTTGGTCATTTCTACCTTAGTGAGCAAGCCGACGGTTTCAGACCCAAGTCGTTTCGTGTCTATCACTCTTGCGAATTCCAGCACCCTCTGTTTGAAACGTATCCTGCCTAACAACCGCGACTGTTCCCTCTTGGCTGCATGGTATTCGAAGTTCTCGCTGAGGTCGCCCTTGTCGCGGGCTTCGGCAATGGCATCCCTGACTCTTGGCAGTTCAACGCTCTCTAACTCCCGGAGTTCGGCTACCAGCTTGTCGTAGCCTTCTTGTGACATATATTCCATATTATCCTTCTTTTTCTAATACTTAGATGTGAATGTAGAGAAACTGAGCCGTTAATAGAGTAGCAGCAGGCCCGCGAAAGCGGAGTAACAAATCATGCGGATAGGATTGATCTTCAGATAGCCGGTGCCGAAGGCGGTGGCAGCGAAGAGGGCACAGCTAATGCCGAACTGCCAGGGATTCTCCATGGGCGTGGAGAAGTTCTCGGCGTTGCAGAGCAGCAGTGTGGCGGCAGCCAACAGACCGACAACGGCTGGGCGAAGGCCGGCGAAGACGGAGCGGACGGGGCGGGTGTTCATATAGCGCATAAAGAGGCGGCTAATGAGAATCATCAGGATAAGCGACGGCAACACGAGAGCCACGGTGGCAGTGGCCGAGCCGAGCATGGCCATCAGCTCGCCGTAGCCGGCATTGTGGATGGCGGTGTAACCGCAGTAAGTAGCCGAATTGATGCCGATGGGGCCTGGGGTCATCTGCGAAATGGCGACAATATCGGTGAACTCGGCTGTGGAGAGCCAGTGGGCGCGCTCCACCGTCTCATGCTGGATAAGCGACAACATACCGTAGCCGCCGCCAAAGCCGAAGAGGCCTATCTTGAAGAACGTGATGAAGAGGTCGAGGAATATCATATACCCACCCCCAACCCCTCCCGTGCGGGAGGGGTGTTTAGACAGATTGGGGTCTCCGTTTTATCTGTTAGTTGTTTCATTATCGTTTCTTGTAGTTCTACTTTCAGTCTTTTCAGACTCCCCTCCCGCACGGGAGGGGTTGGGGGTGGGTATCAGGTACCCACCGATGCCGGCTATTATAATAATATAAATAGGTGAGACGCCCAAGAGCCAGATGGCGAGAGCACAGACGACGGGAATCCAGCAGTTGGTCCAGCCAATCTTGGCCTGCTGTGCCATGCGGAACGTGGGCACGGCAATAAGGGCAACGACGGCGGGACGTATGCCGCGGAACATGGCGGCGATGACTTTGTTTTCCTTGAACGCAGCGAAGAAAATAGCAATGGCAAGGATTATCAGGAAAGAGGGTAAGGCTGTGCCAATGGTCGTAGCCAAGGCACCACGTAACTTCCTCAGTTTGTAACCCACGAAGATGGCAATATTGATGGCAAAGACGCCCGGACAACTCTGCGCAATGGCAATCAGGTCGAGCAGTTCTTCCTTCGATACCCACTTGTGGCGGTTTACCACTTCCTCTTCTATCAGCGGAATCATGGCATATCCACCGCCGAGGGTGAACAGGCCAATCTTAAAGAAGGTCTTAAACAATTCACAATTCATAATTCACAATTCACAATTGGCTGCGCTTGAATTGTGCATTATGCATTGTGCATCGTGCATTTCTCAATCCACTTCCTTGCATTCACAAATGCCTCAATCCACGGCGTCACCTCGTCGTTACGACGGTTGGCGGGATACCAGGCGTTCTGCCACGGGAAGATGGCACGCTCTAAATGCGGCATCATACACAGATGGCGACCGTCGGCAGAGCAGATGCCAGCCACGTCGTAATCAGATCCGTTGGGATTGGCGGGATAGCCGTGATAGTTGTACTTAGCCACCACGTTATACGCGCTCTCTGCTTCCGGCAACGAGAATTTGCCTTCACCGTGGGCTACCCACAGGCCGAGCTTCGAACCGCTGAGTGAGCCGAACATGACGCTGTCATTCTGCGGAATCTGCAGGGTGATGAACTCGCTCTCGAACTTGTGCGAGTCGTTATGCAGCATGCGGATAGCCCCCCCTACGGCCCCCGAGGGGGCTTCATTAGTTTTATCGGCAGAGACTATCGTGTCCCCCTCGGGGGCCGAAAGGGGGGCTTCCGTCAGCCCTAACTCCACCATCAGCTGGCAGCCGTTGCAGATGCCGAGCGAGAGGGTGTCCTTGCGGGCATAGAACTTGTCGAGGGCTTCCTTGGCCTTCGGATTGAAGAGGAAGGCGCCTGCCCACCCCTTAGCCGAACCCAGCACGTCGGAGTTGGAAAAACCGCCGCAGAAGACGATGAAGTTGATGTCCTCCAAGGTCTCGCGACCAGAAATCAGGTCGGTCATCATCACGTCTTTCACGTCGAAGCCAGCCAGATACATGGAGTAGGCCATCTCACGCTCACCGTTGGTGCCCTTCTCGCGGATGATGGCGGCTTTGGGACGAAGAATTGAAGAATTGAAAGATTGAAGAGTTGAAGTGCTTCCATTTTTCAATTCTTCAATTCTTCCATTCTTCACAGTGCCGTATTGTGAGAGGCGGCCTGTGAAGCCCCTCGGAAACTTCATCTCCAAGGGTTGCTGCTTGTAGTTCTCGAAGCGTTCCTTTGCCTTACCGTTGAAGCTCTGCTTACGGTCAAGCAGGTACGAGGTCTTATACCACACGTCGCGCAGATGGTCGATGTCGAAGGTCAGCTCTGTTGGCTGTGCGGCGGCGTTGCCGCCGTTCTGCGGACAAACCACCACGATGCTCCGGCTGTCCTCCACGGGATAGCCGATCTTGGCATAGCCAATGCCCTGTTCCTCCATGAACTCCTTGAACTCGAACTTATGCTCGTCGCTCACTTCGATGACCACGCCGGGGTTCTCGGCAAAGAGGACTTTGACGATGTCGCAGCCTTTATCATTTGTCATTTGTCCTTTATCATTTAGGCGCGAAGCACCGCAAAGGTCATGTAGGTTAATATGCATGCCGCCACGGGTATTAGCGAAGCACATCTCCAACAATGTGGTAATCAGACCACCGGCAGAGATGTCGTGACCGGCCACAATCCAGCCGCGCTGTATCATTTCCTGTATGGCGTTGAAGGCATCGGCGAAGTACTCCGGATTCTTCACAGTGGGCACATCATCGCCTACCTTGCCGAGGCTCTGTGCAAAGGCAGAACCACCAAGGCGCTGCTCATCGAAGCTGAAGTCGATATGGTAGAGCGAACAGTGCCTGTCGTTTTTGACGACAGGAGAAACCACCTTCTTGATGTCGCTGACCTCACCGCCTGCCGAGACGATGACCGTTCCCGGCGAGATAATCTTTTCGCCGTTGGGGTACTGCTGGCTCAGTGACAGCGAGTCCTTACCCGTCGGCACATTAATATGCAGGTCGCAGCAGAAGTCCGACAGGGCCTTTACTGCGCTATACAAGCGGGCATCCTCACCTTCCTGACTACGGCAGGGCCACATCCAGTTGGCGCTGAGGCTGATGCTGTCAAGTCCCTCGCTGAGCGGTGCCCAAACGATGTTCGTCAGCGCCTCGGCAACAGACAGCACAGAACCGGCCTTTGGCGATGCCAGTCCGGCCTGTGGGGCGTGACCAAGAGCGGTGGCGATGCCTTTTATACCACGGTAGTCGAGAGCCACCACGCCACAGTCGCTCAACGGCAACTGAATCTCACCCTGGCACTGCTGGCGGGCAATCTTTCCCGTTACGGAGCGATCCACCTTGTTGGTCAGCCAGTCCTTGCAGGCTACGGCCTCCAGCTGGAGCACGCGCTCCAAGTATTCTTCAATCTTATCTTGTGAATAGGTGACGTCGGCGTAATGCCGCTCAACGGTGTTATCACGCATGATGGTCTTCGGCGAGTGGCCGAACATCTGGGCCACGTCAAGGTCGAAGGGCTTCACACCGTCACCCTGTTTGAATGAGAAGTGGGCGTCGCCCGTGGTCTCGCCGACAACATACAGCGGGGCACGCTCGCGCTCAGCAATCTTACGGACATGCTCGATGTGCTTCTCGTCGATGAGCAGACCCATGCGCTCCTGACTCTCGTTGGCAATGATTTCCTTCGACGAAAGTGTCTGGTCGCCTATGGGCAGCTTCGTCATGTCTATCTCGCCGCCGCACTCCTCAACAAGCTCTGACAAGCAGTTCAGGTGGCCTGCACTACCGTGGTCGTGGATAGATACCACAGGATTTACTTCCTCCTCGCAAAGGGCACGCACCAGATTGTAGGCACGCTTCTGCATCTCGGGGTTGGCACGCTGTACGGCGTTCAGCTCAATGCCATTGCTATAGCGGCCCGTGTCAACAGATGACACTGAGCCACCGCCCAAGCCGATACGGTAGTTGTCGCCACCAACAACGACCACCTTGTTGCCCTTCTGAGGCTCCTTCTTCAGGCAGTCGCGCTTAGTGCCATAGCCTACACCGCCAGCCAGCATAATCACCTTGTCGTAGGCATACTTTGTTGGCTGTGCAGTGGCGCTGCCACTGCCCTCCTGATGCTCAAACGTCAGCACCGACCCGCAAATCAGCGGCTGTCCGAACTTGTTACCGAAGTCCGAAGCACCGTTCGATGCCTTAATCAGAATCTGCTCCGGCGTCTGATACAGCCACTGGCGGACGGGCAGGATGTCCTCCCAATCCCTTAGGGATTTCCCCGCCCCTGAAGGGGAGGGGTTAGGGGCGGGGGCTTCCTTCAGGCGAGGATACGCCGTCATATACACGGCTGTTCCAGCAATAGGCCACGAGCCAACACCACCGCCCATACGGTCGCGGATTTCACCACCCGTACCAGTAGCAGCACCGTTGAACGGCTCCACCGTCGTTGGGAAGTTGTGCGTCTCGGCCTTCAGTGAGATAACGCTCTCGATGTCCTTCACCTGGAACCAGTCGCTGGTACTCTGGTCTTTCGGTGCGAATTGCTCTACGACGGGGCCCTGTGCAAAAGCCACATTATCCTTATAGGCAGAGAGAATCTTATTAGGGTTCTCCTGTGTTGTCTTCTTAATCATGGCGAAGAGCGAACTCTCCATCTCCTTGCCATCGATGATAAAGGTACCACCGAAGATCTTGTGGCGGCAGTGTTCGGAGTTAATCTGAGCGAAGCCGAAGATTTCGCTGTCCGTCAGCGGACGGCCGTTCTGCTTCTCCAGTCCGTGTAGGTATTCTATCTCTTCAGGACTCAAGGCCAGACCTTCCTGCTCGTTGTACTCTTCCAGATTCTCCACATGCTTGATGGGTTCAGGCTTGATGTTTATGGTAAAGATATCCTGGTCGAGGCCGTCGTACATGCGCTGTAGCATGGGGTCGTGATCAGCGTCCTTATTATCTACCGGAAAATATTCCTCAATGCGTTTGATGCCGCTAAGCCCCATGTTCTGGGTGATTTCTACGGCGTTGGTCGACCACGGCGTCACCATTTCACGGCGTGGGCCGACGAAAAATCCATCGAGACTGTCGCCTTCTAAAAGTGTTGCCCCACCGTAGAGCCAGCACAGCTCCTGAGTTTCCTGTTCACTAAGCGTGTGATTGACCTCGGTGGCAATCACGGACTGTTGTGGCGTCTTGAAAAAGAGAATCATACCTTATTAATATATATATGTCTGACAGTCGTTGTTTCTTTACTTCTTCTTGGTGGTTTTCTTGGCTGTTCCCTTCTTGGTGGTTTTCTTGGCAGGTTTCGGGTTAGTGACGACCTTGGCGGGCGTCGTCTCCACATAATACTCCTGCTTCATCAACGGCCAGGCAGCCTCCAATACCTTGTTCTTCAGGTTCTGCGGTGTTTTGCTGTCGTTCTTCAGGAACGATTCTATCTCCTGTTTTGCAGCATTGCTCTTGTGTGATGCAATGACTGCCTTCACCAACTGGCCAGGGAAGAACACGTCGCTGGTCTTCTGCAGCTGTGTCAGGTTATTCAACGTCGTGGTGATGTAGGAGTTATTCTGCGGTTCGCGCACATCGGCACTCAGCAGCCGAACGGCATTGACAGCCCACGATTCCTGCTGGCGGTTCTCAGCCTTCAGCAAGTCGTTGAACAGCTTCTTCTGGGCGCTTTGGTCGGGATTGCAGGCACGGCTTACGTAGTCGAACTCCTGACGTAGGTCGTCGGTCTTCAGCTGTTGGCGCTCGGTCTTCAGAATCTCCTGCCAACGGGTGGGGTTGGTAATAGCCAGACGATAGGCCATCTCCATATAGTCGTGCTCGTTGAACAACGGGTCGTTGTGCTGCTTCCATACATTCTCTATCTGACGCAGCACTTCGGGCGACGTGGCGTTACGGGCCATCTTGCGGATAATGATCTGCCGACAGTCAGCCGACCTGTTCTCACCCAGTACGTCCATGATGCACTGCTCCAGTGTCTTCCGCTCGTTGGCACCCATGTCGAACGCAATCTTGAACATGTGGTCCACACAGGTCTCCATGATGAGCGGGTTCTTCTCCTTAATCATACAGCGGTACAGCTCACCGAAGTAGCTGTTGGGAATACGTCCCATAAGGTAATTGTCGTGCAGGGTCAACAGCAGTGAATAGCGCGGCAGGTCGTTGTGGAGGGTGATGAGTCGCAAGGGCAGTTTCTTGGTATACTCATCGTCCGTTGTGAAGCGGCCGTAACCCCGTCCGTTGTAGTTGGGAATAATGGAACTGGGCTTCTGATTCAAGGGAATGGTGACCGTGGGCTGTTGCATGTCGACAGGAATAGTGCGGCTGCGCTCCATGTCGTAGATGACACGTACGTCGAACTTCTGTCGCCAGCAGAGGCCACGACCGAAGGGGTCGGTCTGTGAGACAATGAGCTGACCATCCTTATAGGTTGTGTGTATCACGGGCATGCCCTTCTGCATCACCCACACCTCGTTGAACTGGCGCACGCCGGCTGTCGGTGCCTCTGCATCGAGAATGTTGATGAGGTCGTCCCACGAAGCACTCTTGAAATAGTAGGTACTCAGGTATTTCTGCAAACCGTTCTGCAAGGCCGGTGCCGACATCAGCTGTTCCAAAGCACGCATAACGACCGGTGCCTTGTCGTAGATGACAGCATCGTAGAGCAAACCGGCATGTTCCAGATTGTCCAATGGCTGGGCGATAGGATGAGTGCCCTCCGTGCGGTCGATGGACAATGCACGGGCCTGATAGGTCTTGATGAAATTCAAGTCATGGTCTACACGCGAGAGCTTGCGGCGCGTAATTTTCGAGGCCATGAAACTGGTGAATACCTCCTTAGTCCATTCTTCTTCACTATTCTTCGGCGTAACCATGTTGCCAAACCACTGGTGAGCCGTCTCATGGGCTATCAGTTCGGAGCGCTTGAGCTGCTCTTCCTGTGAAGGACTCTTGCCAAGGAACATGCGGCGCTCCGTCAGTTGAACGGCACCAGGATGCTCCATCCCACTAAGCTGACGGTCAGGCAGGATGATCATGCAGAACTCCTGAAAAGGGTATTTCAAACCCGTGTAGCTCTCCATCCAGTGGATGGACTGTCCTGCCTCGTCGAATAACTTGTCTATCTGTTCCACCTTTGCTGCGTCATTAGTGCGGTAGAGGGCACGGATTTTGTTACCCTCGCGCTGGCCGCTCTTCTCCTGGAACTTTCCGACCAAGAACGAGTACTGATTAATGGACATGGGACGTGGGCTGTCACTCACCAGAGTTTTCCAGCCTTCAGGGACATTCAGCTTAGTGGTGAAGAGGGCCTGCAAGTTGGGCTGGTCGAAGCAGGGGAAACATGACCGGGCCTTGTCAGGTGCCAGCACAGTATATACGTAGTCATCACCGCGTAAAAAAGCCTTGCTCTGACTCACGAAGTTCATCTCCACTCGGTTCTCACCTGCCCGCAACAACTTCTCGGGAATGATAATGTGGTCGTTCACCATGTCTAAGGCGCGCTTCTTCTTGTTGACAATGCAGGCACCCGAGAACTTTCCAGTGAAGTCAAGCGTCACATCCTCTTTCTTTTTCAGCTTGAACGTAATAAGAGCTGTACCGTAGATGTTTTCGTTAGCCGTGGCCGGGACATTGAACGTCAGGGTGTAAGCCACGTTGCTGATGTTAGCTACTCGCTGACCGGCCTGTGTATTGGGTACGCCGGCAGCTGGTTCCTGTGCATTGGCGGTCAGCATTGACAGGCCGAATACCGCCATCATAAGAATCATTAATTGTTTCATTCGTCTATTGTTTTGATTTTGCGTGCGAAGTTACGAAAAAAAAGTGAGCCGACAAAATGATTTCCCATAAATATGCCAATCTGAGCCTATCTTTTGATATGAAAAGGGAAAAGGGAGGTTAAAATATCATTAAAATAACATAAAGTACTGTCTCTTTTTGGCGTTTTTCCCCGTCATATCACTATATTTGCACCCGGTAACGTTTAAACAACTGATTGTTATGAAAAAAAATGTTTGGATAATCGCACTCGGCGCAGGACTGCTCCTGGCCAGTTGCGGAAGTAAGAAGGAGCTGGTGAACTGCCAGACGGAAAACAAGTCGTTGACGGCAAGTCTGCAAAGTGCAAAAGAAGACTTGGCCGCCAAGAATGCAAGGCTGGCAAGCCTCGAAGAACAATTGGCCGCACAGAAACAGGCTTATACAAAACTGCAGCGGTCACTTGACAAGAGCCTGAGCAATGCCTCGCAGAACAATGTGTCGATAGAGAAACTCGTTGACCAGATTAATGAGTCAAACCAATACATTCGCCATCTGGTGGAGGTAAAGTCGAAGAGTGACTCACTGAACCTTGTACTGCAGAACAATCTGACACGCTCACTGTCGAAAGAGGAGCTGAAAGAGGTCGATGTGCAGGTGCTCAAGGGTGTGGTTTACATCTCACTGGCCGACAACATGCTCTACAAGAGTGGTTCTTACGAAATTAATAGCCGTGCATCTGAGACACTCTCGAAGATTGCCAAGATCATCAAGGACTACAAGGATTATGACGTGCTCATCGAGGGTAACACTGACAATGTACCCATTTCGCGTGAGAACATCCGTAACAACTGGGACCTTTCCTGTTTGCGTGCCTCTTCGGTCGTGCAGGCCTTGCAGAACCAGTATGGTGTAGATCCGAAGCGCCTGACAGCTGGCGGACGCGGTGAGTACAATCCCTTAGAGGGCAATGACACGGAGGTTGGCAAGCAGCGTAACCGTCGCACACAAATCATTATCACGCCGAAACTCGACGAATTCATGGAGCTGATAGGCCAGGCCCCAAAAGAGAAGTAAGATAGCATGAGGAAAACGCTGCTTGCTGCAGGAGCATTGCTGGCTGGAACTGCTGCCTTAGCGCAAAATGTGCAGAAGGGTGACTACGGTTATCTGTATTGTCACATGAGCGACCGTGGGGAATACACGGCATACGCCATCAGCCGTGACGGCTACAACTATGAGGACATTATTGACGGCAAGGCCATAATGGACCCAAAGGAGCATGCTCGCATAGAGGGTGGACAGCGTGACGCATACATTACCCGGGCATGGAACGGGAAAGGCTATGTGATGGTCACGACCGACATGTGTGTGGCCAAGTCGCGCAAATGGGACAACTATGGCATCGACTTGCTGAAGAGCGATGACCTCATCCACTGGACCAGCGTAACCTTCGATTACCGCAAGGGCACCTCCATCTTCATAGACCCGCAGTCGCCGAGCGTCTATAAAGACTGGTCGACCATCAACCGTGTGTGGGCGCCGCAGATTTTCTGGGATCCTGACTACGTCTGGTCTGACGGAGACCGGGGCGGCTATTTCATCTACTACTCCATGCTGAACCGCCCGGAAGAGGGCTACGACCGTATGTACTACAGCTATGCCGACAAGTCGTTTACCAAGCTGACACAGCCCAAACTCCTCTTTGACTGGGGCTATGCCACCATCGATGCTGATATCAACCTCCTTTCTGACGGATTATATCACATGCTCATCAAGAAAGAAGGCGGAAAGAAGGGTATCTTCACGGCCACGTCGAAACAACTGACAACAGGATGGGGAGAACCTGTCGAAGATGACTATGTCAGCTTCGAAGGTAAAAAGAACTGTGAAGGAAGCAGCGCTTTCCAGCTAATCGGCGACAAGACGTGGCGGGTGGCCTATATCCAGTATAGCGACAATCCTAAGCATTACCGTATCTGTGAAGCCGACGAAAATCTGCGCAACTTCAAAAACCCCGTAGACATAAAAGGGGTTACAGGGCCCCAGCATGGATCTTTCATGCGACTTACCAAGAAGGAGTACAATCGGCTGAAGAAATGGTCGGATGAACAGAAGGGCAAGTAATAGAGTCGGGCTTTACACCCGACTCTCTATTTATATAATAATGTATAGACATCTTTCTAATTGACACCCGTCAAGAAGTGGAAAAATCTTTTAGTAATTATCTATTTTTTCTTCCAAAAATTTTGCTGGTTTGGAAAATAGTCGTACCTTTGCAGCCGCTAAACGGGAAAGTGGTTCCGGGAGGCGGTTAAGAAACGAGTTCTTTGAAAGATTTCCATAAACAGACAAGTAGTACAAGAAGCGAGTGCTTTCAATATCCGTTTTCCTGTTTTTCGGGTTTTGCGGATTTTGAGGCACTTGGGTATAAGAAACGAACCGTCGATTTTCAATTTTTTGATATTTGACAGAGGTGCTTTTAACTTGATACTGGATAGTCGTCCTGGGACAGAGCAACAGGGTGCGCTTTGCGGTTGTGCCGCGAAGTCCTCTAAGATACAGATTTTACAATGAAGAGTTTG
>Ga0310786_10001872_pt1 | contig 33401 bp, 21 predicted proteins | sample AusTroGonzalo_MG_FD_203881 | JGI IMG/M metagenome (GOLD analysis project Ga0310786, IMG submission 203881) | Bovine rumen microbial communities from tropical cattle in Woodstock, Queensland, Australia - Gonzalo_03 (v2) (version 2) | ecosystem: Host-associated > Mammals > Digestive system >... | reverse complement strand
CCGGCACCCTGGTGGACGCCGATGATGGTACCCATCGTGTCGAACATATCAACGAAGAGGAAGGTGAAAACGACCACCAGCATATCCCAGCTCAGGATCTGGGAGAACTCGAACTTGCAGAAGATCGGGGAGACGCTCTCCGGCAGGGAAAGGAGCTGGACGCTGCCGGCCGTGTTGCGGCTCAGCTGCGTCACGGCCATGCCGGTGGCGGGATCCTTGACGACCAGACCGATCAGCGTGGTGACGATGATACCGATGAGGATGCCTCCGCGGACTTTGAGCATCACCAGGCCGGCGGTGATCATGATGCCGAGCATCGCCACGAGGGCCGTGCCCTGCGTGATCTTGCCGAGGGTGACAAGGGTGGAGTCGGAGTTGACGATGATGCCGGCGTTCTGCAGGCCGATGAAGGCGATGAACAGGCCGATACCGGCACCGATGGCCTTCTTCAGGGTGCCCGGGATGGCGTTCAGCAGCCAGGTACGCACCTTGGTGACCGTCATGATGATGAAGAGGATACCCTCGAGAAGCACCGCCGTGAGGGCGAACTGCCAGGAGTAACCCATCGTGAGGCAGACGGTGTACACGAAGAAGGCGTTCAGGCCCATGCCAGGGGCGAGGGCGAACGGCTTCTTGGCGTAGATGGCCATGATCAGCGTACCGACGATGGCGGCCAGGGCCGTGGCGGTAAATACCGCACCGCCGGGCATGCCGTCCAGGGCGCTGAAGATGCTGGGGTTGACGGCCAGGATATAGGCCATCGTGAGGAACGTAGTGATGCCGGCGATGATCTCGGTCCGGACATTATGCTTGTCGGCCTCAAAGCCGAAAGCCTTATTCAGGAAATTCGACATAGTGTCCTAAAACTAGAAGACCCACTTGATACCGGCGCAGGGACGGCACCAGAAACCGCGGGCGGTACCGAAATCGTAGGAGAGTTCGACCTCGCCGCCGATATTGAGGTTGTCGCAGCCGAAGTGCTGGCCGACATTGTACCAGAGCTGAGGCTCGGAGATGAACACGGTGTGGGACGTCTCGGGCAGAATGTCACCCTTGTGGTCCGCGAAGAGGGTGTGATCCTCCCACCAGAAATCAGCGAAGCCGCTGAAGCGGAGGCCCTGCACGCCGAAGAGGTCCTGCAGACCCCACACGAAGGTGAGCTGCACCGGAGCCTTCTGGGTGGTGTAGGTGATCTTCTTGTAGAGCACCTTGAAGTTGAAGGTATTCTTGAAGTCAGCGCTGTGCAGGAAGTAGTCCAGACCCACGAGGAAGGCGCTGTTGATCGTAAAGCCGTTGTACACGCCACCGTTGTACTCGACCTGGAGGCTCAGCGGAGCGATGGCGCTGTTCTGCCAGAAGTTCAGGCAGCGGGCGATCTCGAAGTAAGTGCCGCTCGGCGCATAGACCTGGTTCTTCGTGTCACGGGTGTTGAAGTCGTGGTCGATGAAGAAGAAGGTGTTGCCCCAGTTGTCGTTGTAGAAGCCTTCGAGGGTCGTCGTCACGTGCTGACGATCCGGACCGAAGTCATAGAAGATCTGGAGATTGGTCTGCGCCTTTGCTCCTTGAGCAAAAAGCAACGCGGCCGAAGCGACCGCCATCAAGAATACTTTTTTCATTGTATAGATAATAATTGATTCGTCAGACTTTCAGGACCGAGGTCACCTCGACGCCTTCCGGCAGGGTTTCCCGTCCGGGGAGGCCTTCGATCTCGATGTTGAAGTTAATGTAGATGGCCTTGGGATTGAACTTGCGGACCAGCTTGTACGCCGCGCCCATCGTGCCGCCCGTGGCGAGCAGATCGTCGTGGATCAGCACCACGTCGTCGGGGGTGATGGCGTCGGTGTGGATCTCGATCGTGTCACGGCCATACTCCTTGACGTAGGTCTCGCTGATCACTTCGGCGGGGAGCTTGCCCGGCTTGCGCGCCATCACGAAGCCGGCACCCAGGCGGATGGCCAGGGCCGGACCCATAATGAAGCCGCGGGACTCCAGGCCGACGACCTTGGTAATTCCCTTATCTTTGTAGAGTTCGTACAGGGCGTCTTCGAGTTCGCGAAGGGCCGCTGCGTCTTTGAACATGGTGGTGACATCCCAGAAGAGGATGCCTTTTTTCGGAAAGTCCGGAATGCTCCGGAGGCTGGCTTTTAGGCTTTCTACACTCATAGTGAAACTAACGACACACGAAGATACGGATTTTCCGCGAGAATTCGTTACCTTTGTCCTGATTATTTTATTATGCAGAAAAGAAGTGGAAAAGGCCGAAAACCGTTCGGCAGAAAGAGATCCGGCGAGCACCATGGGAAGGAGCTTCCGCAGTTCGTCGGCAAGGTACAGATGACCCGCGAAGGGTTCATCTTCGTGATTGTAGAGGGCCAGGAGGACGATATTTTCGTCAAGGCCTCCAAGACGCGCCACGCCCTGCAGGGCGATCTTGTGCGCGTAGCTGTGACGCGCCAGAAGGGCGGCGACAACCGCCGCCGCGAGGGCGAAGTCGTGGAGATTCTCGAACGCTCCGCGCGCCCCTTTGTGGGCTTTTATCATACCGTCGGGGCCCAGGCCTGGGTCCTGATGCAGAGCAAGACCATGCCTTACGATATCCAGGTGGACGCTGAGGCAGCGGCCGCGATGGGTGCGCAGGCGGGCATGAAGGTCGCCGCGGTCGTGGACCGCTGGGAGCGCCGCGAACCGGGCCCTTGGGGCCACGTGGTGGATGTGCTTGGCCAGCCGGGCGAGAATGATACGGAGATGCACGCCATCCTGGCGGAGTTCAATCTCCCCTACCGTTTCTCCCCCGAGGTGGAGAATGCCGCCGACCAGATTTCGGACGCGATCACGGCCGAGGATCTGAAGGGCCGCAAGGATTTCCGCGACACGTTCACGTTCACCATCGACCCGACCGACGCGAAGGATTTCGACGACGCTTTGTCGTTCAAACCGCTGCCGAACGGCAATTATGAGGTCGGCGTGCATATTGCCGATGTGTCCTGGTATGTGCGTCCGGGCTCGCTGGTCGATAAGGAGGCCCGCGAGCGCGGTACGTCCGTGTATCTGGTGGACCGGACGGTCCCGATGTTGCCGGAGAAGCTTTGCAACAAGCTCTGCTCGCTCCGCCCCCGCGAGGAGAAGCTGACGTTCTCGGCCGTCTTCGAGATGACGCCGAAGGCCGAGATCCGCTCCCGCTGGATCGGCCGCACCGTCATCAATTCCAATCATCGACTCGATTACGATCAGGCGCAGGCTATTATAGAAGCGGGCGGCAGCGGGCAACTGCCTCCCGAAACGTCCGGCTGCGCCGGACCCCTCCCATCTGGCGATGGGCCCCTCCCTCTTACGATGCCGAGGGGGGCACGGTTTCCGGAGGCAGTTCCCGCTGCCGACCCGCAACTCGTAGAGGCAATCCAGACTTTGCATAAGCTGGCGACGATTATGAAGGAGAATGAGCGGAAGAGCGGGGCGATTGATTTCGACCGGCCGGAGATGAAGGTCGAGGTCGATGAGAAGGGCAAGCCGATCCGCGTGTATCAGAAGATCTCGAAAGAGGCCAACTGGCTGATCGAGGAGTTCATGCTGCTGGCGAACCGGACGGTCGCGGAGTTCGTGGCCACGGGCGCTCAGATGAACGGCGTGGCGCAGAAGAACGCCAAGACCTTCGTTTATCGTATCCACGGCGAGCCCAATGAGCTCAAGCTCGAAAATCTTTATACTTTCGCCAAGGGCTTCGGCCACAAGATTCCGACCGACCAGCACGGCAATATCCGCGCGACGGCCAAGAGCCTCAACGAGCTTCTGAACAGCGCGAAGGGCAAGCCGGAGTTCGCCGCCATGGAGAACCTCGCCCTGCGGGCGATGGCCAAGGCGTGCTACAGCACCGACAACATCGGCCACTACGGTTTGGCGTTCAAGTTCTATACGCATTTCACCTCTCCGATCCGCCGCTATCCGGACCTGATGGTCCACCGCCTGCTGGCCCGCTACCTGGACAACGGCGAGAGCGCCAAGAAGGATCAGTACGAGGAGGCGTGCCGCTATGCTTCCGAGCGCGAGCTCGTGGCGGCGGATGCCGAGCGTACTTCCACGAAGTACAAGCTGGTCGAGTTCATGATGGACAAGATCGGGCAGGAGTTCGACGGCCACGTGTCCGGCATCACCGAGTGGGGCATGTACGTGGAGATCGAGCCGACCAAGATCGAGGGTATGATTTCCGTGCGGGACATCAAGTCCGACTTCTACGAGTTCGACGAGCCGCGCTACCGCCTGGTCGGCAAGCGCCGCCACCATCAGTTCTGCCTGGGCGATCCGGTACGCATCCGCGTGAAGAGCGCCAATCTGGAGCAGCGGCTGCTGGATTACGAGTTGGTGGAGGAAAGGGATTCGTCGGTCAAGCCGGCGAATGACGAACAAGTCAAGCCGGCGAATGACGTTAAGGATGCGTCGTCAGCATCCGAAGGCCGTCGGGGCCCGGTTCGACGCGCACGGAGCCGTCGGAAGCCGGAATAAGCACGGCCTCACCGGCCGACAGCGTCGCCTCACCCTTTGCCGTGCGCAGCACGCCGGAGCCGTACAGGCCGAGGGCGATCTGGAAGGGAGATTCCGGGTCAAGCCCAAACTGACAGATGTCCGGGAGCGACAGTGCCCCTGCGAAGCCGTTCTCCCGGGTAGGGTCGGGCGCCAGCGAAGCGGAGCCCGATAGCGGAGCAGGGGCAGCTGACGTCCCGGAAAAGTCGTACAGCGTCGTCGTGAAGTATGGGCTGCGGACCAGTTCGACGGGCGCGTTCGGCTTCGGCTCATAGGGCGTACGATAATTCGGATACACCTGATAATCAATCGCATCAATCGCCTGCTGCGTGTGCAGTTGGCGCGGCTTGCCGTCCAGTCCGGGACGGTTGTAGTCGTAGATGCGGTAAGTAATGTCAGAGGTTTGCTGGATCTCCGCCAGGAAGCAGCCGCCGCCGATGGAATGGATGCGGCCGGCGGGCAGGTAGAAGACGTCGCCGGGGGCGACGGTGTGCTCCGCCAGCACTTCGGTGATGCGGTGCTCCGCCACCAGGCGGACATAATCTTCCGGGGTGATGGCCTCCTTGAGGCCGGAAATCAGTTTTGCGCCGGGTTCAGCGCCGATCACGTACCACATCTCCGACTTGCCGCTGCAGCCGTGACGCTCCGCGGCCAGCTTGTTGTTCGGATGGACCTGAATGCTGAGGTCGCGCTTCGCGTCGATGAACTTGATCAGCAGCGGGAAGGTTCCGGGATAGATGTCCGTGATCTTCTTGCCCGCTTCGGGGCCTTCAGCCACGACCGATTCGCTGCCCGGGACACCGGAGAGCACCCAACTCTCCGTGCCCCAGACCAGCGTCTTGAGAATCGGCGTGAACTTATACATAGAATCCTTAGATCAGCGGCTCGGCCGTCATCGCGGCCGGCTGCGGGATACCCATGAGCTTGAGGATGGTCGGCGCCACGTTGCACAGAGCACCGTCCTTGACCGTCTTCACGGCGTCGCCGGCGTTCATCACGACGAACTGCACCGTGTTCAGGGAGTGGGCCGTGTTCGGCGTGCCGTCGGGATTCACCTCGAAGTCGGCGTTGCCGTGGTCGGCCGTCAGCAGGACCACGTAGTCGTGGGCGATGGCCGCTTCGACCACCTTGCCGACGAGCTTGTCGATGCACTCGACCGTCTTGGTGACGGCAGTGTAAACGCCCGTGTGGCCCACCATGTCGCCGTTGGCAAAGTTCAGGATGATGAGGTCCTCCTTGTCGGAGTTGATGGCGTCGATCAGCTTCTCAGCCACCTCGGGGGCGCTCATCTGCGGCAGCAGGTCGTAGGTCGGCACCTTCGGAGAATTGACCAGGATGCGGTCCTCACCTTCGAACTGCAGCTCGCGGCCGCCGTTGAAGAAGAAGGTCACGTGGGCGTATTTCTCCGTCTCAGCAATGCGCAGCTGGCGCTTGCCGGCCTTGGAGACCGTCTCGCCGAGGGTATCGTTCACCAGCTCCTTGTCGAAGAGGATGTGCACGCCGGTGAAGGAGGCGTCGTACGGGGTCAGGCAGCAGTAGTACAGCGGCAGGGTGTGCATTCCCTCTTCCGGCATGTCCTTCTGCGTGAGCACGGCCGTCAGCTCGCGGGCGCGGTCGTTGCGGAAGTTGTAGAAGATGATGGCGTCGCCCTCTTCGATCTTCGCGAGCGGAGCGCCCGCGGCGTCGGTGACAACGATCGGCTTGACGAACTCATCGGTCACATCGGCGTCGTAGGACGCCTGGATGCCCTCCAGCGCGGACTTGAAGGCTGCGCCCTTGCCCTCGACCAGCAGGTCGTAGGCCTCCTTGACGCGGCCCCAGCGCTTGTCGCGGTCCATCGCGTAGAAGCGGCCGCACACGGTAGCGATCTTGCCCGTAGTCTCGGCCATCTTGCCCTCGAGCTCCTCGAGGAAACCCTTACCGCTGCGCGGGTCGGTGTCGCGGCCGTCCATGAAGGCGTGGACATAGACCTTGTCCAGACCGTACTCCTTCGCCACGCGAAGGAATTCGTACACGTGCTCCAGGGAGGAGTGCACGCCGCCGTTGGAGGTGAGGCCCATCAGGTGGAGCTTCTTGCCGGAGTTCTTCACATAGTCATAGACCGCCTTGATCTCGGCGTTCTCGAGGAACTTGTGGTCGCGGACGGCCATGTTGATCTTGACGAGGTCCTGATAGACCACGCGGCCGGCGCCCAGGTTCATGTGGCCAACCTCGGAGTTGCCCATCTGCCCGTCCGGCAGACCGACATATTCGCCGCAGGCCTGCAGGTGGCCGGAAGGATATTTCGCACGCAGGCCGTCGATGACCGGCGTGCCCTGCGCCCAGATGGCATTGGAATAATCATGCTTGCCCTCGCCCCAACCGTCGAGGATCATCAGAAGAACTTTTCTATTCATATCTTGTTTCTCAAATTATCTATGCTGCAAAGATAATAAAATAAAGGATAGCATCTTGCGAGATGCTATCCTTTATTAATCAGGATTCTCTTAACTTAAAACACGTACCCTATCCGGAAATTGACATTACTATTCCCCTTGTCACTAACATCGAAAGCGATCGTGCAGCGCAGTCTGTTCCAAGCCTCAATACCAATTCGGGGTGCAAAATACGGAGACACGCGTTTGGGCGCATAAAACGCATTTAAGTCTGTCGCCACGCCAGGCACACCACGGGAATTTGCCGTAGAATTGTAGCGAGACATATCATACGCTATTGAAACGCCTCCTTCGATACCAGCAAAGAAAACAAGTTTCGGATTAATCTTGAGGTTGTAATCCGCTGCAAGATAATGCTCAGAAGAAACATACACGGGATAGCCCTCATTGTAAGTCCGCTTGAAAGCGCCTACACGAGACCCAAATCCTATATCCCATGGACTCTGAAGGAAACGGTACCGCAGTTCAAAACCAGCCATATACCTGGGTGTACTCTTAACGGATCCGACAGAATAAACCGGCATTCCGATGCCAAGATACACTTCCCCAGACAATGCCTTTTGAGATTCTTTCGCTTTTACCGTAGCTGTTTGGGCATAACTTAAACCCGAAAAGGAGACGGCAACTGCCGCGAGGATTGAAATGACTAAATGTTTCATGGTTTTTCTTTGTGTTTTTCACTTCCGTAAAGATAGTGGCCCTGGTGCAGTTTTCTATCTTTTTAGCACGATTATATTCTTACAAGCCAGCCAACAATTCGAGATGATTATCAGCAACTTAGCTGTAAAAAACCGGGCATGTAAGAATTAAATCTTACATGCCCAAAACACACTTTCCGAGAATGCCAGATAACAGGCTATAGGCCAACTGTTTACAATCGAACCTCTAAAGGAACACAGGAAAAAGATTTGTAAGGCCCGATTATAACATCCGGAGATAATCCTCCTTATAAGGAGAATCAAGCCCGCGAATTCTTTCTTTTAGACGAGATTTCTTCGTGTAAACATTTGATAGAGAAAGACCTAGAATCGTTCCTATCATTTCTGGATTAAAACCAACTATGCAATAGCAGATAAAACGGCTGTCTTTTCTGCTCAAATCACCTAGATCTTCTTTTAGGTGTTTGACGATATCATTTAAATCATGATTAATCTGGCTTTCAAATTTAGCGTGAAGTTTTTCGTTATCGCTCACATAAGAAATAAGGTTCTCAACTCTACGGACGATAAAGTCTTTTTTATCCACCCTATTCTGCGACAACAGGAAAGCATTGCATAGTTCTCCAATAGCTGCAAACTTCTCCTTATACATGAAGACGTACTCCTTTCGGAGAGATTCAAGTGTTTTTTCTATTTCATTGTTTTGAGACGCTAAGTCAAGATTTGTCTCTTGTAATAGTCTATTGGATTCCTCCGCAACACGTAGCAACTGATCCATTTCAAGTTGCTGGCGGTCACGTTTAATCTTAGCATACAGGAAGTAAAGGAGCAGTATAATAATACAAAAAATTGAAATGACGAGCGTCCTAAGGAGAATGATTTTCCCATTCATTTCAGCATCAGCAGCTGCTTTTTCATAGTAATCCTGCAACGATTGAGGAACCGACTGTTCCAGAAGATGGTAAAAAGACTCCGTATCCGCTCTATACGATTCATTCGTATATTCAAGTGCTTTCGAATAATCCCCACATTGTTGTTCTATCTTCGCAAAAAGATAATATATCTGCCTCGTTTCATTGTCGCTCAGTTCCAACAACTTTGTTACTATTTGTCGAGCCGTTTTACAATCACCATTCAGTGCCAAGGCGTACGCATATACTGCATAATCCATCACCGACATCTGACAATTATAATCTCTTGATAGCTTACTTAGAAGAGCTATGGCTCCTTCTGGATCAGGGTTCGGTTGAAGGACCTTCATTCGAGCATAGTTGGAAAGGTATACCGAAGTTGCCACCGTATCCATTTTAGCTGTTTTAATCCCTGTCTGAAATAAAGAATCGGCCTTATCCCACTCATTCTTGCTAAAAAGAACTATTGCCAGTCTACCACCAGATAAGTTAATATGCCTTTCATCCCCAGCTTGGTCAAATGCATCTATACCCTTTCGCACATACTCCTCCTCTTTTTCAAAGTTCCGCGAATTATTATATATATCAGCGAATGCCATATACAACAAGCCCGCCATCTGGATATCAGTCACCTCGGGGATTTCTTTTTCGCCAAGCGAAAAGGAGATGGCAGCGGCTTTGATATCACCGCGATTTTCTTGTATTCTTCCTAAATAGTAGTAAGACTTCAGTTTTTCATCCGCAGACCCATGTATGCTATAATAATCCACAGCGGTTTTAACAATGGCAACATTGGTCGTGTCAATATAGTTTTTATCTAAAGCCATTGAATATAGGAGCGAATATCTGGCTTTCAATGATTTGCGATGCACAGACAACGTGTCAATGGCCTTAATGGCAGACAAAGCACTATCTGGACGCGTATGCATAAGCGTCTCAACATCATCCAGTTGCTGGACAATAGTATGGCTACTGCACGAAATAAGACAAAGGGCCAAAGCCGCTAAAAATGACCTTCTAATAAACATAATACTTACTAACGATATTGGTTTCTGTCCCCGAACTCTATACAAATATATTCTTTTTTTTAGAAATGCCTCATCTTGGAATAATCGCCTCCCGGGCACAAAACAGGCCTTTTTTTGTGCCCGGCGGCATCCTCCAAGGGGCAAAAACACCCCATTTTGCCCCCGGCAACCCGATTTTCACACCGCCAGGGGCAAATCAGGGACCTAGTGCCCCTGGGAAACGAGATTCGCCGGTCGGAGCCGGCGAATGACGAGATTCCGGGTCAAATCCGGAATGACAGGAAGGTTTCGGAGCGCAAGCGACGCAGGGGGCTCCGGGGGGTTAGCCCACCGGTTATAAGAGCCCGCGGCCGCGAAGCATGGCGGCGGAGTCGGGCTCGCGGCCGGCGAAGGCCTTGTAGAGCGTCATCGGCTCCTCGCTGCCACCCTTCTCCAGGAAGGTCTCCTTGAACTTCTTGGCAAGCTCGAGGTCGTACGGGCCGTCCGGGGAGGCGACGAAGAGGCTGAAGGCATCCTTGTCGAGAACCTCGGCCCAGAGGTAGCCGTAGTAACCGGCGGCGTAGCCGCTGGAGAAGATGTGGTTGAAGTAGGTCGAGCGGTAGCGGTAGGTGATCTCCGGGATCAGGCCGATCTGTTCGGCAATCTGCTGCTCGAAGGCGTCGATGTCCACGCCCTTCGTGCTCTCCAGCTCATGCCAGCGCATGTCGAGGATGGAGGCGGCGCAGAGCTCGGTGGTCATGAAGCCCTGGTTGAACTTCTTGGCATTCAAAATCTTCTGCACCAGCTCGGCCGGGATCGGCTCGCCGTCAGCATTCTTCGCGTACTGCGCGAGCAGGCTGGGCTGGAAGGCCCAGTTCTCGTTGAACTGGGAGAACATCTCGACGAAGTCGCGCGTCACGTTCGTGCCGCTCACGGAGGAGTAGTGGCACTGGGTCAGCAGCCCGTGCAGGGCGTGGCCGAACTCGTGGAAGGCCGTCTCCACCTCGTCGATGGAGAGGTAGTCGTCGGAGAAATTGCAGACGTTCACGATGATCGGGCGGACCTCGGTACCATCAGCCTTGAAGTACTGATCGCGAACGTTGTTCATCCACGCGCCGCCGCGCTTGCTGGCGCGGGGCTTATAGTCGGTCGTGAAGATGCCGAGCAGGGAGCCGTCCTCGGCCGTGACCTTGTAGGCACGCACCTGCGGGTTGTACACGGGCACATCCTCGAGGCGCTCGAAGTTCACGCCATAGAGGATGTGAGCATTGGTGAAGATGCCGTTCACGACGGAATCAATCTGGAAGTAGGGCTTCGTCGCGGCCTCGTCGAGGTCGTACTTGGCCTTGCGGACCTTCTCGGCATAGTACCACCAGTCCCAGGGCTCGATCTTCGAACCAGCCGGCAGTTTGCCTTCCTTGACCTCCTGGTCCATCACGGCCTGCATGTCGGCGAGCTCCGTCCTGGCGCGGGCCACGGCGGCCTTCATGATGCCGTCGAGGAAGTTGTCCACGGTCTTGGTGTCGCCCGCCATCTTGTTGGCAAGGATGTATGCGGCGGCGTTCGGGTAGCCGAGGATTTTCGCCTTCTCGGCGCGCAGGTCGAGCACCTCCAGCAGGAGCTGGCGGTTGTCGAACTCATTGCCGCGATGGCCGCGGGAAGTGTACGCCTCGTTGTACTGGCGGCGCAGTTCGCGGTCCTCCGTGGAGGTCATCTTGTCGGGATAGGCAGCCACGCTGAAGCCGAATTTCTCAAGGAAATCGTTGGACTCGGCGAGGATGTTGTTGCCGATCTTCTGCGTCTTGGCAGCGATGTCGGCATTGATCTGACGCAGGCGCGCCTGCTGCTCCTCAGGCAGGCCGATGCCCTCGCGCTCGAAGGCGTCGAAGTGCTTCTTCAGCACGACCTGCTGCTCGCGGGTCAGGCCGCTCTGGTCGCCATGATAGACGGCAGCCACGCGGTTGTAGAGCGCCTTGTTGAAGGACATATTGTTCTCATGCTCGCTCATCAGGGAGATGATGTCCTCCTCGATGGCGGCCAGCGCGTCGGTGCGGTCGGTCTCGGTGATGTTGTAGAACACGCCGACGACCTTGGAGAGGATCTCGCCGGAGAGCTCCAGCGGAGCGATGGTGTTCTCGAAGGTCGGCGCGTCCGGATTGGCCGTAATGGCGTCGATTTCAGCGACCTGCTGCTCGATTCCGGCCTGGACGGCGGGAATATAATCGGAAGGCTGGATCTTGTCGAACGGCGGAATGCCGTAGGGGGTGTCCCATTCCGTCAGGAAGGGGTTCACGCGGTTGTTGCAAGCTGTCATGGCAACAAAAAGGGCTGCGATAGCAAAAGCTTTTTTCATTTATTTACTGATTACTATATACGTGGGATAGTGGTCGGAGTAGCCGCCGATGAACTGCCCGCCGGAGAAGGTCCGGAAGGGCGTGCCGGCGTAGCGGCCCTCCTGTTGGACGAGGAACGGCGGGTTGAAGACGTAGCCGTAGTGCGTCTCGTCGCTCTTGAGGATGTGCAGGCTGCCCTGCGCATCGGTGTCCGTCAGGCAGCGGTTCACGAAGATGCAGTCGAAGATGTTCCACTCGCCGTGGTACTCCTCCGTGCCGAAACCGTCCTTGTGCATGCGCAGGAACGGGGAGAAGAGCTCGCCCTCGGCCATCTCTTCGATGGTCTCGCGACCACGCAGGTAGTCCGTCATGCTGACATCCTCGGGGTTGTCGTTCATGTCGCCCATCACAACGATATTGATGTCCAGGTAGCGATTCTCGAGCGTGAAGATATCCTCCCGGACAATCTCCGCGGCGCGGCAGCGCAGGTCGCTGCCCTTATTGCCCGTACGCGAAGGCCAGTGGCACACGTAGATGGCAAACAGCTCGTCATCCAGCACACCGCGCACACAGAGCACGTCGCGCGTCTTGAACTCGGCCTGCTCCTCCGGGGTCTTCTCAAAGACGATGCCGCTCGCGCTGTCGAAGTCGTAGGGCAGCGCGCGGACGTCCACCACCTTGAACGCATCCGGCCGGTAGAGCAGCGCGCAGTCGATACCGCGCACATCCGGGCTCTCCACGTGGACGAACCGGTAGCCGGCCTCGGCGATCTCCGGACGCGCCACGAGGTCCTCCAGCACGCGGTCGTTCTCGACCTCGGCGAGGCCCAGCAGCGTGTGCCAGCGGCCGTTCTTCTCCGCCATCGCGGCGATCACGGAAGCGATGTTGGAGAGTTTTTTCTCGTATTTTTCAGGCGTCCAGGCGTTCTCCCCCTCCGGGGTGAAGGCCAGGTCATTCTTGCCCTCGTCGTGCTCGGTGTCGAAGAGATTTTCGACATTGTAGAAGCCGACCACGAAGGTATCTTGGGAGGCAGTCTGAGCGCAGGCCCCCAGCAGGACCAGCGCAGCGATAACGTATAATAAGCGCTTGATATTCATATCTTACAAAGGTACAAATAAAATCCGCTAGTTGTTCCACCACCAGGCGGCGGGGGACTGGGATTCGACGGAGCGCTGCGCCTCCGCAGGAAGGTTCACGAAGAAGTCCAGGCCGAGCATTTCCTCCAGCGCATCCAGGCTCATCGCCCGGGCCTTGACAGCAGCGTGCGTATTCTCATATTTTCGGTGCTCGAAATAGAAGCCCACGCCAAGGTACTCCCCCGTTCCCGCGCCAAAGGATCCCCCTTTCTTGTACGCTAGGAGGGCCTTGAAGTAGCCCGTCGGCACCGTGACGTCCTTTCCCTCATTGTCCTTCACCTTCTCGCGGGCACCCCGCAAGTCTGCTCCCGTCACGACGTAAAGCGTGTCGCACTTGCCAGCCCAACTGCGGACCTTACCCTCCAGTGTCGCCCAGATCCCGCCGTTGAAATCGTGCAGCTGCGGGGTGATGTTCGTGCCGTAATACGTCTCGGCGTTCGCCCCGTAAGCGTAGCGGTCGGCAGAAGGAATCTGATGGCCGCGGTCGTAGGTCTTGTTCTTCGAAAAACCGTGGTACAGGACGGCCTGGGCCTCCTCGGGGACCTTGGGATCCAGACCCCAGGGCTCCGGATCCGGGCGCGAACCCGTCCCCCGCAAGCCGCTGTTCAGCGGATATGCGGCCCACACGGCCACGCGGGCCCGGGGATCAAAGCAGAAAGAATAATTCCGCAGGCGACGGTCCTGCGGCATCGGGTGGTGGATGAAAACCAGGCCGGGCGTGTCCGTCGCCGGCAGTTCGAGCCACCGGCCCGGCGTATCCGCCTGGAGCTCCGCGCGAGGGTCCGTCAGGGGATCTCCACAGGAGCAAAGCGCCACCAGCAGGGACACTGGCAGCAGCAGGAAGCAGATATGCACGGCAACTCTCATCTTTCCGAAGGCCACAACGAGATAAAGATACGGCTTTTTCAGGAAAAAGAAAGCGGCCCGGAGGAACCGGGCCGCTAACTCATATCTTAAGTCCTGGACTAGAAGAACAGACGAGCGCTGAAGAGCATCTGCCAGGTGTTGAAGGTGCTGCGATAGGTCTTCACGGTCGGAGCGGTGAAGGTGTACACACCATTCTTGTACTCGAGAACGTTCTCCGTGCTGACCTGCTTGCACAGACCCCAGTTGGAGTTGAGCAGGTTGGCGAAGTTGTTGATATCGACACCGATCTGCAGGGTCGTCGGCTTGTTCGCGATGTTCACGGTGAAGTCCTGGGCGATCTTGACATTGATGCGGCTCATCCAAGGAGCGACCTTGGCGCCACGCTCGGTGTACTGTCCGCGGCGGGAGTTGAGGTAGCCATCCTCCTCGATGAAGCGGATGAACTCAGCCTTGTTCTCGTCGCTGGAGAACTGCATCTTGGTCAGATCGTCAGCCGTCGGGACGTAGATCAGGTTGTAGGAACCGCCGATACCGGTCACATCGCTCTTGAGCGTGTAGGAGTAACGGGTGTAGGAGTAGTTACCCACATAGCAGTGGTTGTAGCCCTCGTAGAAGATACCGATGGTGGTGGCGAAGTTCTTACCCTCCTGGATACGCCAGCTAGCGTTGGCGATCACACGGTTCGGGGAGACGAAAGCGGAGTGGCCGAGCTCAGGCACGTTGGAGCCGTTGATGCTGTAGTTACCGCCGGAGAACAAGGAAGAAACCTGGTCGCCGTAGCCTTCCTGGATGGACTTGGAGTCGGCGCGGGTGTAAGCAGCCATGAGGTTAAGACCGAACGGGAAGTTCTTGGACAGGGTAGCCGTCACGGAATAGTAGGTACCGTGGAGGTCGATGTTGGTCAGGTAGTACGGAGAAACCGTGCTCTTCATGCTGTTCTTGATGCCCTCGGAAGTCCAGTGAGTGCGAGGATTCGGCTCGCCAGGGAGCTGGACGCTGTCCTGGGTGTAACCCAGACGCTTGGCATAAACGCTGTTCAGGTCGTAGTTGAAGATACCTTCGACGGAAGCCTTGATGCCCCAAGGGAGCTCGGCGTCGATGGCGAGGGAGCTCTTCCAGGTGGTCGGCATCTGGAGGCTCTTGTCAAGGATGGTCGCACCGGTCGGGGCGGCGAGGTCCTGAGCCTTGAAGGTGCCACCGTAGATGTCCTTCAGGATATCCTCCACGTTGGCGTGGAAGTTCGGCGTGTTCGGGTTGGTGCCGTCGGTGTCGATGAACTGGGCCTGCAGGTTGTTGCTATTACCGGCCACGGAGACGATCCACACGAACGGGATACGGCCAGTGTAGAGGCCGCTGCCGCCACGGACCACGAGCTTGCGGTTCTGGAGCACATCCCAGTTGAAACCGACACGCGGGCTGAGGTTCACGCGGGCCTTCGGCATATCAGCCGTGCTCAGACCAGCCATGGACTGGCTATTCTCAGCGAGGGCGAGGAACTCCTTGTTCTCGTTGCCGGCGATGGTCGGGTAGAACGGGAGCTCGGCACGCAGACCGACGGTCAGCTTGAAGTAGTCGCTGAAGTTGATCTCGTCCTGCACGTAGGCGGAAACCTGGTGGTAGTCAAAGGACGGGTACACCTGGGCGAGGTCGTCGCGGTTGGAGTGGGTGATGGCGAAAGCGGACGGCTTGCCACCGGCCACGAAGGACTCCCAGCTGTTATAGACATAGTAGCCGAGACCACCCTGCATGTAACCGTTCTTCGTGTTGTCGAACTCGTACTGGAGACCGCCGATAAGGTTGTGGATACCGGCAGTGTAGGTGAGCTCGTCGGTGACGACGACGGTATGCACGTCGCGGAGGTTGCCATAGGTGAAAGGATCCGGACCGAAGGAGGTCAGGACGGCCTTGTTGGTACCATAGTTCTCGAGGATATCCACGGTCGGGAAGTTGCCGCCGACAAAGCTGCGCGGCTCGTTCTGGTGGGACCAGGTGGCGCGGAGCATGTTGGTGCCGCGACCGTCGAAGAGGCGGGAGTTGAGCTCAGCCGCAAGGGACGTGAAGTTGTTGTCGGTTGTGTAGCGGTTGGACTCGAAATACTGGGCGTACGTGGAAGTACGGCCGTAGGTATTGCGGTTGTACGGGTTCGGGTTGATCGGGTTCACCGAGTTGGACGGGCTGGAAGCCGACGCATTGTGCGTGTGGCTGAAACGGAGGTTCAGCTTGTTGTTGTCGTTGATGTTCCAGTCCAGACGGGCCAGCACCTTGTAGTCCGGGGTGCTGATGGAGTAGCCCTGGTAGCGGCCCGGGTTGTAGCCGTAGGTCTTGTCGAGGTAGCTGAGCACCTCATCCATGAACTGCTGGGTCGGACGGACGACGTCCTTGTTCGGCTCGAAGTTCGGATCCACACGGCCGGAAGCCGTGCTGACCACCTTGCTGGAGCCAGGCACCACGTCGGAGCTGTACTCAGCGTTCACGAAGAAGAAGAGCTTGTTCTTGATGATCGGGCCGCCGACGGTGAAGCCAACGGTGTTGTCAAGGAAGTCGGTCTTGTTCAGATTCTCACCCTCCACCTTGTAGCCGCGGACGGCCTGGGAGGTATAGTAGTCATAAACAGAAGCGTGGAACTCGTTGGTACCGCTCTTGGTCACGGCGTTGATGGCACCACCGGTGAAGCCAGAGTGGCGGACGTCGAACGGAGTGATGTTGACACTCATCTGCTCGAGAGCATCCAGAGAGATCGGAGCGCCACCGGCAGGCAGGTTGGAGCCGATACCGAAAGCGTTGTTGAACGCGGCACCGTCAACGGTCACATAGGAGGAGCGGTAGTTGCCGCCACCGATGGCGAGACCGTTGGAAGTGGAGGAAGCCTGCGGAGTAAGCTTCATCACGTCGTTCAGGCTGCGGCTGACGGTCGGGAGGTTACGCATCGTACCCTGGCTGACGGAGGTGCCGGCGCCGGAGCGGTGGACGTTCATGTTGGACAGGTTGCCGTCGGCCACGAACACGGCAGCCTCAAGGCTGATCGCGTCGTCTTCGAGGACGGTGTCCACCACGAGGGTCTCACCCAGGGGGGCGTAGAGATTCTGGTTCTCAACCGAACGGTAGCCCATCATCGAGACCGTGACGGTGTAAGGGCCGCCCGGGAGGACATTGTTGATACGGAAGCTACCGTTCTTGTCGGTCAGGGCATAGTAGGTCGCAGCCGTCGGCTGATAGACCGCAATGACCGTGGCACCGGCGACAGCACCGTCCTTATCGGTAACGTGGCCGCCGAAAGAAGAGGTCGTCACCTGCGCAGCGGCAGAAACGACAAAAAGCATCGCTGCAATGGACAGCAACGCACTCTTGAATGCTTGTTTCATAACGTTAGTAATATGGTAAAATTGAATCACTTATATATCAATTTCATCAAAGCGGGTTCTCCCGCGCCGCAAAGATAGTTTACGATTTTGAATCAGCCAAGTTCTTTAACGATTTTTTATCAACAAATATTACTATCTTTGCGCCGAATTATAAACAAAACGAGGACAGATTTGACTGCTTGCAACCTCGTCAAAAATGCTAAAAAAGATGAACTACCTCTTTACATCGGAGTCCGTCTCCGAAGGTCATCCCGACAAAGTCGCTGACCAGATTTCAGATGCCATTCTCGACGAATTCCTCCGCCAGGACCCGGAGGCGCACGTCGCTTGTGAAACTTTCTGCACCGCCGGCCTGGTGGTCGTGGGCGGCGAGGTCAATTCCGAGCACGCCTACGTGGACATCCCCGCCACGGCACGTCGCGTAATCGAGCGCATCGGCTACACCAAGGCCGAGTACGGCTTCGACGCCGCTTCCTGCGGCGTCATCTCCACCATCCACGAGCAAAGTGCCGACATCGACCGCGGCGTGGACCGCGAGGAGCCGGACGAGCAAGGCGCCGGGGACCAGGGCATGATGTTCGGATACGCAAGCACCGACACCGAGGAGTACATGCCCCTCGCCCTGTCGCTCTCGCACAAGCTCCTGCAGACGCTCGCCGACATCCGGCACAACGAGCCGACGCTGATGCCCTATCTCCGTCCGGACGCCAAGTCCCAGTTCACCATCGAATTCACCGGCCGCCGCACCCCCGTGCGCGTGCACACCATCGTTCTGAGCACGCAGCACGATGAGTTCGACACCGACGACGAGCGCATGCGCGCGCGTATAGAAAAGGATGTCCGGGAGATCGTCCTCCCCCGTCTCATCAAGAGCCTGCCCGAGCGCACGGCGAAACTCTTCGACGGAACGGCCATCCTGCACGTCAACCCGACCGGGAAATTCGTGATCGGCGGCCCTGCCGGCGACACCGGCCTGACCGGCCGCAAGATCATCGTCGATACTTACGGCGGGCGCGGCGCGCACGGCGGCGGCGCCTTCTCCGGCAAAGACCCTTCGAAGGTGGACCGCAGCGCGGCCTACGCCGCCCGCTATCTCGCCAAGAACCTCATCGCCGCGGGCATCGCCGAGGAGTGCCTCGTGCAGCTCGCCTACGCCATCGGCGTGGCGGAGCCCGTGAGCGTCTATGTCGACACCTACGGCACGCGCCACATCGAGGCCTCCGACGCTGAGATCGCACAGAAGGTGCGCGAGCTTTTCGACCTGCGCCCGGCCGCCATCATCAAGAAGTTCGGCCTCAAGAATCCGATCTACGAGCCCACGGCCGCCTACGGTCACATGGGCCGTAAGCCGTATGTCAAGGACGGCATCCAGTTCTTCGGCTGGGAGCTGCTCGACAGCGTGGACCGCATCAAGGAAGCCTTCGGCTTATGAGTTCCAAAGACAAAAAGCCCCAGCAGATCCGCATCTCCAACAAGCGGGCGTCGTTCGACTACGAATTCCTCGAGGAGTACGACGCCGGCATCGTGCTCGTGGGCACGGAGATCAAGTCCATCCGCGCCGGCAAAGCCTCCCTCCAGGACGCCTACTGCTATTTCTCCGGCGGAGAACTCTACGTGCGCGGCATGAACGTCGCCACCTACTTCTGGGCGTCCGCCTGGAGCAGCCACGAGCCGCTACGCGACCGCAAGCTCCTGCTCTCCAAGCGCGAGCTCAAACATCTCGCGCAGGCGGTCAAGACCAAGGGTCTGACCATCGTCGCCGTGCGCCTGTACATCAACGACGGCGGCTTTGCCAAGCTGCACATCGCCCTCGCCAAGGGTAAGAAAGAGTACGACAAGCGCGCGACCATCAAGGAGAAGGACATCCGCCGCGAGATGGAAAGAGAATAGCCATGCCCCGCTTCAAGCATAGCATCGTCGCCGAGCTGCCCGCCCCCGAGCAGCTGGACCTGGCGCTGCTCGCGCGCGACTGCGCGGACGGTACGTGCGACCTCGTCGTCGTGCTCGGCCCCACGGCCTCCGGCAAGACGCGCTACGCCGTCTCGCTCGCCGAGCGGCTGGGCGGGGAGATCATTTCGGCGGATTCCCGCCAGGTCTATCGCGGAATGGATATCGGCACGGGCAAGGACCTCGCCGAATACGGCTCCGTCCCCTACCACCTGATCGACATCGCCGAACCGGGCACGCAGTACAATGTCTGGCAGTTCCAGCAGGACTTCCTGCGCGCGTACGCCGACATCCGTCGGCGCGGCGCCGTGCCCATCCTCTGCGGCGGCACGGGCATGTATATCAACGCCGTCACGCGCGGCTACGATTTCTCCGAAAAGACGCCCTTGAGCGCCGCCCGGGAGGACATTTCCCGCGAGGGCTTCCCGCAGCGGCCTTTCTTCATTGGCACGCTGGTAGACCGCGACACGCGCAACGCGCGCATCGACGCGCGCCTGGACGCCCGCCTGCAGCAAGGCATGGTCGAGGAGATCCGCGGCCTGCTGGAGCGCGGCGTTCCCGCCGAGGCGCTCATCTCCTATGGACTTGAGTACAAATTCGTTACCCTCTACCTGCAAGGCGAGCTCTCTTTTGCTGAAATGCGTGAGAAGCTCGCCACCGCGATCCATCAGTTCGCCAAGCGGCAGATGACCTGGTTCCGCGGGATGGAGCGCTCCGGCGCCGTCATCCACTGGGTGGAGGTCTAATTTTTACTGATTATTAAAAAAGAAAAGGCAGCGGAATCAACCGCTGCCTTTTCAAATGCTTATACTTTAGCCAACCTAGTTGTTGGGGACAAAGTAGTCATACAGGGAGTAACCAAGGCTTCCTTTGGAGACATAGTACTGGACCGCGATGAAGCAATAGCCATCAGCGTAGAGGCCACTTTCATAACCCATATCGGTAATATAGGCATCATCACCCTGCCAGTAACCAAAGTCACGCGCGCTAACGGTACCATAAGAACCATAGGTGTAAGGAAGCTTCTGCTCCGGGATGCGGAAGTAGGTGTACTTACCCCGGGAGGCCTCACCTTCCATGTCGATGGTCTGGAACGTGAGTTTCGTACCAGGGCCAAAGGCACCCTTGATGCGATAGAGCGTCGGATCCGTGGCGTGGCGCTGGAGGACAGCCGGGAAGCTAGCTGCGCCGACAATCTTCTGGGCGGTCGCGTTCTTGATCTTATACGTTCCCTCGATGCTCGTGGTCGTATCCCAAGGAATACCATCGAAAGTCGTAGCGCTCATCGTCTTGTTGGTGCCGTCGGACGCCACGACAGAGATGTCATAGACACCCGCCATGTCGGTGATAACGGTCTCGAAAACGCCCTCAGCAGGGAAGGCAATCTGCGTACCCTCAGCAATCACCTTGTTGATATAGGCATCCTCGCCCTTGGTGGCGATTTCGGCCAGCTTGTCGGCCTTCTTCTCCACCAGATAATAAGCCTGGGTCGCTTTGCCGTTGCTGACGAAGCGGACGCGCTGATCCGTATCAGCGTCATACTCGGAGGACGGCGTATAGTTGTACGGCGTCACAACCGGGAAGGCATCGTTGCCCGGGACAGTGCCGATCTTCTCCGTGCAGGAAGCAAGGGAAAGTGCGGCGACTACCGTTGCAAGAATATAGATATACTTTTTCATACTTCGATACTGATTAAGGATTTACCAGACATAAAGGTCGGAATCTCCGCTAGGAGCCACCGGCTCGGGGTTGTTGGTGCAGGAGAAGTTGTAGTTCGTCTCGGTCTGCACGATGCAGAGGTTCATCCAATCCGGCGTGTGGTCCACGTTGTAACGATACTTCGTGACGTGGTTGGTGCCCGCATAGCTGCGGATCACGCCCTTCTGGAGACGCTTGACATCCTTGGTTGCCAGACCTTCGCCCCAGAACTCGATGCGGCGCTGCCACCACACTTCGTTGATGAAGGTGCCGGAGGCCGTATTGTAGTAGGCGTCGGTATGTTTGCCGTACACATAGTCAGCGTCACGGGTCTTGGCGAAGGCGGTCAGCAGGGCGATACCTTCAGCCTCGTTCTGACGGCCGGCGGCCTCAGCCTCGATGAGGTACATCTCCTCGACGCGCATCATCGGGACAGCCACGACGAAGCCGATGTACTGGTTGTCGCGTCCGGCCTCACCACCGGCAGTACGGAACTTGAGGTTCATACCGCCAACGGTCTGGAAGTCAGTACCCTGAGCGTTGTTATAGAGCCAATCACCGTGGTTGGAGTAGGCACCGAGAGCGTCGATTGCATCGTCCGCATCCATCTCATCGATGGCGAAGTCCACAAAGCACTTCTTGCGGAAGTCGGTCGCAGGGACGGTCTCATAGAGGTGACGGTCGATGTAGATCGGACGGCCATAGCTGGCGGCGTAACCACAACCAGAGGTTTTGGGGTTGATCTCCATGCACATCCAGGAACCCCAGCTGGAGTCACCATCGTTCTTCTGGATGTTCGGATCGTCGGACTTGTAGGTCACACCCAGCATCCAGGAGTCGTTCGGCGTGTTGAAGCCGGTCTCCCAGTTGGTGTAGGCGTCCTCATCCATGATCGTGTAGCCGGCCTGAGCCTTCTTGGCGTACTCCTGGGCCTTCTTCCACTCACCCATCAGCAGGTAAGCACGGGCCTTGAGGCCATAGACGCAGGACACGTCAGGAGTATAGACATCGGAGCGATTGTAACCGGCGAGGTAAGCCTCGGCGAGGTCAAGGTCAGTGATGATCTGGGCGAAGATCTCAGCGTTGGTCGCACGCGGGTTGTCGGCGAGCTGCTCAACGGTGGTCGTCTCGACAACGAGCGGAACGGTCTCGACGGAGGCGTCCACATAGCACGGCTTCGTGGCGAACATCTGAGCGAGGTCCATATAGAAGTAAGCGCGATAGAAGCGGGCGATACCGGCACCGACGACCTTGTCGGCCTCAGGATCCTCGCCAGCGAGGCTGATCACGTTGTTGCAAGCCTTGATCCAGCTGTAGTAGAAGGTCCAGGCATACTGGCTGTTGGCCCAGGTAGGGCCGAGGTGGTCGATGCAGTACCAGCTGTTGAACCAACCGTTGGTCAGAGCAGGCTGGACGAGGTCGTTACCCATGGAGTCCCAGCGGATGAAGAACGCAGGCAGACCGAAGTCGTACGCGTTGGTGCTGGTAGGGGCATAGACGAACTGACCGACCAGGGTGGACGTGATGGCATCCACGAACTTGTCAAAGGAGCCCGGGGCGGCAGCCACCTGATTGGCGGTGGCGGTGCTGCCTGCAGGGAAGGACTCCTGGATGCAACCGGCTGCAAGCACGAGGGTGCTGGCGGCTGCCAAGACAGTTTTGACTATATTTTTCATATTATTATATCCTCCTCAAATTAGAAAGTGACCTGGATGCCACCAGAAATATTGCGGACAGGGGAATAAGTATTGACCGTAGCGGTGCTCGACATGGAAGAGCGCGGGTCAAAGCCCTTACGGGCGGAGATGTAACCGAGGTTCTCACCCACAGCGTAGATACGGATGCGGCTGATGTGCTTGTCGATGCCGAGGCGGCGCACAGGCACGTTGTAACCAACGGAGAAGGACTGGAAGTTGATGTAGCTCGCGTTGGTCAGCCAGCGGCTGGAACCGGCGGCTGCGTCGGTGTCACCGAACTGCCAACGAGGGATGGTGCTGCCGGTGTTGGTCGGGCTCCAAGCCTTGAAGATATCCGTGGAGTAGTTGTAGCCACCGTCGGAACCGGAGGTAGCCGGGGTCATCAACTTAGCATAGGTGTTGTCGAGGATACGGCCACCGATCTGATAGTCGAAGCTGGCAGACAGGTCGAAGTCCCAGATACGCAGGGTGGTGCTGATACCGCCGAAGAACTTCGGAAGCATGGAACCCAGCGCATAACGGGTCGCCTCACCGATGTGGGTGGTGGTGCCGGAGTGCTTCTTACCAGGCTGGTTGGTGATCGTGGTAGCGGCGTTGCCGAGGGAGCTCAGGTCCTCATCGTACCAGTAGAGAGCCTCACCCTGATCGTTGACACCAGCGTACTCGTAGTTCATGTAGTTGCGCATCTCGCCGCCCGGGGTCCACCAGTAGGTGCTCTCATAGTAGCCACCGTTCTTGCCCATCTTGGACTCAGGGAGCTTGAGGATGACAGCCTTGTTGGTAGAGATGTTGCCGGCGATGGTCCACTCCACGTTGCGGGTGCGGACAGGCACAACAGTGAGGGAAAGCTCGAGACCCTTGTTGGCGATGTCACCGATGTTACCATAGTAACCACGGGAACCGGCAGACTCAGGGATGGAGATCCAGAAGAGCAGGTTGGCGGTCTTCTTGTAGTAAGCATCGAGGCTACCAGCCACGCGGCCGCGCCAGAAGCTGAACTCGAGACCGATGTTGGAGTTGGTCGTGGTCTCCCAAGTAATATTCTCGTTACCGATCGTATTGAAGGAAGGCGTCATGTCCGTATCGGAGGACTTGCTCAGGGAGTAAGTGTCGATGTAGGCGTAGTTGGTGATGGCATCGTTACCCTGCTGGCCGATGGAGGCCTTCAGTTTCAACTGGTCAACCCAGGATGCACCGGCCATGAAGGACTCCTTGGAGATGATCCAGGCGCCACCGACGGACCAGAAGTTACCCCAACGGTGGTTCGTGGCGAATCTCGAAGAAGCGTCACGACGATAGGAAGCGGAGAGATAGAAACGCTTGTCGAAGTCGTACTGAGCGCTCAGGAAGTAACCCTCCACATTGTACATGGAAGAAGAGGAGGAGGTACCGGAGTAGAGCACGTTCGCGAAAGCGTTGACCTCAAGGATCTCCGGGGAGAAGCCGCCCTGGGCGGTGATACCCTGGGAATTCGTCGTGGTCTTGTAGTACTCGTGACCAAGCATCACGTTGATGTAGTGACGGTTGAAGGTGTTGGCGTACGTGAGCGTCTGGATGTTGTTGGTGCGCACGGAGGTGCTGCTGGACTTGTAGAGCTCACCATTCACACCGACCTTCGGGCCGTAGAACGGGTTGTCGTATTTGGTGGTCAGCGTGCTGCCCCAGTTGACGGTCGTGGACACGTTCGCATGGAGGTGCGGAGTGATGTCGATGTCCACGGTGAAAGTACCGTTGAGCTGCTTGCCATTGCTCTGAGCCACGTTGTAGCGGTTGGAACCGAACGGGTTACCGGTCTGCATGAAGCCACGGCCGACGCCGTAGTTCGTAGCGGCCACACCGTAGTCATACTGCTCGTGACCGAATTCGTCGGTGCGGATGACCGGGTTGCCGGCGTTGTCCAGCACGCGGACGTAAACCGGATAGATCGGAGCGATGAAGGTGGTGTAGTACATCAGGTTCGTGGAGCCGAGGTCGGTACCCATGTTCGGGTTGGACTTCTGGGCGGAGTTCACGAAGCCGACATTGGCGCCGACCTTGAGCCAGTTCTTGACCTGGTAGTCAGCACGGACGCGGGCGCTAAGGCGCTGATAACCGGAGTACTCGATGATACCATCCTCATTGAGGTAGCCCATCGAAGCGTAGAAGGAAGAACGGTTGGTGCCACCATTGATGGAGACATTGTACTCCTGACGGACGGCGTTCTTGTAAGCAAGGTCACGCCAGTTGTCCGGCTGCATATAATAGGTCTCGCCGTTGAACTTGTAGCTGCGGCCGAGCGTAGCGTTCGGATTGATCTTACCGTTGGTGCCGATGAGCAGCTGCCCGTCGGGAACGGTGTACACATTGTATCCGAGGTGGGTCAGCATTTCGGAGTTGGCAGCAGCGTTGGCCGCTTCAATCGTCTCACCCTGACCATAATAGTGATAGTTGTAGAGCAGAGCGTAGTAAGCCTCGTAGAACTGGGCGGGATCAGTGATCACATCGTGGTCCACGACGGCGCGGGAGTTGACACCCACGCGAGCGTCGAAGTTGACCTGAGCGTCAGCGCTGCGGCCGCGCTTGGTGGTCACGAGGATGACACCGGCGGCACCACGGGCACCGTACAGGGCAGCGGAGGCGGCGTCTTTCAGGACGGTCACGGACTCAATGTCGTTCTGCGGGATGTTGGTCAGGCTGGCAGGGTACGGAGCGCCATCCACGATGATGAGCGGGTCCATGGAAGCCTGCACGGATGCGAGACCACGGATGTTGATGTTACCGGAACCAGCACCCGGAGCGCCGGAAGCGCCCTTGATCTGGAGACCAGGAACAGAACCCACCAGGGCGTTGGTCACGTTGGTCGTGGCACGCTTCTGGAGATCGTCGGACCGAACCACGGCAGCGGAGCCGGTGAAGGCTTCCTTGGTCGTGGAACCGAAAGCAACGACGATGGTCTCGGCGAGTGCTTCGAAGTTCGGTTCGAGGACGACGTTGATGACGGACTTGCCGGCGATCGCGACGTCCTGGGTGGTGTAACCCACTGCCGAGATCTCAAGCGTGCCGTTGGCCGGAGCCGAGATGGTGTAGTTGCCATCCGCGTCAGAAGAGACACCATTCGTCGTGCCCTTGACGACTACGGAAGCAAACGGAACACCTTCGCCGTTCGATGCATCTTTCACAGTACCCTCCACCCGGACATTCTGGGCGGAAAGAGCGACTGCGATCAGCATGAAGACGGTGCTGAAGAACAGTTTTGCTTTTTTCATAAGCAGATACTTTAATTAAACAATAAACTATACTAACCTATATTTAGTTTCATGTAAGCCATGCAACGCGCCAAACTAAACGAGGGTTTATTTAGCAATAAGCAACAAACGGGCGCAATGTCGGAATAATTTTTTTAAAATCCAAATTTGTAATCACGTAACAAATTGAGCCAAAGAGCGAATTTGGGGGCAAAATCGGAAGAATCCGCGAGTTTTGAAGATTTTAAATTTCGGATTGTAAGCAATTTTTACGATTTTCTTCCGAACATTAATATTTTATTTTTTAAATAAATCCACAGCCTGTCGCTAACGACCTGATTTCAAACGTTTTGAATACTTCCCGCAACGAGCTTTTTCCCTACCTTTCTCTTTAAAAAAGTGTTACCACACACTCTCTCACGCGGGTATTTTCAGCTGAAAAATAGTTTTTGGGGCATCGGAAAAATGATTACATTTGCTCTGCAAGAAAAGGTTTAACACGAAAAGTCCGATGAAAAAGATATCGATTCTCTTGATCCTGATGCTGGCCGCGCAGGCCGCGCTTGCGCAGGCTGTACCGTCCCTGCTGATCCCGGCCGACGCCCGCGCACTCGCGATGGGTGGCGTGGCCCAGCCGAAAAATGCGTCCACGCTGGACATCCAGGGCTTCTATGGAATGTGGGCGCCGAAGAGCGCCGGCAGTTCCGTATTCGGCGGTGAAGCGTTTACCCGGGTAAGCGACCGCGTGGCGCTGAGCGTCGAAGGCCGCTTCTTCGCCCACAAGCCGTATGACGTCACCACCCCGCAGGGGCAGGTGACGGGCAGTTTCACACCCGGCGACTTCTTCGCAGGTGCGGGCGTGGCGGTGGATTTCACCAAGGCTTTCGGGGCTACGCTCAAAGCACGCTACGTTTCTTCTGCCGTGGCAGCGGATGCCAGGGGCGGCGCCTTCTGCGCCGATCTTTCCATTGATTACAAGGGCGCCGTCGCCTTCGCTTCGGCGGGCGTGCGCAATCTCGGCTCCCGGATCAATTACGGTGGCGCTTCTTACGCGCTGCCAGCATTGGCCGCTGTCAGCGGCGGGGTCCGACCGGTGGACGGGCTGACGGTGAACGCCGAAGTGGATTACCTGTTCACAGGCGCTCTGATGGCCGGCGTGGGCGTGGAATACACCTTGATGGATGTCGTGTCGCTTCGCGGTGGTTTCCATTATGGCGACGAGGTCAAAGCCATCCCGATGTACGCTTCGCTGGGCCTGGGCCTCCAGTTCGCGGACGTTCACCTCGACGCCACCTTCCTGACGGCCTCGCAAACCCTCGGCAACACCCTGATGTTCGGACTGGGGTACAGCTTCTAGATTCGCCGGTCGGTGCCGGCGAATGACGAATGGTCGGTGCCGGCGAATGACGAGAAGGTCAAGCCCAGATTGGCGGTATTTTCAGCGAAATCGCTATATTTGCCATGCTATGAAGATGAAAAACAGGTTTCTGACGGTGCTCCTGACGGGGCTGTGCTTCGCCGGCTGCGAGAAGCAGCTGACCGTGGTGGAGCAGACGGAGCAGCAGAAAACCTGGTTCTACGTCAATACATTCGCGTTCAATGGTTTAAATACGTACTATCTTTGGAAGGAGGAAGTCGCGGCGGAGCTCAAAAACTGGAAGACCACCGATGATCCGTTCGCCAAGGTGCAGGCCGTCCGCTACAAGGACGACCACTGGACCTTCCTTTCGGACGATTTCAATAGCCTCTACGGCGCTACGACCGGCCACCGGAAGACCTACGGATTCGGATTCGGCATCGCGGCGATGCCTGATGACGAGACCGTGTGTGTTGTCGTGACCTACACCTATGCAGGCAGCCCCGCCGAGAAAGCGGGTCTGAAGCGCGGGGATATCATCACAGAGCTGAACGGCAGCCCGATCACGCGCCAGGACTATTCCACCGTCATCAACCAGGCGATCCGCCAAAGCGACCAGGTGACCCTCGGATTGAGTTCCGGAACGTCTATCCAGCTGACTGCCAGAGAGATGTACGAGAATCCCGTCCTGCTCAGCAAGATCTTCGACTGCGGCGGCAAAAAAGTGGGCTACCTGGTCTATACCAACTTCACGCTGGACTCCTACAAGGACTTGATCGACGCCTGCACCGCTTTCAAGAACGCCGGCGTCAGCGAGCTGATCCTTGATCTGCGCTACAACAACGGCGGATACGTGATCGCGGAGCAGTTCGTTGCGTCGATGCTGGCGCCCGAAGCAGAGGTCCAGGCCGGGAGCATCCAATCCACGGATGTGTATAACAGCGAAGTGATGGCGGACTGCAAGAAGCTGGGCCTCGACGTCAACACCTACTTCACGTCCGAATACAGCTTCTCGACCGCCGACGGCAAGAAATACAATTTCTCTACGGCGAAAGCCAATCTCGGGATCTCCAAACTGTACGCCATCGTCAGTTCCGGCACGGCTTCCGCATCGGAAGCCGTACTCTGCGACTTGTATCCTTATATGGATATCACCCTGGTCGGCAGCCAAACCAGCGGGAAATACTGCACCGGCCTGATCATGCAGGGGCCCGATTTCTTCGAAGACAGCGCCAAGACGTTGAAAGAAAAAGGCATAGACGCCAAAGAAGGCAAGCAATACACCGACAACTGGGCCATCTACCTGATGTGCTCCCGCTTCGCCGACAAGAACGGCGAGACCCGTTGCATGCCGGACGGTCTGACGCCGGACTACGCCGTGAACGACCGCCCGTGGGACGGCTACGCCTTGGGCGATCCGCAGGAGACGATGCTCGCCCGGGCGCTCGCCCTGTGCGGCTACCGGACGCCCGCCCCGGCAGAGCGCGGCCAGGAGCCCTCCGACGCCGCGATGGCACCCATCTTGTTAGACTACGATGATCCCGGCTTCGGGATTTACTTGAAACTCCCATGAGAAAAAGAATCTATCTCCTGCTGGCCCTGCTGCCACTGCTCACATACTGCTCCGTTCAGGAGCCGGAACCCCAGCCGTCCAACGCGGACGTTCCCATCGCGGACACGGTCCCGGGCGAGGCCATTCTGTTCCTCTCCGAGGAAGCAGCCAATTCCTACGGCCCCACCGCCGACCCCGAACTACTGGAGGAGTTGGGCATCAGCTCGATAGAGCGCCTGTTCCCGGAAGCCGGGGAATTCGAAGCGCGGCACCGCGCCGCCGGGCTGCACCGCTGGTACCGGGTCAGCTACGACCGTGACGTCCCCCGCACCAAGGCGGGGAATGGCCTGGCCGCCCTCCCGGGCGTCGAGGACGTGGTGTTCGAGCCTCGAAAGAAGATCCAGTCTGTTTTCAATGATCCCTACATGGAAGAGCAGTGGCACTTCATCAACAAGGGTTGGCGGAGCCCCTTCAAGAAAGGGATAGACATCAACGTTCAGCCCGTCTGGGAGAAATACACCTGCGGCTCCCCGGAGGTCATCGTAGCGGTCGTCGATCATGGAGTCCAGATGGACCACACGGACCTGCAGGGAGTCGTCCTTTCCGTCGCTGAAGGCAGCCGCAGCTTTGTCAAGGGGGCCCAGCCGGACCACCTCGTTCCAGGCAACCACGGGACCCATGTCGCCGGCACCATCGCAGCCATCAACAACAACGGTCTCGGCGTGGCCGGCATTGCAGGCGGCAAGGACGGCAAGGGAGGAGTCCGCATCATGAGTTGCGCAACTTTCACCAATAATGAAGACGACGATGGCGATGCAGCCGCCGCCCTGATCTGGGCAGCGGACCACGGAGCCGTCATCGCCAACAATAGCTGGGGTTATACTTTTGATTCCGAGCAGGATGCCGCCGATTATACCGACTACTTCAACAAGCACAACACCCCTATCAAAAACGCCATCGACTATTTCACCCAATATGCCGGCATAGATGCCAGGACCGGCGAGCAGACAGGCCCGATGAAAGGAGGACTGGTCCTGTTCTCGTCCGGCAACGAAAGTCTTATGCACAACTCCCCGCCGGATTATTCCAGCGTCATTGCCGTGGGCGCCTTCGGCCCCGACGGCAAGATGGCGAACTACTCCAACTACGGGCCTTGGGTGGATATCCTGGCGCCAGGCGGATCCGACTCCGAAACCAATCCCGAAGAGTGGATCCTGAGCCTGGCCACCGACAATGAATACGCCTTCTCTTCCGGCACATCGATGGCCTGCCCGCACGTGGCCGGTGTCGCCGCCCTGCTGGTATCCTACTACGGAGGGCCGGGATTCACCGTCGATCAGCTCAAGGATGCGTTGCTGGGCGGGGCCGTGCTAGGCGTCATCGACCTGCAGGGCCGCACGGTCGGCGGGGGCAAACTGGATGCAGAAGGCGCTTTCAATGCCCCGAACGAGCCGGAGCACCCCGGTCCGGGGGACATCCGCTTCGCGACGAATTATTCCGGGGACTGGCAACTGAAATCGCACGAGTCGCTGGACGTCCTGGTCACGATCAGCGGCAACGGAAAGGCGCAGCTGCCCGTCAGCTTCTCTTCGGACTGCCCGGGCGCATCGGCAGAAACCCCGTCTGCCCGGCGGATCATCCTGCACATTGATGCCCTGAAAGCAATGCCTGGAAACTATACGGCGACCATCCAGGTCGGCACGATTGCATCCAAGCAGATCGACTTCACGATCCTGCCCAACCACGCGCCGCAGGTGACCGCGCCCTTCGAGAAGCTGATCATCAATGCCGCCTCGACCGCGGCGACCACGATCGACCTGGCCGAGCACTTCCGGGATCCCGACGGAGAACAACTCAGCTACCGCATCCGTGTTGACAGCGATATCGTCTTCGATTTCAGCCTGGACGGCAGCACCCTGACCATGGCCCCCGACAGGTCCCAAGCCAACGGATATGGCTTGGGGACAGTCGTGATCGAGGCCCTCGACGCGCGTCAGGAGAGCGCCGAATCCAGCTTCCAGCTACTGCTGCGCAACGCCTTCCAGGACATGGACATCTATCCCAACCCGGTCAGCACTACGCTGTCGGTCCGTCCCGCATCGGACCGGACCATCTCGGTGGAGCTTGTCAACGCCGTCGGTGCCACGGTGTACACCGAAGCGTCCGTGGCGGTCGGGCCCTTCAAGCCGCTGTCGATCGACATGAGCGAGATGCCGGGCGGGGTCTATGCGCTGTTCGTGAACGGGCAGCGGTTTACGGTCGTAAAAAGGTAGGAGAATGACGACTATTGGGCAGAGCCGCCGAGCAGATCGAGGATCTCGGCGGTGATCTTCTGCTGGCGTCCCTTGTTGTATTCGAGCGTCAGTTCGCCGAGCAGGTCCTCGGCATTGTCGGTCGCGGTCTGCATCGCGAGCGTGCGGGCAGCCTGCTCCGCCGCGGCGGAATCGAGGATGGCCGCGTGGAACTTCAGCAGCATCACCTGCGGGAGCAGCTGCGCGGAGAGCGCCGCCGCGTCCGGCTCGAGGAGGTAGTCTTCGACGGGAGATTCGCCGGTCGGAGCCAGCGAATGACGATTGGTCGGAGCCGGCGAATGACTATTTGAGTCATTCCGGGCTTGACCCGGAATCCCGTCAAACGGCAGATAGGTTTCCGCGACGGGCTCCTGGCGGGAGGCCGACACGAAGCTGGTGTAAACCAGCACCACACGGGAGATCTCACCGCGCTCGAAGCGCTCCGCAAGGAGGCGCGCCAGGGCAGCGGACTGGTCGTAGGACGGATGGGCGACGAGGTCGTTGTAGTCCTGGTCGGCGGTGTAGCCGGCACGGCGCAGCGCCTCGGCCATCTTGCGGCCGAGAGGATAGACCTCCACCGGGCCTTCGCAGCCGCGAATGGTCTCGAGAGCCTTGCGGACCACGTTGGCGTTAAAGCCACCGCACAGGGAGCTGTTCGACGCAATGGCAACTACCGCGGTAGGAGATTCGCCGATCGGAGTCGGCGAATGACGGTCTGCCGGGAGCGGCAGTGCCCCTTCGGAGCCGTTCACCCGGACAGGGTCGAGCGTAAGCGAAGCGTCGCTCGATAGCGGAGAAAAGGCAGCTGCCGGCCTGGCAGATCCAACCGCCGCATAGATCTCGGCGAGGGTACGTTCGTACGGGCGCAGGGCTTCGATGGCGCGCTGGGCCTTGCGGAGCTTCGCGGAAGCGACGAGCTTCATCGCCGAAGTAATCTTCAGCGTGCTGCGGACCGACCCGATCCGGTCTTTTATTTCGCGAAGCGATGCCATTCCTTATGCCTTGTGCGTCAGCAGGCGGCACAGATCGGCCGCTTCCTGCTCGATAACTTTCGTTGCATCTTCCGGCACCTTGCCGGTGCCCAGCGCATCCAGGATGTCCTGGTGCGAACCGCGCATGCGGTCGAGGAACAGGCCTTGGAACTCGATGACCTGGTCGATGCGCAGATCGGACATCAGCGCGTGCGTACCGCAGTAGAGGATAGCCACCTGCTCGCCCACGGGCATAGGGCTGTACTGCGGCTGGATCAGCAGCTGATTGTTCTTGCGGCCCTTGTCGAGGGTCATGGCCGTGACCTTGTCCATGTCGGACGAGAACTTCGAGAAGGCCTCCAGCTCGTTATACTGGGCCTGGTCGATCTTCAGCGAGCCGGCCACCTTCTTCATCGACTTCACCTGCGCGCTGCCACCCACACGGGACACGGAGATACCCACGTTGATGGCCGGGCGGAAGCCGGCATTGAAGAGCGACGACTCCAGGTAGATCTGGCCGTCGGTGATGGAAATCACGTTGGTCGGGATGTAGGCGGACACGTCGCCAGCCTGCGTCTCGATGATCGGCAGGGCCGTCAGGGAGCCGCCTGCCTTCACCTTGCCCTTCAGGCACTCCGGCAGATCGTTCATCTGCTCGGCCACTTCCTGCTGGCTGATGATCTTGGCAGCGCGCTCCAGCAGACGGGAGTGCAGGTAGAAGACGTCGCCCGGATAGGCCTCACGACCGGACGGGCGGCGCAGGATCAGCGACACCTCACGGTAGGCCACGGCCTGCTTGGACAGGTCGTCATAGACCACAAGCGCGTGGCGGCCGGTGTCGCGGAAATATTCTCCGATGGCCGCGCCGGCGAACGGCGCGTAATACTGCAGGGCGGCAGGATCGGCAGCCGTGGCGGCGACAACAATGGTGTAGTCCATCGCACCCTTGGCGCGGAGGGTCTGGACGATGGAAGCCACGGTGGAGCCTTTCTGGCCGACGGCCACATAGATACAATAGACGGGCTTGCCCGCCAGGAACTCAGAGCGTTGGTTGATGATGGTATCGATCGCGACCGCCGTCTTGCCGGTCTGGCGGTCGCCGATGATCAGCTCGCGCTGTCCGCGGCCGATCGGGATCATCGCGTCGATGGCCTTGAGGCCGGTCTGGAGCGGCTCCGTAACGGGCTCGCGGAAGATGACGCCGGGCGCCTTGCGCTCCAGCGGCATTCGCACCGTCTCACCCTCCACCGGGCCGAGGCCGTCCAGGGCTTCGCCAATCGGGTTGACCACGCGGCCCACCAGGCCTTCGCCTACCGGAATGCCGGCGATGCGGCCCATCCGGCGGACGTTCATCCCCTCGCCCACCTGGTCGGTGGGGCCGAGCAGGACGGCTCCGACGTTGTCCTCTTCGAGGTTCATCACGACGCCTTTCACGCCGC
>Ga0310786_10001871_pt1 | contig 33402 bp, 64 predicted proteins | sample AusTroGonzalo_MG_FD_203881 | JGI IMG/M metagenome (GOLD analysis project Ga0310786, IMG submission 203881) | Bovine rumen microbial communities from tropical cattle in Woodstock, Queensland, Australia - Gonzalo_03 (v2) (version 2) | ecosystem: Host-associated > Mammals > Digestive system >... | reverse complement strand
ATTTCCTATTCTTTTTCTAATTAGTATTGTATTTTTTATTATTTCTATTTGCTTATCTAATTCGTCACAAATTTTTTCTTCTTTCTCACAATATTTACACATATCTTCTACTCCTTTACTTTATAACTTATAGATTCCATCATTTCTTTTGTAACTATTTCTCTTATTTTTCGTACATTGTAACTTATGTTTGCTATATCAAGCCCTATTAAAAACAATATGATAATTAAAATAACCTTCATTTCTTCTACTCCTTTTCTAAAAGTGATTGCATTTCATTTTCAACTATTCTTAAAGTTATTAAAGTGTTTGGATTTGTTTCTTCTTTAAATAATTCTTGACATCTTTCTATTTTTGCTTTTATTTTGTCTTTGCTAATATAATTTTTATCAACATAATCTAAATCTAGTTGCTTTTTGTATTCTGATATTTTTTCTTTTAATATATCATTTTTTGCTATTTGCCTTCCTACTTCTATAATAAGTTCATCTCTTTCATCACAAATAGTCATTATAGCCTCAAATAGCCTTTTTGCATCTCCAGTTAGCTTTTCTGGTCGCACTATTTCTAGTTCTTTTAATATTTCGTTAGCTTCTTTATTTGTCATTTCTTTCCTCCTTTCGGCTTATATACTATTCTCCATTGTTTATCAGAATATATTCTTGTAGATTCTGTAAACAATTTTATAGCTTCATGTTCATCTAATTCTCTGTTAAATATATTTTCCCAATATCTATTATCAAATTTCACCTCTACTTCAAACATTGAATCGCCTTCTTTCTATATTTTTCAATCTTTTTGCATATTGGTTGACCTGGACTTTTTATGTCTATTGCCATTAATTCAATTTGTTTTTGTAATATTTTAATTTCTTTTGTTAATATAGGAATATCTTCTTTTAAAAATATTTCTGCTTCTTCTGAATTAAAAAACATAGGTCTATCAATTAAGGTTCTTATTCTTTTGATTCTTCTTTCGATTGTCATGATTATATTACCCCCGTTAATTCTAAAGTTATTTCTGTATTTCCTTTAATATATTTTTTATTGAAATCAGAACATGTTGCAATTTCTATAATATCAGGCTTTACTTCAATACTATTTATATAAAAATCAATTACCTTTCCCATTATTTCAAGTTTTACTTTATATTCTTCGACTTTACCTAACTCATCAATATGATATTCTTGCCTGCAATAATTACATTTAACAGCTTTTCCATAATCTGTTCTATCATAATGTAAACTTGCACCACAATTTTTACAATTTGTTCTTAGTTCTATAATTTATCTTCTCCTGTTCCCATTTTTTTGTTTCCCATGTTTCTTCTTCATACCATTTGCATTTATATACTCCTATGAAATTTGGATTTTCCAAACGCATACAGCCTAAGCAATCTTTACATAAACCTTTCAACTTTGGATATCTCATTATTCTTCCTCCCAAAATAGTTTTTCTCTATCTACAAAATCAAAAGTACAAGAACTAACTCTAAAGTTACTTTGAATTTGTTGATAATTACTCCAAAAATGTATAATTCCATTTTGTAATATATCTACATTTAATTCTTTTAAATTCTTAATTAAATCCCCAAAATTAACTACATCGCAATAAGTATCTAATAAATAATATTTATCGTATGTTCTTTCATGTCCAACTATATACATTATTTTATATCCACTATCATGCTTTTTATTTGTAGGTAATATGTATATATCATCAAACAAAGGTGTTTCATCTAACAATTTTACTGTAATACATCTTTCTAAAAATTCTTTTTGAAACTTATTCATCTTTCTTCCTCCTCATAATATTTGTCAATTAGTCGTTTGTCTTCCTGTTTTTTCTTTGCTCTGTTATATTTGCCACGTTCATCTACATAAAATTCTACTGGTATAACTGTAAAGGGTACATCTACATCATCTACTACTACCTCACATTCATCAATTTGTCTTTTATACTCTCTTAAAATATTGTTAATTATTTCTTCCTGTCCTCGTGGAAGGCTGTGCATATACATATGAGCTAAACTACATACTTCTGCACTATTTTCAACTGTTGTAGCACCGCCTTCGGCTTTATGTTTTAAATGATGTAAGTTCATTTGGGATTCATAAAATTCAATGACTTTTCCTGTATATTTCCTATTCTCTATAAATTTCCTGTATGTTTTTATTACTCGCTTTTCAATCTTTTCTTCTACTTTTGCTTTTTTAAACATACAACCCTTTCCGTATTGTTTTTCTAGTTTTTCTCTTACTTTTTTATTTTGTTTCATCTGCTTTATCCTTTCATAAATCTTCCTCATCCAAATTTATTCCATCATCTTCTAACATCTTTTTATATTCTGCTCTATCAAAATCATCTTTATAAAATCCTCTCATAGTTGCAGCTAAATCGTCCATGAAATCCTTTAATCGTTTATTTCCAAATTTAGTGTTCTCATTAAAATGTAAAGCAAACATTACTGCAACATCTAAATCTTTCAGTCGTTCTTTTAGTTCATTTATATATTTATCTCTATATTTTTTATTGAACTCCGTACTTAATCTTCGTTCAAAATCTTTGCCCCATTCAGCAACTTTTGTTTTATTTTTATCTTTAGCAGCTTTTTCTAAACGTCTTAATTCATTTTTATCGAATAACTTTATTACTTCATCATTTTCCATTTTCTTCTTTTTCCTTTTTTCTTTTTTTATACCAATCTCTGTGATATTCATTATATTTCTCACGATTATTTTCTACATATTTTCTAACATGTTTATTAACTGTATCTCTATTTTCTTTAGCCCATTTCTTTCTATATTCATTTATTTCTGCTTTATTTTTTTGGAAATAATCATGATTTTTACATTTTCTTGAACAATAAAGTTTACTTCTTGAAAAATTTTCACTTCCACAAACTATGCAAAATTTCTTTTCCAAATTCATCTCCTCCTTCATTGTCTATATAATATCATACTTTTTCGTTTTTGTCAATACTTTTTTGAAAATTCTTTTATGAAATTTCAAAATTGATTTTATTCCACTTATTTACGCACTCTTTTAAATACTTTAAATACTCGAAACTATCCATAGTTTCAGACTTATATATTTTTCTTGGAAACTTTGCAACTAATCTATAATCTAAAACTGTTGAGTGTATATTTTTCTTTTCATTTATTCTTTTTTGGATTTCTTTTATATCTTCACAGCTCATTATTTCGTGTTCAAAATAGATATCTGTCATTGAATATCCACCTTCATAAGAATAAACTATCATATAATAATAACTCATAAATATTCCTCCTTACAACCAATTTAATTCTTGTTTTATATTTAATAACTTTGAACATATATCATCTAATTCTTCATTATAATCTTCTTCTCCACAAGTACCTATTTTAGGCATAAATTCATCTAAAATTTCATCTAAATCAAAACTAAATTCTCCACTTATCATTATTTTATTCCTCCGACATCAATTTTAACTTGAATAAATTTAAAAATGTTTGATTTTTTATTGGTCTATAATAATTATATTTTTCTTGAATATTTCTTTTCGCTGGCGATATTGCCGTTCTTAAATTCCTCTCTGCTTGATATATAGATATTTTATATTTTTCAGCTATATATTCATATATGTCTAACGTATCCCACCATAAAGGATTATTTTTAACATACATTAGGGCATCTACCCAAAATATTATTCCCCTGCTATTAACATTAAAACCTAATTCTAACAATTCATTTTTAATTTCCTCTATACTCATTTACTTACACCTCCTATAATTCAAATAAATTCTTTCAATTTATAAAGTACAAACCACATAATTAATGCGATGCCCATAAAAGTTGTAAAACAAAATAAAAACATATTGTGTTTATAACATTCACGAACGAACTCAAAACTAATTTTTAAAAAAAATATTATAGAAAGTACTGTTATTATTATCATTATTATAAGCATTATTAATGTTTTCATATTTTCAATTTCACCCCATAATTCATTTACTTACACCTCTCTTCAAAGTTTTTAATTGTATCTTCTATTGTCCTTTCTTTATTTTCAAAAGCATTATCATCATAAAAATCATTCAAATCTTCTGCCATCAAATTAATTATTTTATCTTTCAGCTTTACTATATCTAATAAATCATTTATTCTATTATTTGCCTCATATAAGTCTGATTCTTTGTTTCTATAATTTATTAACAATGTTAATATAGCATCTTCACTTGGGCTTAATCCTTTTACATCTTCTATTGCCTCTTCAATACTCATGCTTTTACACCTCACAACTCAAACTCCTCATCGCAATCTCTTGTTGACACTAAATAATTCAATCTTTGTTTTAACGCTTTATTTTCTTGTAAAATTCCTAATATTGCTTCATCTAATTTCATTTTACAATCTAAACTCATTGTCATTATTAATTCGCCCTTTTCTCTATGAAATTTGTTGAAACTTGTAAATTTTCTCAATGTTTCTTCGCTTTTAGACATTCAATCGCCTTCTTTCTATATCCTTTTATAATAATATTTTTACCTCTTCCTGAGCTTTTTAAATCATTTGCCATTAATTCTATTTGTATTTTCTGTATTCTTATTTCTTTTATAAAATCTTCTATATCTTCTTTTAAAAACTCTTCTGCTTCCCTTGTTTCAAAAAACATAGGTCTATTAATTAAAGTCCTTATTCTTTTTATTCTTCTTTCGATTTCCATATTAATTCTCCTTTATATTATATGGTATATATGGAGTGCTATCTTGCATTTGCTCTATGTGAAAGTCTAATTGAAAATTCATTAAATTATTGTTAATTATTGTATCAATCTTTGTATCATAATTTGTAAATCCATATATATTATAATGTCGCAAATAATCTAAAGTGTACTGATTTAATTCTATTGCTATGATTTTTTGATTTCGTTTTTCTATAAAATTAATTTCATTTTCTATTTGTTTTCCAACATCAAATAAATTTTTATTTTCCATTTTAAATCCTTTCTTTATTAAACTATTCTTTTCCATTATTTATTTGTAATAGACACATTAATATTATGCCCAAACCTGCCCCTACTATTAATCCAATAAAAAATTTCAACATTATTCTTCTCCTCCTTCTATTCCTACTTGCATAAAATAATCATCATAATCTTTATTTTGATTAGTTATTTTATTTAGATTATTTTTAAACTTTTCTTTTCTTTTTTCTTCTGATTCTTGTTTCCTTTTTAAAATATCTTCTTCTGTTTCATACCATACCCATGCTTTCTGAACTCCATAACTAACTGTTTGGTAAACATCACCATAAACAAGTTTTTTACCCGAAATACGTTTTTTATGTTGTGCATTACCATCATATAATTTCCAATTTTTCATATTAAGCAATATATTAGTAATTCTTTCTTTATCTGCCCTACTTGCCTTATCTCTAGCAGCAACATGTCCTAAGGCTTCTCTCCAAATCTGTTCAAAACAAGTTTCTTTTTTACCTTCTAAAAACTCCTCAATAAGTCCAACATCAGGGTCTTCAATATAATATCTATTTTGAATATTTTCAAATTCCTCTTTAAATTTATCAGGAACACTCAAAAACTTTTTACCATCTTTATATTCTTGATAAACCTCAGCTAATATTTGTTGGATATCTTGTTTAATTAAATTATATTCATCTTTATTTTCCCATAAAATTTTCTTTTTTATTTTATCTTTATCTTTCTTATCAGCACATTCTACAATAGGAAATCTTCTTTCTCCAGTAGGGTCATCCAAGATACATTCATTATTTGTAGTTCCAAAAATAATAAACTGTCTAGGGTATGCTTGGCTAGCTCTTGTATATGGTATTCTATGTTGTTCATATCTAGTAGTGATATAAGACTTAATACTATTTTTATCTGCCTTGCTCATAGCAGACAATTCAGCAACTTCTACCATCCATTTACCATTAGTATAATCAAAAGGTTTTTTAAAATCCTTCAAGTCTTCTTGATACCAATTAATATTATCATCACACATGGCTCTAAAGAATGTAGACTTTCCAAGACCTTGAGCGCCTTTTAAAATAACCATAGAATCAAATTTACAACCCGGATTATAAACTCTTTCAATAGCACCAAAAAGCATAAGTCTTAAACACATGCTATTAAATTCTGTAGGTTTAGCCCCAAAATAATCAGCAAAAGCAGTATCTGCTCTTTTTACACCATCCCATTTAAGACTTTCTAAATATTCCTTAATAGGGTGATATTTATATCCTACAGCAACAGTTCTAATTGCACTAACAGCTTTCTTATCATTATAAATGCCATATTCCTTTTCAATAATACGTTGAATATTGTCATAGTCAACTTGTTTAAGAGGTTGACCATCAAATTCTTCTTGAGAAGACATTTCATTAAACTTAAATTTGTTTTTAAATTTTTCATAATTTTCCAAAATAATACAATAATTTTCAATAACATTAGCTACATTTCCATTAGAATTAATCATAAGTTCTTTTTCCCAATCGTTCTTTATCGGGAATTTAAGCACGTTGTTCTTCTTTTTTTGTTCCTTAACCATTTAAACTCTCCTTTCTTTAAGCTCTCAAAGGAGTCAAAAACTTTCTAAATTTCTTTTGTTTTAACATCAGTATTTATAATTATTTTTTTTCCTTTTAATTCAATATCTATAGTCATATCTTGTTTTAATTCTAAAATTTCGACTAAATATTTAGGTATCGTAATATATAGACTATCTGATTGGCTATTTAAGGCTCTTAACTTTCTTTTCATTTTCATACCTCCTTTTAAAAATGTAATTCTACTATACACCATTTATTGTTTTTTGTCAAGATATTTTTAAGATATTTTTTAGTTTTTTTTATTACATTATGTACACTAATCGTTTTTTAAATTGATTTTGTAACCTTTAACAACTTTGTATCTTTTTCTGTTTACATTTTTATATTATTGAAAGTTATTATGTAAATAACAGCGTTATGTAAACAAAAATTAAAATTTGTTTTTTTTGCGTTTTTTTATGTAAACAAATTGTTGTAAACATATAAACATAAGTAAAAACTTTATCTGAAAGTTTTGTGTCCATTGTGTGAAAACTGGTGTTTTTTTACCCAAAAAGTGAATATTGGTAAATTTGCACTTTATGTATACAAGTTGAATAATTTATTGATATAACTGATTTATAGTGTCGTCTTTAATTTTCAAAATCTTTGGGGTGTTACAAAATGTTACTTTTTATTTGTAACGGCAAAACACCATAAGCCAGTAGGGTTCGGAGGATTTTTAGGGGTGTTACAAACAATTTTATAACTCTTTATATATATGTGTATTATATTATATACCCCTTTTTATTATTTTATTTATTATATATATATAGTAACATTAGTAACAATATAAGGAAAGTATTGATATTACTGAATTTACCCCGTTACAAAAAGCGTTACAAATGCGTTACTTATTTTTTTATGTCTGTAACACCTTGACTTTTTTCCCGGAAAAGGTGTATAATTATATCAGTATTTTTTAAGGAGATGTGATACGAATGAGTAAATCTGTTAATAATATTGGGAATAGGTCTAGCCTTCAAAAAGCTCTTAAAGACGTTGATAAAGAATATATTAAAAGTCTTTGGAATTTCTCTATGCAGGTCGCTGCCCTTAATACTCATCGTATTCAGTCAGAAGAAGAAATGGAAGAACGTATTCAACAACTTTTTGAACTTTGCGCCTCTACTCGGTAATATGCCTACTTATGAATCTATCGCTGTTGCCTGTCGGTATTCCCACTAGAACTTTCTATGATATGAATAAAGGAGAGTTTAAAGGATACGAGAAATACTCGCAAATCATCAAAAGAGCAAAGGACCAGGTGGCTATGATAGAGTCAGCAATGGTAAGGGATGGAAAGATTCCGACGGTACTTTGGATTTTTAGGGCTAAAAATTATTTAAATATGAAAGATGTACAGCAAGTCGAAGTAACGCCAACCGCTTCGGGAGATATTCCTCAAGAGAGCGAAAAAATATTGGAAGCTTTACCAGAAGCACCCGCTGAAAATTTTGTAGAAATCGAGAGTGAAGTTTCGGAAAAACTTTAGCGACTTTCTGGGAAAAATTCCAACGACTTTGTGAATCAAATTTTGAAAAACTTTCCAAAAACTTTCTGAGGTTGAATGTGAGAAAAATATTTTTAGTAAATTTTTGTTCGTATAAAAAAACATATTGACAAAATGATTTTTTTATGATATATTATAATCAATTCAAACCTATTGCGTTATACGGCGGGCGTTTATGTCCGCCCTATTGCTTTTATAAAACATTGCACAAAAGTGCTATTTTGTGCAATGTTTAATTTTTAGGTTGTTTTACTATATATTTGATATTTATATAGTTGAAATTTTATTGAAAATTAATCCTAAAAGATTTCAAAATAAAGATAATATAATTACTTGTTTTGTAATAAAAATGTCTCAAAATCTAAAATAGAAAGAATTAAAATATATGATTTTTCTAAAAAAACAAAAAAATGAAGTTTCCTCAATATTTGAGAAAACCTCCACAAACAATCCATATATCAGAATCACAAATATAAATATCTAAGATAATTATATTTATCTATATAATATCATTAAAATATCAATATGTCAAGAGAAATTTTAATAAATTTTCAAAAAAACATAAAAAAAGAAGCGGGCTATCGTTCCGCTTCTTATCTTCTTTTACTTCCACCGCTTCCAGTTTGCTTTGCTGCCTCTATAAAGAAAAATCCTATAAGTGCTATAGGTATAAACAAGATGTAAAATATTCCTTTGAATAATTGCATAATTGTCGCCCATGCTTCGTTTTTCTTCAATTGATATTCTTTGTCTGTCTGTTTTTGTTCTTTTTCTTGTTTTCTTTGTTCTATCTCTTCAATTTGTAATTGTAATTTTTTAATTTGTAAATCTTCCTTAGTTGGTTTATTTTCTGTTTGTTTTTCCATATCTAAGAACATTTTCTCAATATCATTTATATTTTTCATATTTTCAATACCTCCTCTAAATTCTCAATAAATGCGCCTTGACCTCTTATGATTTCACCGTTTGATTTTTTCAATAAGAATTCGCCTTTGCCCGTTAATTTTTCCGCCCCTGTTTCGTCAAGGATTGTTTTGCTGTCATAGTGATTTGTTACAGTTAAGGCAAGGCGTGAAGGAATATTCACTTTAAGCTTGCTACTTATTGTCTTTGAGTCGGGGCGTTGTGTTGCAAGTATTAGATGGATTCCTGCAGCTCTTCCAAGTTGTGCAAGTCTACAAAGTAAAATCTCTATGTCTGGCGATTGGATAAACAAGTCGGCAAGCTCATCAATTACAATTAAGTAATAACACATTTTGTCGCTTTCTTGTTTGTTGTAGTCCTCCATGTTTTTATAGTTTAAATCTGACAAAATTTTATATCTATTTGTCATTATTATTATCATTTTATTCAAAATGTCAATTGCTTTGTCTGTTTCAGTTATAACAGGCGTGGCAAGATGTGGGATATTCTTGTATTGTGTGAATTCAACCTGTTTTATGTCAATTAATACTGCTTTAAAATAATTTGCATCATATTTGTTGACTAATGACACAATGATGTCATTCATTAAGCAGCTTTTTCCGCTTCCTGTGCTTCCTGCAATCAATAAATGAGGCGCTTTTGCAATGTTGATTGACACCTCTTTATTATTTATATCTTTCCCAACAGAAGCGGTCAAGCCTTTTGTTTCCTCGTTTTTTAATTCGTTAAAGTGCAAGATTTTTCTGTCTTTTTTGCTTGTTTCAAAGACAATGCAGCCTTTTTCTTTGTCAAAATCTAGTTTTATTTTTTCGATTTCAATATATAGTTCTAGCTCGCTTGTCAAGTTTTGAATTTTTCTTATTTTTGAATTATTTGTTATTTTAAAATAATATCTATTGACTGAAAATGATGAAATTGTTTGAACATGTTGTAATTGTACATCATACATTGTGAAAAAGTTTATTATTTTGTTTTCCGTTGTGTTGTTGTTTAAAAAGTCAAGTTCCTTCATGTTTCTACCTCCTTTTAATTATATAATTCCATTTTCTTTAAATTCTTTGATAAGTCCATATTTTTTAGCTTTTTTTTCAAAATCTGCTCTAATTTCCGCAAGTTCTCCCCATGAATAATTATTTGATTCGAAATTATTTTGCCATTCAATGGCTTCTTGTATCGTTTCATATTTTTTTATTTGATATTTATTACATTTATAAAAACAACTCATTTTTTATACCTCCATTATATTACTTTTATTATAGTATTACGCCATAAAATTCTTTCAATGTCTTTATCTCTTTTAGGTGGGTTGTATATATTTTTAATATAAAACCCTTTAAAATAACCAAGCTGTGTTAACCCAATAAAGTTTTTTCCTTCTTTTAATTCTTCTAAATAGTATAAAATTTTCATATCTTCATTGTTATATATAAATTTTTTGTGTGTTTCTTCTTTTAATTTTCGAATATATTCATTGAATTTTTTTATAATTTCTTTTGATGTTGTTATTGTTTGCGTGTAGACTGTTCCGTCATTTCCCCATTCTTTTTGATAGTTTATTGTTAGATTTTTCATAATAAATCACTCCTTTTATATTTCTTTTATTTCATATTTTTCGTTCTTGAAATAGTATGGGGTATAATATCCGCCTTTACATTTATGTTTTTCGCACCAATCCCCTTCAATTGTACTCCATGTTTTTGGAATTATTTTATTTTCTAGTAAATATTCATTCACGCAGCTTTCTGCTCCTCTGTAACTCGATGTATGCCATTGCGTTTTTCCTATATAATAAAGTTCATTGTTTTTTATTTGATAAATTGTAGCTTCTTGCCTTCTACCTCCATAGATACTAGGATTTTTTGTCAAGTTTTCTACTTTAAAAATAAAATGTTTCATAATTATCACCTTTTCACGCTTAAACGTGCCTTTCTTTTTCTTTTTTAGTTAACAGTTTGTTGCGGGTCGTTGGGCTTTTTCTACTTTTTCCAATATCACCATTTGCAACGCTCTTCCGCCTCTTTCTCTTAACTTAATTATATTATAGCATATATTTTTATATTTGTCAACACTTTTTTATAAATTTTTTAATATTTTTTAAATTATTTTATTGTTGTTATACAGTTATTAATCACATACAATAAAGCTTTTGTTATTAATATTTCAATTGCAATATATATTGTTAAGAATGCAACCGCACGACCTAACAATATATAAAATATATTTTTCTTATTTTGTCTTATCTTTAGCATATTATTCAACCCCTTTCCTCTTAACTTGATTATATTGTAACATATTATATTATATTTGTCAATACTTTTTATAATATTTTTTTATTTTTTTATAATTATTTTTAAATCAATCAAACACTATAAAATAATTATTTTTTACATTTAAAATTGAATCTAAAAAGAAGCGGAAAAAATCCCCACACTATACCACCCCGCCCCCTATATGTGAGAACAGCCCGACCACCGCATATCATCCCCTTGTCCACCCGAAAAAAACAAAAGGCAATGCCACCACTTGACAATGCCACCAAAAAGAGATAAAATAAAAGGGATGATATGAGAGGGCGGAAAAAAAAGAAAAGAAAAAAATAGAAAAATAGAAAAAGAGGAGGAGAAGAAAAATGGATATAAGATTTATAAATAGCGAAGGAGAGTTAATAAATGTAAGTAACATGAGCATAAAGGTAATAGGAGGCAACCTTATCGGGATAGATGGAGAGAAGAATGTAGTAGTAATAGAGAGTTACAAAAGCGAAGAAGATGCGAAGAAAGCGTTAAAAATATTTATTGATTATATGGTATATTTAGGAATAAAAAGAACGAAAGAAGATAATATATTAATGGATTTAAGATTTCAATATGATACAAATAACGAAGAGGAAAAATATTACAGAGAAGTAAAAGAAAGATATCAAGAGAGTTTTATTGATTTAGGAAAGAAGAAGGAGGAAGAAGATGGAAAACCCGAACAAGATAAAAAGGAGTATAAGGATTCCTAGAGAGATAAATGAGAAGTTAAAGGAAGAGGCTGTTTTAAGGGGAATAAGTGTAAATAAAGTAATAATAGAGAGAATAGAGGAAGGAGAGAAAGGAGAGAGAAAGAAATGATAGTATTAAGGGTAATAATGGGAATAATAGTATTAATAGCATTAATAGTGGAGTTAAGTGACTGGAGAAACGGGAGAAAAGATGGAAAACAGGAGATATTTGTAATAATGGTATTAGTATTAATGGAAATAATAATAATACAGGGGTGAATAGATGGAAGAGATAGAATATGAGAGAGCGAAGCAAGACATCAGGAAGATAAGGTACAATTTAGAGAGTGGAGAAATAGATATAGTAACGAGGATAAAGTTATTAAACTTATTAAGGCATAGATTAGGGATAGTAGAGGACAAAGAGAAGGTTGAGAAAGTAGTATATAATGCAGACAAGAAGGGATTAGAGTATAGTGAGAGTATAGAGATAGCGAGGGCGATAAGTTTTAGGATAAATGACATAATAAGGGAATGCAAAGAAAAAGAGAAGCAAATAGAGTTATATCAGGTAATGAAAGAGGACTATTATTATTTAGGGAGATATTTATTTGAATATTATTTACCAGCGTTAGAATTTGGAATAGAGCCGAGTAAGCAGTTCATAGCACCGAGAACGAGTGTCTTGAATGAATTAGCGAAGGAATACAGTAAATTTCATTACAGAAAAGACAGACCGATAATGACAGTAAGTATGCCACAAGGAACTGGAAAGACTGAGATAGGAAAAAGATATTTAAGTTGGCAGATAGGAAGAGAACCGAGTAAGCCTAATATGTTTGTAAGTTATTCAGCGAGTATAGCAAAAGACAAGGGATTTAATGGAATAGATGCGTTAATAAATGATGAAATGGGAAATTACAAGAAGATATTTCCGAAGATAAGGGAATTATATAGAAGTGCGGACACGATGAGTTTAGATTACACAGATGAAGAGAACAGGAAAAAGCCACATTCGGAGTATTCATTGTATTGTGTAGGATTTGATGGTTCTGTTACGGGAAGGACGAGAGCAAGAGGAGTATTATTTTGTGATGACTTGGTAAAGGATATAGAAGAAGCGAGTAATAAGGACTTAATGGAGAAAAAATGGATAGAGTTTACTGGAACAACGAGGAAGAGGATGCAGGCAGGATGTGGATTATTATTAAATGGAACGATATTTAGTATAAATGACCCATTATCTAAGACGATAGCATATTACGAAAAAAATGCACCAGAGAGATTAATGAGGGTAAGAATACCTGGATTAAATGAGAATGATGAAAGTAACTTTAATTATAAATATGGATTTGCGATAACGACAAAGATGTTCCATGAAGATAGAGATTTGATGGATGCTGTATCGTTTAGTTGTTTAATACAGCAAGAGCCGATAGAAAGAGAAGGGATATTATTCTTTGAAAAAGAGTTTAAGAAATTTGATTTGGTTGGATATTTAAGGGAAGAAGAAAAAGAAGGATATGCAAGGACAGTAGCTTCATGCGATGTTGCGTGGGGTGGAGATGACCATTTGTCTATGCCGATAGTAGACGAATATGAGAACGGAGATTGTCCATTGATTAAATGGTTATTTATGAAAGGAACGAAAGAAGAAACGATGCCAGAGGTAGTAAGATACATAATCATGTACGAGATAAGTGCGATATGTTTTGAAGCGAATAATGGTGGAGATATGTATGCAGAAGCGGTAGAAAAGGAATTAAAAAAGCAAGGGTATAATAAATGTCATGTATACTCTAAAAAAGCACCAACGAATAAAAGTAAGACAGACAGGATATTAGGGAATCAAGGATTTATACGAGGGGTAAATAACTCTGAATATAGATTAATAATTCCAGAGAGGGAAAGTATTAAAGATGACAAAATGTTTAATGATGCGTTAAATGAGGTGTTTAAATTCAATCAAAGTACAGCAAAGAATGTAAGAACAAAACAGCATGACGATGCCCCAGACAGTTTAGCATTATTAGGGACAGAAGTATTAGGAATGAAGAGCAATTATGGTAAGGCTGTAAGCAATATTAGCAGGGAAATGTTAGGAATATAAAAAATTTACATAAAAAACAGTTGACTTAAAAAAACGAATATGATAAAATTAAATTAGGAGAAACAAAAATGATAAAATTTGAAAGAATAAAGATAAAATGTCCTGATTGTTACAAATTAATTTGTACGATGGAAAATACAGCGAATACTGAGGGAATATACTTTTGGTGTTCGAGGTGTAAGAAAGAATTTGAAATTAAAAAAGAAAGAACTCTTAGAAGTCAATAGTATGAAGCTATTGGCTTTTTATTTGTAAAAGAAGAGGTGAAACGGTTGATAGGTAAGGGTAGAAAATTAATAATAGTTGATGAAGAAGTAAATGTAAATACTATTGTTGATGTAGTAACAAAGGCATGGACAGACCATAAAAGAAATGTAGCAGAAGTAAATAAATTATTAGATTATTATTTTGGAAATCAGAATCAAGACTATAAGAAAAGTAATAGTGATTTTTACGAAAATGATATACAAAATCAAACTACTATCAATTATGCAAATTCTACAGTAAGGACGATAGTTGGATATACTTATTCTCAAGGAACACAGATTACGCAAAGAAAAGGAAAATACCAAAGGGATATAGAAAAACTAATAGATATAATGAATTATGAAAACTCTGAAACAGTAGACACAGAAGTAGGAACAATGGCTAGTATAGTTGGAATGAGCTTTTTTGGAACATTTCCAACGAAAGAATTATATAGTGATTATATGCCAGATTATCCGATTGTACCAATAGCGTTAGACCCAAGAAATACGTTTATAGTATGTTCTCCAAAACCAAAAAATCCAGTAACTTTATCAGTAACATACTATTATTCAAAGCAAAGAAGAAAAACGACATTTTATTGTTACACAGATACAGAAACCTTTGTATTGGAATGTGATGGAGAAAATACATTTAATAATAGTGCGAGAATTATAGATAATGACATAAATCCTATGGGCTTGAATCCTATATCATTAGTTAAGAATAATCAATTTATGCAAGGCGATTTTGAAACAGCAATGAGTATAAATGATGCGTTAAACTTACTTGCAAGTGATAGTTTAACAGACGTTGAAAATGTAATAAAGAGTTTATTAATTATAATGAACTCAGAATTAACAGATGATGAGGCAGCAAAAGCTAAAAAGAATAGGATATTACAATTAATTGGACAACCTGGAGTAAATGTAGATGCAAAATTTATTTATCAGCAATTAGATAGTTTAGGAATCCAAAATTTAAGGGAATATTTTGAAGAAGCATATAAAACAGTAGTAGGAATCCCTGATAGAAAGACAAGGTCTGGAGGCGGAGGAGATACAGGAGATGCTGTAAAACTTCGTGATGGATGGGCTGATATAGAAATAGTTGCAAGAATAAAAGAAGCATATTTTAAGATTGCGAAGAAAAAGCAATTGGGAGTAGCGATTAAAATATTACATTTACTTAATATGGTATCAAAGAATTTTAAATTAGAAGATATAGATGTAAAATTACCAAGAAATAAAAACGATAATATTCAGACTAAGGCACAAAGTTATAGCACATTAATGGCAACAGGTACAATAGCACCAGAAGATGGATTAGCAATGACAGATATGACAACAGATATAACAGGAGTTGTAACAAGAGGTAAACAATATCAAGAAGAAAACGAAAAAACGTCTGAAAAAGAAGAAAAACCTTCTAATTTAGAAGATAATAATAATGATATTAACTTTAATTCAGATAAAAAAGAAGTGCAAGATGATAAAGAGCAGTTATCTGAATAATATATATTTTAAACTGCCAGTTCTACAATGGCTATATTTGTAGATAGGTATGGCTCAGAGAAGAGCAATAAAACGCTGCCGAAAGAAAGGGAAAAATATGGATTTAAAAGAATTAATGGGAGAAGCTTATAAGGAAGACATGACAAAGGACGATGTACAGAATTTTTTTAAAAAACAAGTGTTAGCAAGTGGCGAATATGCCAGAAAAGAAGCTACAGATGCGACAGAGCGAGAACTTAAAGGACAATTAAAAGAACTTCAAGAACAATTAAAAAATAAAATGACAGATGCTGAAAAAAATGCAGCAAAAGATGAAGAAGTACAAAAAGAAATAGAAGCATTAAAGAAACAATTATCTGAAAGAGATACTTTAATAAGTAGAAAGACAGCAATAAGTTCTTTAGCGGAAGCTAAAGTAAAAGCTGGAATAAAAGATGATGATAAAGAATATGATGATTTTATTTCAGGAATTGCGTTTGAAGATAATGAAAAGACAGATAAAATAAGTAAATATATATCAAAAATAGTTTCTAATGCTTATGAAGCAGGGAAATCTGAGGCTATAAAAAACAAATTAGGAAAAATGGGGTCATTTAAAGAAGGTTCTGATGATAATTCTGATGAGGAAAAAGGAGCTTTTGGAAAGAAATTAGCTGAGTCGACAAAAGTAGAAAGCACTGGCAAGAAAAATTTTTTTGAAAGGAAGTAAAAACAATGGCAGTAATAAAAGAAACTTATGGTGTTGAAAAACACATATTAATAGCAAATAATAGCTATATGGTAACATTGCCTGCTCAAGTAACAAATACAGGTGTTGATGCAGATACTGACGGTAAAAAGATATTAAGAGCTGGAACACCATTAGCAGGTGATATCACAAAAAGAGATACAGCTTTTACAAAAACAAATGGAAATACAGCAAGAGCTATATTACTACATGATGTAGATGTAACAGCTGGAGCAAATAATGCAACAATAATTTTAGCAGGTTGTGTAGATTTATTAAAAGTAGATGAAACAACAAGAGAATTGATAACAAGTAATGTTAAAGGAGCAGTTCCTAATATAATCTTTGTAGAAGGGAGTGAAATTTAATTATGGCAAAATCAATATATGAATTAGTAACAAGTTCAAATATGGTAGCATATTGGCTTGAGAAAAATTTAAATACCTATACAATAGGAGAGCAATTATTCCCTTTTAAGAAAGAAATAGGGTGTGAAATAGATTGGATTAAAGGAGCAAATAATCAACCAGTTGGGTTAAGATTATCAGCTTATGATTCAAAAGCAATAAGAAGAGATAGACAAGGTGTTGAAAAATATAAAACAGAAATGCCTTTCTTCAAAGAGTCTATGGTAGTTGATGAAAAAATGCGTCAACAATTAAATACATTAATGCAAACACAAAATGAAGCAATTATAAATGCAATAATTGTAAATATATTTAATGACCAAATTAAATTAATAACAGCAGCTTATGAAACAATTGAAAGAATGAGAATGCAAGTATTAACAACAGGAGCATTAACTATTTCAAGCAATGGACAATCATATACTTATGATTATGGTATGCCAGCAAGAAATAAAATAACTGTTGATACAGCTTGGGATTCTGCAAGTGCTAATATTATAAAAGATATTAATGATGTTAAGAAAACTGCAAGAAGAGCTGGATATAAATTAACAAGAGCTATGTGTAATTCTAATTTATTAGAAGCATTAACAGCTAACACAAATATATCAAAGAGAATTTATGCAATGTCTAATGGAGATGTATATATAACATCTGAACAAGTTAAGAGATTTATTGAATCTGAAGCTAATTTAGTAATTGCTGTAAATGATGAAGGATATATAGATGAAACAACAGGAAACTTCGTAAATTACTTATCAGATGATACATTTGTATTAATGCCAGAAGGAACATTAGGAGAAACTCACTTAGGTGTAACACCAGAAGAGAGTGACTTAATGACAGGAGCAACAAAGGCAGAAGTATCATTAGTAGAAAGTGGAATCGCTGTAACAACATTTGCAATCGAAGACCCTGTAAATGTTGAAACAAAGGTATCTATGGTTGCTTTACCATCATTTGAGATGGCAGATGCAGTATTTATTTTAGACGTAGACCCAACAAGTTTAGGATAATATTGAGAGGAGCAAAAAAATATGATAACTATTGAAAAAGGTGAACATAAGTTAATATGCACAGCAAAAACTTATGAAGAACAATTTAAACCACTTGGTTATCGAATAGCTTCTGATACAAAAGAGGCTACCAAGAAAGTAGCCTCTTCTTTGGATAATCAAGAGAAGAAAAAAGAAGAAAAAGAATTAACTGAGAAATACAAATTAGAAACTAAAAAAACAAAAACTTCAAAGAAAGGAAAATAAGATATGTTATATGAATATAAAGGTAAGGTTTATGTAAAGCCTTTTGATAATAAAATTGTAGAAGTAACTGTTAAAAAAGATGTAAAAAATGGCTTTGATGTACAAGCAACAACAAATGTAATTGTTGATGATAATATAGGAACAAAATTAGTTTCTATAACAACAGAAGAAGCCTACAAACTTCTTAATAGTAGGAAAAGAAAAAGCGAAGAATAAAAAAAGGGAGGATTAAGATGGATTTAGGAAATAATGAAAAATTTCAAGAATTAGCAGAAGTATTAAAAAATAGGCTAGAAAAAAGAGAAATTGAAATAGATGATGATGAAATAATACAAGAATTAAATTTTGCTTTATTGGAATATTATAATGATAGACATTTTAATCCAACAGATAATGAGCCTTTTGAAGATATTTATGCTGGGATAATAGTACAATTAGCATTAAGTGCGATAATGAAAAAAGGAGCAGAAGGTGAAAAAGCACATAGTGAAGGTGGAGTAGGTAGAACTTATGATAGTGCTTCTGATTATCCATTAGGTTTAACAAGAAAAATCATTCCTTTAGCAAAAGGGGTGGGTAAATGAAGCGATTAATGCGAAATAAAAGAAATATATATTTATGCAAGCAAATAGTAGATACTACTAATGGAAGAGTAAAATTTTCCGCTCCAACTTTATACAAAGTGAATTTTCAGCCTTTATCTACTGATGGAGAAATAATTGCATCTGGTAATGATTATGTAAACAGATTAGCAATTTATACTAGTATAGAAAAAGCTAAAGAATTTCATAATTTTGATAGATGTTATGTTTACACAGAACCACCTACTACAGCAGATGATTATTGTGTAGATGCTGACTTTTATGTAGATGGAGAACCTTTATTTTATTTAAATGAAGCAACAATCTATTTACAAAGAATGATTGGTGATGCTAATGAGTAGAACTATTACAACTGATTTAAGTACGAAAGATTTACAGGATATGCAAAAAAGAGTTGATGAATGGGCTAAAAAACTAGATGAAGCGAGTAAAGGCATTGTTAAAGATATAGCAGATTTTGGCTTAAAAGAAATGATGAGAATTTATGGAGAAGCTCAAACACAATATCAAGATAGCACACCTATGGATTTTTCAATTACTGGAACTGAATATCAGAAAAATGTAACAATGAGTGGACAGCAGGCTATATATGATGAATTTGGAACAGGAACTATTGGTGAGCGAAATAGTCATCCGCAAAAAGGAGAATTTGGATTAAATCCATATAATTCTGGTAGAACTATTAGAAAAAATAAAAGTGCTAATACTACTGCTTCAAAGAACAATATTCCTGTAGGGGAATTATATTGGACATATAAAGTAGATGGAGTTAAAAAATATACTCAAGGTATTCCAGCACAAAAAGAAGGTTATGATTCATTGAAATCCGCTATTAAAGAAGCTCCTTCTATTATTAGAAAAAGAGTACAGGAGGCATTTAAATGACAATTATTGATGATATAGAAAGTAAATTAAATACTTTTTTTGGAGCAAGGACAGACAGTTATAAAGATACAATTATTAAAGAAATTTATAAACCATTGCCAAAAGGAACATATCCTAAAATAACCATTCAAGAAATTGATAATAGTGAAGTAGTATCAAGAACTACAAGTGAAGGTGAAAGAACAACAGGTTTAGGATATCAAATTGTATGTTATAGTAGAGATACTGCTGAATATGATTATATTTCAAGTGTAAGATTTATGTTAGATTTAGTTCATGAATGTATTTCAGAAAATTTTAAAATGCAAAGAATAGGGTCTACTGTTATACAACCATACATTACTGATAAAACAATAATGACTGGAACAGTTAGATATACTTGCGTATATGATAAAGAAACAAATTTAATATATATAAATTAAAGGAGGAAAAGAAATGGCTATATATTTAAGTACAATTGGAGTTCATTTAAAATATGCTGTTGAATCAACTGCTGGAACAAGACCTACATCAGGATATATAGATTTAGTAGGAGTTAAATCAATTCCTGCATTAACATCTGCTCCTGACAACTTAGAAACAACTACATTAAATGAAACAGAATATAAAACATATATACCTGGATTAAAAGATTTAGGTGGAGCATTAAGTTTTACATTCAATTTATCACAAGATTTAAAAAATGCTTGGGATACATTAGTAACAGCTTATAACACAGGAGTTGCTGCTAATAAAGAAACTTGGTTTGAGGTTGTAGTACCTGGATTAACAGAAAGTTTATATTTCAAAGGAGTACCTTCTCCAATGGGATTACCAGAAATGGGAGTAAATTCTGTAGCAGAAGTAGAAAATTCAATAACACCTACAAATGCACCAACATGGGCTGCAAAATCAAGTTCAACAAGTTTAGGATAAAATAAGGAAGGGGAAAAATTATTATGAGTAGACAAATAAAATTTGGATATGAAGGAAAAGAATATTGTCTTGAATACAATAGAGAAGCAATTAAAATAATGGAAAAGCAAGGATTTGAATTAGAAACATTCACCAATAAACCAATGAATATGATGGAATTAGCTTTTCAAGGAGCTTTTCTAAAGAATCATAGAAATATTAAAGGTTCAACTGTATTAGACATATATGAAAATATGAAAGACAAAAGAGAATTAGCAAATGAATTACTTAATATGATAAGTGAAACTTATAATTCTCTATTTGATGATGAAAATGTTGATGAAGCAAAAAACATAAGTTGGAAGGCAGTTTAGAAGAAATATATTCTAAGCATGTAGAGCATGCCTTCCTTTATAAGGAATTTGAGAGGATATGTCCGCAATATATATCAATTGGTATGACATACGAACAGTTTTGGTATGAAGATGTTTGTATGGTTAAAGCATATAGAAAAGCGTTTGAACTAAAAGAAAGAAGAGAAGCTGTTAAAAACAAATGGACTATCTGGGAACAGGGCTTGTATATATATGAGGCATTATGTGATGTATCTCCTATATTGCGAGCCTTTTCTAAAGCAACAAAGCCTCTACAATATTCAGAAAAACCTTATGAAATAGATAAATATACTAATTTATATTTAGGCGAAGTAGAAAGACAAAATACAATAGAAGAAGAAGAAAAGAAATTAAAGATAATACAAACACAAATATACTTTGAAAATTGGGCAAAAGCGACTCAAAAAAGATTTGAAGAGAAAGGAGGCTAAAGATGGCAGAAAATGTTAATATAGGCTCAATTAGTTGGCAAATAAAAGCAAGTGCAAAAGAAGCCTCACAAGAAGTAAAAAAATTATCAGACAATATTGGTGGATTAAAGAAAACTTTAAGTGCAATTAGTTTTACAGGATTCTTAGTAGGATTAAAAAAAATAGGTTCTACAATATTTGGATTTGTAAATCAAATGAGTGATTATATTTCAACGATGAACCAATATAAAATTGTTATGGGAGATGCAACAGCGGAGGCAGATAAATTTGTTAAAAAAGCAGAAGACCTATTGGGATTAGACCCAAGTCAAATGATGAATAATTTGGCAAATTTCAAAAGCTTACTAGAAGGATTTGGAATAGCAAATGAAGATGCCTATAAAATGAGTAAAAATCTAACACAATTGGCTGTTGATATGTCTGCTTTCAAAAATATAAGGATGGATTTAGCTCTTGAAAAAATTAAATCTGGTATAAGTGGAGAACTTGAACCTATGAGAGCTGTGGGTGTTGCATTAGACCAAGCAACATTACAAGAAGTTGCATATTCAGCTGGAATAAATAAAAAAATAAATGAAATGACAAGGGCGCAAAAAACGGAGTTGGCATATTATCAAATAATGAAATCAACTACACAAATGCAAGGATATTTCGCTAAAACTTTAATAACACCAGCTACAGCCTTGCAAGTAACACAAACAGAATTTAGAAGATTGGCTAGAGCTATAGGAAGTATTTTTATTCCTATAATGATGAAGGTTATACCTTATGTTAGAGCTGTAACTCAAATATTAACAGAATTAGCACAAAGGTTAGCTGCATTTTTTGGGTTTGAAATAGCAGATTATTCTACAGATGTAACAACAGGTACTAAAACAATGTCTGATGGATTAGGGGATGTTGAAAAATCTGCAAAAGACGCTGAAAAAGCAATGAAAAAAATGTTGATGCCTTTTGATGAATTGAACAATATTAATTTTGACACAGGAAAAAATAAAAGTGGAACAGGAGATGGAGTTCCAAGTGGTGGAAGTTTGGGATTAGAATTGCCTGAATATGATATGTTTGCAGGGGCTTCTGGTGAAATAAACAAGAAGGTTGCTGAAATAAAAGCAAATTTTGAAAGATTAAAACCAGTATTAATAGCTGTTGGTGGATTATTAGCAGGAATGTGGGCAACAAATAAAATAGCAAACTTTATATTATGGGTTAAAAAAATTGTAGATGCTTTTAAACTTTTAGCACCAATAGCTACAGTTTTAAAAACAATAGGAGCAGTTTTAGCAATTATTGGTGGAGCTATTTTATATGTTAAAGGTATTTTAGATATTTTAAATCCTAATGTAAAATATCTTAAAGGATTATTAGAAGCGTTAATAGGAACTATATTAGTAGTAGTAGGATTATTGTTATTGCCAATAAGTGGTACAGTAGCAATAGTGGTAGCAATAGTAGCAGCGGTAGGAATACTTGCGGCTACTATATGGAGATTTAGAGATCAATTAAAAATATTTTTTACAGAAACATTGCCGGGCTGGTTTAAGGCTGTAGGTAAATGGCTTTCGGAATTACCGGGTAAAATTGGATATTGGTTAGGCTTTGCATTAGGAAAAGTTGTAAAATTCATAGCTGATATCCCAAAAGCGGTCAAAACATTTTTTACAACAACTTTACCGAGTTGGGCAAAAACCATAGCAACATTTTTTACAAAAACGCTTCCAACAAAGATGTTAGAATTTTTAAAATTCGTTGCATCATTACCATCAAAATTTATTAATTTTGGAAAGCAAATAATTTCAGGACTTATAAGTGGAATATGGAGTATGATAACTTGGGTAGGAACAAAAATAAAAGAATTTGTAAATGGATTTGTAAAAGGATTCAAAGATGCTTTACAAATAAGCTCACCATCAAAACTATTCTTTGATTTAGGGAAGATGATAATTCAAGGATTAATAAATGGAATAAAATCTTTAGCAAGTACAGTAAAAGAAAAATTTATACAAATAAAAGATAATATGGTTGATAAAATGAAAGATGCAAAAGATAAAGTAACAAGTTATGGAAATACTATAAAAACTAATTTAATTGATAAATTAGGAGCAGCTAAAGATAAAGTTAAATCAATATTTAAAGATATAAGAGATGGAATAGTTGATAAAATAAAAGATGCAAAAGATAAAGTAGGTAGCCTTATTGAAACTATTAAGAAGAAATTTGATTTTAAATGGAGTTTGCCAAAATTAAAAATGCCACATTTATCTTGGACTACAGAGCCAGCATCAGGTTGGATAAGAGATACTTTAAGTATGTTGAATTTACCTACATCTTTACCTAAATTAAAAGTTAGTTGGTATGCAGAAGGAGGATTCCCTGATGTAGGACAATTATTTATAGCAAATGAAAGCGGTCCAGAGCTTGTAGGTAATATAGGAAATAGAACAGCAGTAGCAAATCAACAACAAATAACAGAAGGTATTGCAGAAGCTACATATAGTGCAATAAGTAGAGCAATGTCAGAAAATAGAAATACTAATAACACAGAACCTTTCATAATTGAATTAGATGGACAAAAGATTTATGTTGGACAAGCAAGACGAAGAAATCAAATGTCAAATATGTATGGAACAGCAATGTAGGAGGTTGATATGAGTAATTATAATGGATATTATGTTGGAATTAGAAAAGGGTCAGATAATAGTAAATGGTGTTATTTTAATGACCCAGCAATAAAAAGAGATGGGTTGTTAATTCAGCCTCATCTTGTACAAACTGCTGATAGTACAGTTTTAGCGAGTGGAAAATTAAGTATAAAAGTTTTACCTCATACAAGAACGAAAATTCAAATACAACTTCCTGTAATGACTAAAAAACAATACGAAAAATATTATGAATATATTATGCAAAGTATGTATTTGCATGTCAAATATTATAATGAAGGTATAGATGCTTACGAAACTGGAACATTTTATCATAATGATATGCAATATAAACCAATAATATATAGAGGACAGCGTATGATAGATATGCAAGAAATTCATTTAATAGAACATTAGGAATTAGGAGGTAAAAATGTATAGTTTAGAAAATAATGTTGCATGGACAACTGATTTAAAAAATGCTTTTAAAACAGGTGTAACTAGATGTAGTATTGTTCATGGTCAAGATGTATATACAGAAAGTGATTTTGTAAAAGATGCTGAATTACAAGATAATAGGTATGTTCCTAATGTTGGATTTATTGGGCAGGCAGTTGCTAGAATGATAACTGTAAATTTAATAAATGATGAAAATTCAAATATAAATTTAGAAAATGAAGAAGTAAACTTTAAATTAGGGGCTGATTATAATAATACTACATATTATATAGATTATGGAAGTTTTATTGTTAATGAAGCCCCACAAAATGATGACACAAATGGAATTGTAAAATTTATAGCTTATGATTACATGATAAAATTTAATCAAGATTATGAAGATAGAATACAATATCCTTGTACAATGATGGAATTATTAGAAGATATATGTGACCAAGCAGATGTAGAACTAGGAACAGAAAGCTTTGCAAATTCAGATTTTATTGTAATAAATAATCAATTTACTGGAAAAACATTGAGAGATGTATTACAACATATTGCAAAAAGTGCATTTTCATGGGCAAGAATAGGACAAGATAATAAATTATATTTAGATTTTGCTGTTAATAATACAATTAGCGAAACAATAACTGTAGATGAATATAAAATGGATTCATTTAAAAAAGCAAATGAATTTTATGGTGGTATAAATAAAGTAACTTATGCTGATTCTGATATAACAGGATATGAAAAGAGCGTAGAAGATACAGCAGATATACTTTTAAATGGTGAGAAAGAACTTATAATTTATGATAATTATTTTGGATTTACAACATTAAAAAGAGAAGAATTAATACAAGCAGGAACAAGGTTATTTGGGTTAAGATATATGCCAATACAACAATTAGATATGATTGGACTTGCTTATTTAGATTCAAATGATATTTTAGGAGTACAAGATAGTACAAATACAACTTTATTAACAAGAAATTTAGCACATACCATAAAATATAATGGAGCTTTATCAGATAGTATTCAAGCAGAGGCAACAACTGAAACAGAGCAAACTTATGAAAATGAAAGTTCACCTATTAAAGCAAATATAAAATTAGAACGTACTGTGGATAGAGCAAATGGATTAATTTCACAAGTAGCTGAAAAAACAGTTATTGTATATGATGAAGTAACTGGAATTGGATTATTAGAAACACAGCCTGCAAAAGAACTTCCTACTTGGAATGTATTAATTACAGGAAATAAAGTTTATGCAGATGGTGAAGCACAAGTTATTGAAAAAGATTATGTTTTGACTATTTTGCCAGAGCGTTATCCATTTTTGAAAGCAGAAGATGATAATGTATTATTGACAGAAGATGGAGAAGAACTAATATATGCAAAAAGAGAATATACTTTTACATGTAATGAATTATTACGAAAAGATGGAGTAAGTGACACTATAGAAATAGATAGCGATAGGAATATTATTTATACTCAAAGAATAGGGATTAATGATGGAACAACTTATGTTTTAGGTAACCCTATTGTTACAAACTTAGGACAGGCAACAATTAATTTATATTCAGGAGTTAATTATATTTATTTAGAAGAAGATGAAGAAACTAATATTTATATTAAATATATTTTAGAAAATGATTTTACAGATAATTATGTAGCAAGTGTAGAAATTGTTTCAAAAATTAATCAAAGTCCAGAAGAAATATCTATTGAAGCTAATAAAATAAGATTGGAAGGTTATACTACAATTAATGGTGGATTTAGTATTGATGAAAATGGAAATGCAAGTATTGCTAATAATACTGTTTTAATTGATACACAAGGAATAACTTTAGCAGATGGAGCTAAAATACTTGGTGGAGATGGATTAGTAACAAACTTGATATTTAATTCACAAAATAGCGGAGGAAGTTCAGGAACTACAGGATATTATGGATATAAAGTATTAGGTTTTGATTCTATATATGATTCAGAATCAGAATATGGAATGAAATTTGAATCAACAGCATTAGAAATAGAAGTAAATATTCCTGAAAATTTCATAATACAATCTGCATATTTGACGCTATATACAACACAAATTCAATGGGGTGTTTATGATTATTATGGATATCCTCGTAATTTAGGAATATTTTTATCAAATACATCAGTTCCAGAGATGTATTATGAAAGTTGGGAATCAGAATATTATTCAAGTTTTGAATATTCTGGAAATGTAATAGAAAATGCTTGGGAAGGAAATACAACATATTATACACCATCTAATGTAAGTGGACTCGGATTAAATATAAAAACAAGTAAAGATTTAAAAGATTATATATCAACAGGTAATCAATTGATTTTTATTAAAAGTAATGATTCTGTTCCTTCTTATAATACTAGTTCAGGAAAAAATACAGCAGCACAAAAAACTGGATTAGGAAAAGCGGTTCTAAATGTATTTGGATATACACAATATAATTTTTAAAGGAGAAAAGATATGAGTAAAAAAATAAGTGAATTAGAAACAACAACTACAATTAATAATGATGATATTTTTGTTATAAGTCAATCACCTGGATTTGATAATAGTAAACAAATAACAAAAGAAAATATTTTTGCAGATACTGAAACAGAAATCAAAAATTCTTTAGGAACTGATGAATATAATAGTACGTTTACTTATGATATTGGTGATTATTGTATTTATGATAATACATTATATAAATGTAATACAACAATAAGTACAGCAGAAGCATTTAATTCTAATCATTGGGAACAAATAAGTATATTGAATGAAATAGATACTATAAATAATAAAAAATTAAAAATACCATGTTGTAGAGCAAAAGGCTCTGGAGCTGTTACAATTACAACTACGGGAACGGGTTTTAAGCTCCCATTAAGTACATTTACTGAAAAAAATGCTAATTTTACGATTTCAGATGGAGGAATTAAATGCCCATATTCAGGAATCATTTCAGTAACTGTAGGGGCAATGATGAGTCCTCGTGCTGGATATGCTGGAATTGCAGCTCGAAATGGTAGTAATAGTATAGGAAGTGTATATGAACCACCTGGTTCGCCAACTTATGGAGTTATAGAAACTTCTAATATACTTGCAGAAGTAACAAAAAATGACATTTTATATATGTATGGACAATCAACTGCAACCAATGATGCGTTTCAAATGGACAATGAAAGGTCAGGAATGAAAATAATATATATTGAAATAACTGATTAAAACTTTTGACAAAGTAAAAATATTATGATAAAATTAAAGTAGAGGAGAGATGTTCAAAATGTCTGATGATTTTGTTAATAGGCAAGAATTTAATAGCCTAAAAGAAGAAGTCAGAGAACTCAAAGAAGAAGTAAGTGAATATAAGCAATTATTGCAACAAATAGATAAGAAATGTGATGTTATCACAGAAAGAATATCTAATGCTAACAAAATAGACGAATTGAAACTTGAACCTTTAACTATGAGAGTACAAAAATTAGAAGATAATTTAGGTTGGCTAGCAAAAACTGTTGCAGGAGCTATTATTGCGTTCGTAATAAAAGTAATTTTTGAAATCTCTAAAACTATTAGTTAAGGAGGAGTTTTAATCATGGAGTTAAACAGGTCTATTTTTAAGTGGCTAATAATTACTAATATTATAACGATATTATTACTTTTTGGAACAAATATCGGATGGTTTGTTTATGAAAGTCAATTTGAAACTATAGAAGACCAACAAGAATATACTCAAACTGTAGAAAATATTGAATCAGTAGACAGTATAGAACAAATTCAAACAAAATAAAAGGGGTTTTGAAATATGGGAAGAGTGGTACAAACATATAAAAGAACAGTAACTAGACGAGTAAAGAAAGTGCCTGCTGGATATCATAAATGTCCGAATTGTGGAGGAGATGGAGTATGCAAAAACAAAACTCGAAGAAAAAAATCTTAAAAGTAAATTTCGATATGGTAAAAGCAGATAAAGAATTTTATTTAGAAAATTGTAATTTTAATGAATTACAAGAGAAGATATTTGAAGATTTAACAGGAAGAACACAATATTCAATTGTTCAAATATCTATGAAAGAACATATTTCAGAAAGTTATGTAAATAAAATAATAAGACAAGTTAAATTAAAAATGCTTAGAGCAATAATGTTAAATAAAAAATAATTTTTTGTGTAATTTTAATAAAGAATCTGTACAGAAATTGTATGGGTTCTTTTTTTATTTTCGTTTTATAATTAAATTATAGAATTAATTACTATTAAAAAGAGAAAGAAGGGGATAAGATTGAAATATTTTTCTAAAAAAATAGAAAAAAATGAAATATCTTATCGTCTTTTTTGTATTTTTAAAAAAATGACGAGAATTGAAGAAAAATTAAACACAAGAATTAGTTTTAAATAGATTATATTTTAAATGTAATAAATATGTCTAATAAATATGAAAATAGCTTAAAAATAATTTTAATTCTAAATAAAAGGAGGTGTTAAAATGGCTTATCCGTATTACCCTAATAATCAATTTTATATGCAAGATTTGCAAAATATGAGAGATAAAATTGACAGACAAATGCAACAAGTACAACAATTAAGTCAAAATCAAAATCAACCACAACAACCTGTACCAAATGTTACTCAAAATTTTCAAATAGCTCCTAATGTCAATAATGAAATAGAAGGAAAATATGCTAATAGTATTGACGACGTAAAAAATACTTTTGTAATGAAAGTAGGAATTTTTGTTAATAAAGATTTTTCGACTATGTGGGTAAAAAATGTGAATGGAGATATAAGAACATTTAATACAGAAGAAATAGTAGAGTTAGATGAAAAAGATAGGGAAATAATGATGCTTAGAAAAGAAATAGAAAATATGAAAGGAATGATTTCAAATGCAAAACAATCCGATAATACAAATGTTGATGACGAGATTGAAGAGCCAAAATCCAAAAGGGTACGAAATACTACAAAATCTAATGCAAAGTAATGCTAACCCACAAGAATTATTGCAACAAATGATGTCTGGAGCTACACCAGAGCAAAAACAAGGATTATTTAAACAAGCAAAACAAATGGGATGTCCTGATAATGTACTTTCTAAAATACAAAATATGAAGTAGGTAATAATAGTTTAAAAACTTTTATTATAAATATTTTTAATGAAAGGAGGGGAAAATTTATGAACGAAAACGGAATGTCACCAGCAGACGTTGCGGCTGTGGTTGGGAATACTGACAGAAATATTATTTATCCTTACGGAGGAGGTTTCGGAGGAAATAATGGATTTGGTGGTGATGCTAGTTGGATTTGGATTATCCTTATTTTCGCAATTTTTGGCGGATGGGGAAATGGCGGATTCGGCGGTGGATTCGGCGGATTCGGCGGTGGACTTGCAAATGAGTACGCATGGTTATCTAATGGACAAAAAGAAATAATGCAAAATACAAACGATGGATTTAACACATTGCAGTTAGCAAATCAATTAACAGGAATCTCATCAGGAGTACAAAACTTATCAACTCAATTATGCAATTGTTGCGCCGATATGAATCAAACTGTAAATGCAGGATTTGCAAATGCCGAAACAGCTGCTAATGCAAGACAAATAGCAAATATGCAACAAGCATTTAATAACCAATTAAGCACAGTTCAAGGATTTAGTAATTTAAGTTCTGACTTAGCATCATGCTGCTGTGAAAATCGATTAGCAACTTGTCAAACACAAAATATAGTTCAAAACGAAGGAAATGCAACAAGATTTGCAGATGCAAATAACACAAGAGATATAATCACAAATGCAACAGCAAATACACAGGCTATACTTGATAAATTATGTCAACTTGAGTTAGACGGTGTTAAAGCACAAGTAGATGCTAAAAACGACAAAATTGCTGATTTACAAAGGGAAGTTTTAATGAAAGACTTACAAGCATCACAAGTTCAACAAACAACTGATTTAAGATTTTCAAATGTTGATGCTGTAGATTCATTATATAACAGACTTTCTAATTGCCCAGTTCCATCAACACCTGTTTATGGAAGAACACCAATATTTACATGCAACAACAACGGATGTGGATGCGGTGGAAATAGCAACTTATTTTAATTAAATATTAAAGCAAACGCCTGATTACAGGATGCTCGATTACGAGAACTTGCTAAAACTTTAGAGAATAGGCGAGGTCTATTCTCTTTTATTTAACTTATGAAAGGAGAATGATTTATGATACAAACAATTATAAACGAACCTGTAGCATTAACAAGTAATTCAAGCCCAATAACATTCGATATAACTAGTATTAGAACAAGATGTGCATATTGTAGTAATGGTGGATGGTTAGATTACGAAAATGGAAATCCTATCTTTAAAATATTTGGAAATGGATACACAGGATATTATAACGTAGATTTTAGTGTTTCTGTTAGTTCAGCAACAGCTGGGGTTGTGGCTATTGGATTATATGAAGATGGTGTATTAATACCTGATACAGTAAGAGCAGTAACAATTGCTGCTGCTGATGATTACGAAACTGTTTCTTTTAATAGAAAAATTAGAATATGCCCAAGAGGAAATACTTCAATAACAGTTGGAAGTGTTCCAAGTGTACCAACACCAAGTACCCCAACAACACCAATAGAAACTGAAATCCCAATAATTACAAATGCTACATTTAATATTGCGAGGAAAAATAATTAATGAATAATTTTGAAAATAATTTAGAAAGAATATCAAATATACTTCAAATTTTAAGTTTTAAAATTTTGTTAGAAGATTTTAATAATGCTGATTTAATGAGATATTTAAATCATCAAGATGATTTATTAGATAAAATAATAAAACAAAATGATGAAATTATTAGTTTGTTAAAGAAAGGGGAAAAATAATGATAGAACTAATTAATGAGAAATTAAATGAAACGGTTGAAAAATTATTAAAGAAAAAAGACTTAACTATTGAAGAATCTATGTATTTATTTCATGAAAGAACTCGACTAGAACAAGAAGAAAAAGATAGACAATTTAAAATACAAGATGCAAAAAGTAGAAAAATGATGAGTGAATTAATGGGAAATATATACAATTCTTAATCAGTAAATTCACAAGGAGGTGATAAATTGTGGATATAGAACGCTATATTGAAAAAATAGTTAATGATGGAAGAATAGAAGATATGGAAGAATTATCTGATATGTTAGAAGATGCAATGGAAGTTATTGAAAGATATGACAGAGAATGTTATAAAGAAATGGAAATAAAATTATATAAGATGGCATACGGTTCACATCTTAATAAAGCAATGGCTGAAGAAATAGTTAATAAAATGCGACCTTATAACGAAAGATGGAAATATGATGAAGTAAAACGTATACAAGAAGAAAGAGGATTGAATAATATTTCTACTCCTGATTTTTATTCTACTATGAATATGGCATATAATGATTATCATAATATATTTGATGAAGACATAGAAAGTTACATAAGATTCACAATTGATTTTATTGAAGACGAAGATGCTAAAGAAGGAAAGGTCTTTAAATATTTTACCCAAATCGTTGAAATTTAAAAAATAATATGATATAATACATATGTTCAAGTAAGTAAAAGAAGTTTATATTAATATGTCCTTTGAGGGGCTTACTTGAACACTAAAAACCTCATTGTGGCATACTAATATAAGCTTCTTTTATTTATTTAATATGATATAAAGGAGTTGTAAAATATGAAAGAAATATGGAAAGATATTTCACGGATATGAGGGATTATATCAAGTAAGTAATTTAGGCAGAGTAAAAAGTTTAGAAAGATTGGCGAAAAGTAACAATAATAATTATAGAATAGTAAAAGAAAAATTCTTAAAAAAATATGAAGATAAAGATGGATATATTAAAGTAAGTTTAAACAAAAATGCTAAAAGCAAAGCATATGCTGTTCATAGATTAATAGCGAGGGCTTTTATTCCTAATCCAAATAATTATCCTTGTATTAATCATAAAGATGAAAATAAACAAAATAATAATGTAGATAATTTAGAATGGTGTACTGTAAAATATAATAATAGTTACGGTATAAGACTACAAAAAATTAAACAAAAGAAACAAATTCCAATTGAACAATATGATTTAAACGGAAACTTAATAAAAAAATGGAATAGTGCGAAGGAAGTATATAATAAATTAGGATACGATTTTTCTATGATTAGAAAATGTTGTAATAATAAAGTTGGTAAAGCATATAATTATATATGGAAAAATTGTATTGTATATAAGAAAGGAGAATAAATTATGAATGAAATGAATACTAACAATCGTGATTATGATAATAGGGGATATAGTAATCGAGGATATGATAATAGAGATTACAGAGATTATGACAACCGTTATTATGATGAAGTAGAACATGGAAACTATCGTGATTATGATAATAGGAACTATAGAGATAATTATAGAAGAGATTACGATAGAAGAGGCGGAAGAATAAACAATAGAAATTATCGTAACTATAGAAATTACAGAGAAGAAGATTATTATGAAGAACTAGAAATGACAATGCACGAAATGAAAGAAACTTCAAGAAAGATTGAAGATATTGCTGATATGGCGGAAAATCAACAAGATAGGAATATGCTTATGAAAATAGCTCAAAAAGAAAAAGAAAATTCACATTATATTAAGCAAATACTAGAAAAATAATAAGGGTAGAGATACCCTTTATATGGCGAGATGGTGAAGTTGGTTAACACTCGGTACTGCAAATACCGCATTCACAGGTTCGAAACCTGTTCTCGCCTCCAAAGGAGAACAAAATGGAAGAAATATGTCAATTTATAATTAACAAT
>Ga0310786_10001870_pt1 | contig 33416 bp, 30 predicted proteins | sample AusTroGonzalo_MG_FD_203881 | JGI IMG/M metagenome (GOLD analysis project Ga0310786, IMG submission 203881) | Bovine rumen microbial communities from tropical cattle in Woodstock, Queensland, Australia - Gonzalo_03 (v2) (version 2) | ecosystem: Host-associated > Mammals > Digestive system >... | reverse complement strand
GATAAAGAGATGTTCTGGGCATGTTATCGTCAGTTAAGAACATTCGGATATTCTCCTATACATATAGCATCCATCATGTATCGCTACGAACGCAGACCAATTAGAGCCCTGAAAAGCATACGCCTTATGATCTGCTCTGTTTTCAGATAGAGATAAATAATCACTATTCGTCCATGGAAGTAACTTACACAATAATTATTCCGCATTACAATATTCCTGATTTGCTGGTGCGCTGCTTGAAATCTATTCCTGTACGGGAAGATATTCAGGTAATTGTCGTAGATGATTGCAGCCCTGATTTCGACTCATACAAGGAGCGATATCCCGAACTGTCTCGTCCGTATTTGGATTTGTACCAAACACCGCAAGGCGGTTCAGCAGGAAGAGCACGGAATATCGGGCTTCAACATGCCCGAGGCAGATGGATCCTCTTTGCGGACTCAGATGACTTCTTTGCGCCAAACATGTACGAATTGATGTCTTCTCATCGCAATGATGACGCTGATGCAATCTTCTTTAAGGCGGACAGTGTGGATACAGTTACGCTGGAGCCATCAGACAGGCATCATGGGCGAAATGACAGCATCGATGCATATCTTGCCGGAACGCATACCTGTGCAGAGGCGATCCTGAAACACACTGTAGTGTGGGCAACAATGTATTCTGCAAAGTTGTTGCGTGACAACAATATTACATTTGAGGAAATATTGTGCGGTAACGATATGATGTTTGCAATCAAGGCTGCAAACCTGTGCCAGAATCCGTTGTTTTGCAATGAAGCATTGTATGTTATCACATATCGCAGGAATAGCCTGAATGATAACAAGCAGAAGAACTATCGGAGTCATGTCGTATATAGAGAGGTGTATGCTCGCTTAGATCGCTACTGCAAACTAAACAATATCAGTCACCGATGGAATGTGTGTGTGCCCGGGGAGATTCACCAGACATTTAAGCAATACGGCATGCACGCCGCACTATATCACACATCCTTGGCAATTAAGGATAACGCACTTTTCTATGGATTGACTGATGCGTTGAGAAGAAAGATATTCGGTAACCGTTAAACAAGATATCATGAGGCCGTATATAGATTTACTACTTCATCCCAGGCGATTCGCTAATTTTATCTGCCGGGCGTATGAGAAAATGCGTTTGGAGAGGGAGGCAAAGAGAAACAATGTGAAACTCGTAATCGGACGAGATGTGCATTTGACGGATTGTCATTTGCGAGTGCGCCCCGGTACAAAAAACATCGCGTTGGTAATTGGGGACAAGTGCATACTAAAACATGGTATTTTTGAATTTCATGGTTCTGATAGTACTATATGCGTAGGGGAGGGGACATGTGTTAATGCTCTCAAAGCGGCAAAGACATCATTTATGGCTGGTGAACACGCAAATATACAAATAGGGGAAGACTGCTTATTTGCCAATGGCATCATCGCATGCACGTGTGATTTTCATAGTGTCTATAACGAGGAGGGGAAACGAATAAATCCGGATAGAGATATAACTATAGGTGAACATGTGTGGGTCGGCAGGAAGTCATATATCTGTAAAGGAACAAGCATAGCCAAAAATTCGGTTGTCGGAGCTTGTAGTGTAGTGGCCAAAGCATTTGATCAAGAGAATTGTGTCATTGCCGGCAATCCTGCTGCTGTCAAGAAGGTCGGTATTACTTGGGATCGAAAAAATGAATAAATGTATTGCGAATATCAGTCAAGAAAATGGGAATCGCATGTACATAGCGCCTTTAGGTGGAGAGAGTTCTCCGTGAGGTCATTGCTGCGAAGTTTGCCGGGTATAGGCCGGATTATAGAATCCGACTTGCGGTGTGCAAATATGAATTATAGCAGTTGATGAACTAGTGATGATGATATTCTACAGCAAATAGTATTTGATGGGTGATAATATACAATTATTATGAATAATTATTTTTCAGTCCCTTTAGAGGACACAAATGAACATTCAAATAAAATTATGTTTTATAAGAAAGTATCTTCTGTTTTTATAAAGGTACTCTGTGCCGCGGCAATGATCTGTTCTACAGCGTATCTCGTAATGTTAGGATGGTATAGTTACCTTGCTGCTGATGATTTCAGCTTTATCGGACATGTTGATAATGACGGGATATTGGGATTCGTGCAATATGCATATGCGCATATTCAAAGCCGATTCTCCAGTTTTTATATGATGGGATGGATATTCAAGATATGGGGACACGCCTCTAATCTTATCGGTTATTCAATCACATTACTACTATTAGGCTATGCTACGATATATTACGCATTGCGCCAAGTTACAGATATTAAGGACAAGTTCCTTTTATTAGGAGCCGCAGTCTTGATCTTGAATATATCCGTAATGGCATATATAGAAATCGGAACTTTTTTCTGGGTGTGCTGTGCGATATACACCGTAGCAGTATATGCGACAATACTATTATTCGTCACTATATTCTACAGCCGTAGCAAGTTGTGGCTACGTTGGGTAATAGTTTGCTTGCTCTCGGTATTTTTGTCAGGCGGAGCGGAGAATTATACTCCGGTCCTCATCGCTCTTATGGGATGCTTTATACTATATCAGATGATCACGACACGAACATGGAAATTCTGGCGAACAACGGAACAGCAAATGATGCTTGTCAGTATGCTGATCTTAATAGCAGGTTTTCTTATAGTGGCTGCTGGACCGGCAAGAAAGGTGCGGGTCGCAAGCGGTTGGACAACTGATTTCGCGGAAAATTTTGCATTAGTGCCTTATCTTATGCGATTTGCAAAGGCATCGGTGGTGTTATTCCTGCGACTGCTTTCCCGTAGTTTGTATTATCTGCTGTTAATTCCTCTTGGATGGCTGATTGGCATAAAAATGAGAAACAACGGTTATGTAATGCGAATAAGAACAGGGAAAGCGATAATGTTGTCTTTATTGGCCGCTCTGTTCGCAATAGAAATATCAGTAGCTGCGGCGGTATATGGAACAGGATGGTATGCTCCCGATAGAGCCAATAGTTTTATGTCATTTATACTGATGGCTTTGGTTGTTTACTGGAGTGTATTACTCGGATTGCGTACCGGAACACAGAGGCATGTATATGCATATGTAGCATTGGCAAATCTTATTATTGCAAGTATGAGTTGTTGCTTCATCAAAAAAGAACAGCCGCTTGTGGCAAATGTCCATGCTCAGGTCGATAACTGTTATGCACAAATTGAGGAACATAAGAAATCAGGAAGTCTTGAACCTTTAGTTTTAGAACCGATCGTATATCCATATCTCCCTAACTCATACGCGATTATGCGAACGGCAATTAACAGGTTAATGGGTAAAAATGAAACATACAGGTCTTTGTCATCCAAGTATTTCCCATACAAATATCTGAGTTTTTCCCGAGACCCTAATGATTTCCGTAATCGTGGCATCTGTGCATGGGCAAATGTGGATTTTGAAGTTATTGGATGGGAATAAGTTTGAACAGGACTGATGAAAGTGCTATTTGTAGGGACAAATGACTTGTCGGGCATGTCGGGCGGGAGTATATGCTCCATGCGTAATTTTGATGTTCTGAAGCGTATCTTTGGAGCAGATAATGTGACGCATTATCTGTTACCTGCCGAAACCAGACGCACAGTGCTTGACAAGGCGAAGTATTATATGTCAATGATATCCCGCAAATCGGTGTATAAGCGCTTGCGCCTAAATCCGGAGCAGATTATGGCGCATGATATTGTTTACATTGATAATGCATACGTAGCCGGATGTATAGGCGATATCAGAAGAATGGGATTCCGTGGAAAGATAATTGTATTTTTCCATAACTGTGAATACGACTTCCGACTACAGGATATAGGACATGTCGCGGGGGGGAAGTTTTGGCTTCATAAGCGAGTGGTGATGCATAACGAAAGAATGGCGCTCGCTTCTGCTGATGGGTGCGTCTTTCTGACAAAGCGTGATTATAACCGCGAGAAAGCCGTCTATGGCATGGAACCGAAAGAATATGTTATCTGCCCGATAACCATGCCGGATACATACGACTCCTCATCCCCAGTGCCGCAAAAGGAGCCTCATGAAAAACCGATATATACATTCGTAGGCTCCTATTTCGGACCGAATATCCATGCTCTTCAGTGGTTCGTTACAAATGTGTTGCCTTATGTGAACATCAGGTTACGCATCGTGGGGAAGAATATGGATCGGCTGAGAAATGATGTGGACGTTACAGGGATAGAAATCTACAGCAGTGTGCAGGAGGTAACACCTTATATCATTGACAGTGACTATATGCTATTCCCAATATTTGAAGGAAGCGGAATGAAGGTCAAAACGTGTGAGGCATTGATGTATGGCAAAAACATTGTCGGAACGCCGGAGGCCTTTGAAGGATATGAGATCGGCGATTACTCTAAGGTTGGAGCATGCTGTGCTGATGACAAGCAATTCATTGCTGCTATCAACACATTGAATATGCCGGCATTTAACCCTTACTCACGACAACTGTTTTTGAGCGGTTACTCCAATCATTCCGCAGAGCGGCAGTTTAAGCAACTTGTTGAAGCGTTATACAAAATCGTATAGGATCCGTGCTGGAAATTTATAGTGCATATTGGAGTTGGGGCTCAATGATATTTTATCTTATCCTTGGGCTTATGGCTGTATGGGGGCTGAACAAAGCATATGATAATATGTGGTCCGATGAGAATGATGATTCCGGATATGTGGACAAGCGCATTCTTGTTATTTCCCTTATTTGGACATTTTTTGCCACGTTCCGTGTGTTAGCATCGGGTATCGGCGGAACGGATGCCGGTGGCTATGCAATGTTCTTCCAAAATTGTTTGGATTCTGAATATACAGACTGGATGGAGCATGTGGCAAGTGATCGTGGCTACAAATGGCTGAATGTAATCGTCCGTTCGGTAACGGATAATTATCATGTGCTTTTCGCGCTCGTATATGGATTCATGGCGTGGACTTTTATGACATTTGTCAAAGTGTTTATGCCCAAGCAGATTAGCTATGCCCCCTTCTTGTTGACCATCTATTTGTATTTGGTTGGTTTTAACACGTTGCGTTCCAATCTTGGTACCGCTGTCCTTCTGCTCGCGGCAATTGCTCTGGGAGAGAAGAAATGGATCCAAGCGTGTGTATGGGCGGCATTGGCCTTTACAATGCATAAGATGATGATCGTGTATGCCTTGGCTATACCCTTCTGCTGGTTTTTTCAGCAGCGCAAGCTAAAGATATATCACGTAGTAGCGTTAATATTTGCATCGTCCATCGTGGCGGGAATTATCCAGCCGTGGTTTATCCAATATACCGAGGAAGTCGATTTGTCCGGTGCTTACGGAGCATATGCGCGCATGTCACTGGAGCGTGACTTTACGGATAACTATTGGAAAATCGCGTTTGAGCAAATGGTGCTTGGCGCGGCTATGGTCTTACTCTATAAGCGGACTACTGCGGCTTTGGATGAAGAAGAGGATGAGGAATACGCATGGCGAATGCGAATGATTTGGCTGTTTTGCGCCTTTGATATGATAATGATTCCGGTAGCGTACATTATGAATATATGGCGCGCGTACGAAATTTTCTATATGCCGCGAATCGTGATGTGGGCATGGCTGATAGGTTTAGTGCTTGACAGTAAGCCGGATAAAGTGCGGTCTTTGCTCAATGTCGGGCTGTTAATGTTTGTCGCGGCGTGGATTATATTCCGTGTATACAGAACGTATGCGCCGGCAAGTTTGATGCCGTATATATTTGATTGGCAGGCTCTCCCCTTTGTGAATTGATTAACGATAGCATAATTGATAGATGAAAAATATGAAACTTTTGTTTGACTTGACACGAACCCAGCCGTTAGGGAAAACCCAAATGCATGGAGGGGGAAAGTACGGTATAGCTGTATTTCTGCAGCTCGTCAGAATGTTCCCGGAGCACATCGCTGCATATTATAATGATGCGTTGTATATTGATCCCATAGTACTCCAAACAATGCATGAGAAGAATATCACTGCATATAAGCAAAGCGATATCTCAATCGTGGATGCAATCCGTAAGGAGGGAGGATGGGTGTACGCTCCACTATCCAATTTGTCATACATTCACGAGGACAGGATAAATGTAATATGTACAGTGCACGGCGTGCGGGGCTTGGAGATGCCCGAAGACAAATATGAGGCGTATTATGAGAATCATCCGGGCATATATAGATTAAAGCATTGGCTAAAAAGATTGACCGGCCGTGAAAGCCAGACACGGGAAATCAAAAGATGGCAAAACAGATTGCTCGCAGATAATGTGCACTTTGTAACCGTGTCGGAACATTCAAAATATGCATTATTATCATTTTTGCCAAAGGTAAGGGAAGATAAAATCAAGGTGTTTTATTCTCCATGTTCTATTTTGGAACATCCTGCTGAGGAGCAGGAAAATATGGGAAATCTGATAGACGGAAAATATTGGATAATGGTAAGCGGAAACAGGTGGTATAAAAATATTATCCGGGGAATTATGGCGTTTGACCAATTGTTTACCGAACATCAGGATTTGATCGGCGATGTAGTGCTTACAGGTGTTAGTGATTTGTCACAGTTCCATATACAGATTAATAATCCGAATCGTTTCCATTGTGTCGGATTCGTGAGTGAAGCGGAATTACAGCAGTTGTACAGGAATGCATATGCGTTACTATATCCGTCCTTGAATGAAGGATTTGGCTATCCTCCGCTGGAAGCAATGCATGAAGGATGTCCGGTGATGGCATCTGCTATAGCCTCTATTCCAGAGGTATGCGGAGATGCAGTGCTATACTTTAATCCTTATCTGATATCTGAGATAAAAATGCGTGTGTTGCAAATGGAGAATCGGGAGATACACGAAAAATATATCCGATTGGGCAGAGAGCGAGAAAATAGGATTAAAAAGATGCAAGAACAATCTCTGTCGGAGTTGTGTCGGTATATCATCTCGTTTGTTCAATGACATATTAAACATGAACGAATAAAAATATCTAAGCATATGAAATTAATAAACTTCACGACTTTAAAAAACAAATTTCTGCGGATCCTGTATCGGCATAATGACCAAAAATACGCCGAGACGTTAGGCGTGAAATTTGGTAAGCATTGCTATGTTTCGACTCGTCTTTTCCCTTCGGAGGGGTATCTGGTGGAAATTGGCGATTACGTTCGCATAGCAAAGGGGACATCATTCTATACGCATGGCGGGTTATGGAGCCTTCGGATTTACTACGGCAATCCGGATATTGATCATTTTGGGAAAATTAAAGTTGGCAGCTATACATCAATTGGAGCAAATTGTATGATTATGCCAGGAGTGACAATCGGTGAACGATGTCTGATCGGTGGAGGGGCTGTTGTTACCAAGAGTGTTCCGGATGGATGTGTGGTGGCAGGAAACCCCGCGAAAATTATTGGTACAACCGATGTTTTTTACAAGCATATAGAAGAAAAAAATGCATTCCATTGTAAGCAAATGTCGTATGAAGAGAAGAAAGCTTATATACTTGCGCAACCGGATGAAAAATTTATAAAGAAAGGATATATGACTATTCCCCAAGCGAATGCAAAATAGCAGAAAGAAAATAGTAATGTTCCTCCAGTCCGGAGTCGCCGGCGCAGAGCGTATGACGATTCTGTATGGGAAAGTTTTGCCCAAACAACGCTATGAAGTGAAATTTTACCCAATCGTAAAGAAGCATGCCGTAAAGAACAGTATTTTAGATTTTATACCCCAAGAATATAGCGTAAATATGCTCTATCCGAAAAATAGTGTTCATTTGTGCTATATGATTTACAAGGTGATAGGCAAAGAGAAACCTGATTATGTGTTCTCTTCTGTATTGTATCTGAGCGATAAGATTCTTCTGTTCCGGCATAGGTTTCCTGAAACGCGTTTCATCATTCGCTGTGAAAATTATTGGTATACATTCTCAGCACAGCAACAACGGCTGATCCGACTGTTATATGGGCGCGCGGACCTAATCGTTGCTCAAACTCGGGAAATGAAAGAGGAACTGGCTGAAAACACAAAAATCCCTTCTTCAAAAGTCAGGGTGTTAGAGAATCCTATTGATAAATCGGTTATCGATGCATTGGTGCAACAGAGTGCAAATCCATATCCCGATGACGGGCTCTTGCATTATGTAGCGGTGGGGAGATTCTCATATCAGAAAGGTTTTGATTTATTGGTTGATGCGTTTGCAATGCTTCATAAGAGCAATAGCAAAGTGAGCCTTTACATTGTTGGCGCGTATGATGGAACAGGACACGAAAATTATGAATCGGTCCGGGAAAAGGTGGCTCAATATGGAATAGAGGACAGAGTGCATTTCGTGGGCTATCAAAGCAACCCGTATTCATACCTTCGCTATGCAGATACGTTTGTGCTGTCAAGTCGATGGGAGGGACTGCCGAATGTGTTAGTGGAAGCGATGTACCTGGGCACACCGGTAGCGGCGTTTACATGTATACCATTCGTTGGCAGAGTAATCGAAAATGGACGAAATGGTTATTGTGCCGCTAAAGGAAATGTGCATGAATTAGCGGATGCCATGCAAAATGCAGGAATGATGGGACGCTGTACGTCTTCGTATTCCGGCGTCGGTGTGGAAGAGGTAGAAGAAATTTTTGCGATAGACTAACCCAATAAAATATATTGTTATGTTGTTACAGAATATAGATTTAACAGGCAAAAAAATATTGGTCACAGGTGCAGCCGGTTTTATTGGCTCATATCTGGTTAAGCACCTGCTTGAGCAATATCCTGATGTGATGGTCGTGGGAATAGACTCAATGACTGACTATTATGACGTGCGAATCAAGCATCAGCGTTTGTGCGAACTGGCAAAGTATGCTCCACGCTGGTGTTTTGTGGAGGGGACTATTTCAGATAGAGCTCTGCTTGACGGCTTGTATCAAGAACATAGATTTGCCGTAGTCGTTAATCTCGCAGCGCAGGCAGGAGTGCGGTATTCGATAACCAATCCGGATGTATATATAGAATCCAACATGACGGGCTTCTATAATATATTGGAGATGTGCCGTAAGTATCCCGTCGAACATCTGGTGTATGCTTCGTCATCAAGTGTGTATGGCGCCAATGTCAAGATTCCTTATTCGGAACAGGATCGCGTGGATAATCCTATATCGCTATATGCTGCAACGAAAAAATCGAATGAGTTGTTTGCATACTGCTATTCCAAGTTATATAATATTCCGACTACGGGACTGCGGTTCTTTACGGTGTATGGCCCAATGGGACGACCGGATATGGCATACTTCAAGTTTACCGACAAGTTGGTGGCGGGGGAGAAAATCCAGATATACAATTATGGCGAATGCAAACGGGATTTCACGTATGTGGATGATATAGTCGAAGGCATTTCCCGAGTACTGTTACATGCTCCGGAATCGAATGTAAACGGGCAATCAGAACCGCCATATAAAATTTATAATATAGGGAACAATACGCCGGTAAATCTCTTGGACTTCGTTACCATTCTGCAAGAGGAATTGGTCAGGGCGCACGTGTTACCGACGGACTATGACTTTGCGTCACACAAGGAACTTGTAGCTATGCAACCCGGAGATGTGCCGATTACATATGCAGATACGTCAGCCTTGGAAGCGGACTTCGGCTTCAAACCGTCTACGCCTTTGCGAGACGGACTGAGGCACTTTGTTGAGTGGTACGCCCGATTCTATGGGGTAAATGCGTAATGAGAATACTGTTTCTGCAACGGAATTATAACCTCGGGGGAGTTAATGTGGTTACCGCTACATTAGCTAACCGGTTGGCTGCTATCGGATATAAGGTCTCGATATTCGTCTTCGATGATTGCATACGGGGAGCAGAACACCTGATATCGGAATCTATAACCCAATATGCCGGAGTGGGGTACGATAGGCTGCATATCAGGAATGTCAATCTTCTGCGTGATGTTATTAATAAGGAAAAGCCTGACCTTATCCTGAATAACTGGGCACTGAATCCACACTTTATCAGTACGATCAGATATGCACTAAAACTGTCAGCATGTCGCCCGCAAGTATGGTCAGAGTATCATAGCGCACCCAATCGGAATTCACAAGTCGCCAGATGCGACACGTTGTTAGCCGGAAATCCCGGAAACGGGAAAAGAAAGGCTGTTTTATTGAAAAGAAAATGGATGCAGCGCATGGCGCAAAATGTTTTGCGCTATACATATAGGCATAGTGACGGGTTTATTGTTCTTTCTCCATCGTATATAGAAACCTTTTGCCAATACATCGGTGTACAACCGTCGGAAAAGGTGTGGTGCCAAATAAATCCGCTAACCGTACAGTCTGACGGATTCGTGCTAAATCCTACAGCCAAAAAGAAAGAGATCCTCTATGTGGGGCGGCTTGATCCGGATAACAAGAAAGTCTCGCGAATGCTGGATGTGTGGCAACTGCTTTACAATAGATTCCCTGATTGGTCTCTTACCATCTTAGGTGATGGACCGGAGAGACCGATCTTGGAAAAGAGAGTCATGGTGGAGCACCTCCCTAACGTACATATAGAAGGCAGGAAAGACCCGACAGAATATTATAAAAGAGCTTCCATTATTGGACTTTGCTCTGATTTTGAAGGATTCCCGTTGGTGCTCGGTGAGGCGATGACTTTTGGATGTGTGCCGGTGGCGTATGGCAGTGTGTCGTCGATATATGATATCATTACTCATGGCAAGGATGGTCTGATCCAACCGGCCAATGTCGGCTTCCTGCCGCAGAAAATGGCCGAGGATATGGCAAGCCTTGTGGCGTCTCCGAATAGATTGTATGCCATGATGAACGAGGCGAAGAAGAAAAGTGAGCAGTTCTCTCTCGATGCGATAATAAAGCAATGGCAAGATAAATTTGAAGAGAAAATAATCAAGAAGAGCCATGCAGGCGAATAAACTCCTATATATAGAATTCCTGAGGGTGGTATGTATCGTAGCAGTCATAGCCAATCATATCCCCTTAGCCGCAGTAAATACATTTGCTGCGACAGCTTCAGTGGCTGATAATGTCTTTTGTCACGCTTGCTCGTGGATGAATCATTTTGCAGTCCCGATATTCGTAATGATCACAGGAACACTGTTGCTTGATTCTCGCAAAGAAATATCCTTGTGGAAAGCCTTGTCTAAGTATGCTTGGCGAATTGTAGTAATGTTATTGACGGTAGGATACGGCTTTGCGTTGCTCGAACAGTATGCAAATGAACATATCATCTCTCTGTCACTCTTTGGTAACGCCCTCTATAACGTGTTGGCAGGCAAGGGCTGGGATCACATGTGGTACCTGTATATGCTTATAGGTATATATCTGTTAATTCCTTTCCTAAAGCCGGCTATCAATACGTTGCCTTTGCGCTCAATAGGAGGATTGATCGCTATAATATTCCTGTTCTCAAGTATTAACCCTGTCTTGAATGCACTATGGGGATATTCGATTCCCATTAGATTCCCGATCCTGTCAATATATGTGCTATTTCTGTTGGCGGGGTGGTATATCGCTCAGTTAAAGCATAGTAGCGTGCCTAAATATGCGCCATGGATAGCCATAGTTATAGCCTTGGGCGCTGTCGTGGTATTAGGGGCCTGTTCATATTGCAAATACGCAATGGCATTGGATAAGGCCGCAATATGGAGTGACTATTCATCTCCGTTAGTTGTTCTGCTAAGTGCTGTAATCTTCTATATATGTTATATATGGCAAGATAAATTTCATTGGGTGGCTGATAGCAAGATAATGAGTATTCTTGCCAAAGACTCATTCGGCATATATCTGTTTCACATGCTTTATGTCAATATTCTATATAAGGTTATTCATTTTAATCCGTTGGAATATGGCTATTGGTCGTTTGTAATTATACTTGTGGTCGTGTTGATTCTCTCTCTCGTGACGACAGAACTGTTTCGAAAGATACCGGTAATAGGTAAATATATTTAATCACATATGGCGAAGAAAAGGATACTTTGCGTAGCCTCTATAGGAGGACATTGGATACAACTGTTGCGGATTTCCAAACCATTGGAGCAATATTATGACATAGCCTATATGTCAACCCGTGAAAAATGCGCCACGATGGTAGGAGAACGACCGTTCTATCTGATGCGCGATTTCAGCCGCTGGGATGCATGGAAACTTATTCCCGAGTTCTTCCACCAGTGGCGTGTGCAAAGGCAAATAAAGCCGCAAGCGGTAATCTCTACCGGCGCTGCGCCGGGATTGATATGCCTGCTCGTGGCAAAACTGCGAGGTAGCATGACTATCTGGATTGATTCCGAGGCGAATGTGGAGCAACCCTCTGCAAGCGGAAAGATAGCCTCACGTTTTGCGGATTATGCATATACGCAATGGCAGGATTTGGCACATGGCAAATTCCGCTATGCGGGAAATATTTTCGGATAAATGATATTTTGTACTACGGGAACGCAGGCGCCCTTTGACAGATTCCTGCAAATAGTAGATGCTATAGCGCCGACACTGGAGGAAGAAGTTATAGTGCAAGCTTTTCACGGCTCCTATATTCCTCAGCATATCAAGCCTTTGGAGTTTGTCGAGCCGGATGAGTTCGAACGCATATTCAAGCAGGCGAGGCTTGTCGTCGCACATGCCGGCATGGGAACCATCATCAGTGCTATGACCTTGGGCAAACCGATTGTGGTCTTTCCGCGTATAGCGGCTCTGGGTGAGCATCGTAACGAACATCAGTTAGCTACTGTGCATCAGATGGAAAAGATGCATTATGTCTATGCCGCACATGATGAACAGCAGTTACGGCAGTTGATGAGCGCCACCGATCTGCCTCCATTGCACAAGATCGGTCCCTATGCCCAGCAATCGCTTGTTGACGAGTTGCATCGTGTTATAGGTTAGACAAGTATAAATGCCCACCATGCAACGCATAGCCATCATAGGAGCCGGCGTGTCAGGCTTGACAGCCGCGAACATACTGAAAGGTCGGTATGCGGTCACCGTGTACGAGAAAGCCGCTACACCGGGCGGTCTGATTCGTTGTGAGCGTATCGGCGGCAGCCTGTTCCACACCTGCGGCGGGCATGTGTTCAACACGAAGTTGCCCGAGGTGGCGCAGTGGTTCGGCGAGCGCTTCAACTTGGATAGCGACTTCCGCAAGACCGACCGCAACTCTGTGGTTCAGTTGGAGCAGGCCATAGTCCCCTATCCGATAGAGAACCACGTGTATATGCTTGATGCCGAGACGCAGCGCCGCTTCATCAGCGACTGCCTCGCCATCGCCGGTGGCAAGCATGCGGAGCCTGCGGACTTCGAGGCGTTCCTGCGCGGACGGTTCGGCGATACGCTCTACAACCTTTATTTCAAGCCTTATAACGAGAAGGTCTGGCGTTGCGACCTCAGGCAGGTCTCACTCGCATGGCTGGAGGGTAAACTGCCGATGCCGACGGTGCAAGAGATGCTGTACAACAACTTCAACCATGTCGAGGAACGTCAGTTTGTTCACTCCTCATTTTGGTATGAGCGGCAGGGGGGCTCGCAGTTCATCGCCGACACGCTGGCGAAAGGTCTGGATATCCGCTACAACGCTGACATCACATCCCTCGCTTTCGCGGGCGACAAGTGGCACATAGCCGGTGAGCAGTACGACCGCGTCATATGGTGCGGTAACATCAAAGACCTGCCTTCTTGCCTCCGTGGCGTGAACATCGACGCATACGCCGCCGACATAGCAGCATTGCCCTACCACGGCACGACAACGGTGTTCTGCGAGATAGATGCCAACCCCTATTCATGGATCTACCTGCCCTCTGACCGTTACGCCTGCCATCGTATCATCTGCACCGGCAATTTTGCGCCGTCCAATAACGCTTCTATTATTTCGCAGGGACGAATAACGGCTACCATCGAGTTCACGGATGCCATATCTCAAACAGACATTCTGGCTAACTTGCAGCGGATGCCGTTCCATCCCACGTATATAACGCACCGCTTCCATCCGTACACCTATCCCATCCAGACCGCCTCTACCCGTCAGATGATAAGTAGCCTGAAACAGGAACTGGCGAAGAGCGACCTCTATTTCACCGGCCGGTTTGCTGACTGGGAGTATTACAATATGGATGTCGCCATGGCTGCGGCGATGAAAACCTGCGCGGGAATGTAGTCTGCAGTCAGCTATCAGAAATCAGCTATCAGCAATCAGTGATCAGCAATCAGTGGACATATTTGATAAGCTTGCTGCGCTTGGCGCTGGAGGCTGATGCACTGCCGATCCCACAGCAGCCCCTGTCCCCCGACGGATGGCGCGAGGTCTATCGTCTCGCCGCAAAGCACGCCGTCATCGCTGTTGCATGGGATGGGGTAGAGCGCCTGCAGTCGCAATCACCCGAAGCACTAAAGACCCTGCCCGCCGACCTGATGGGCAAGTGGTTCGCCGACTCACGCTCCATTGAGGCGGCGAACAGCCGTCTGGCAAACCAAGCCGCGCAGGTGCTGGCGCTCCTGAAGGGCGGAGAATACGATGCCTGCATTCTCAAAGGAGCATCGTTGGCGGCGTACTATCCGCAGCCGTCGCATCGTCAGTCGGCAGATATCGACCTGTGGGTGTTCCCCAAGGTTACCAGTCAGCCTTTGGCTATCCACCGTCAGGCACTCCTTGCTTTTCTGCGTCGGCAACCGGATATATCCCTTGGTGAGATAGTCTATCACCACATCGAGACGGAGTATAACGGCACGGAGGTTGAGTTTCATGTAACCCCTACATGGCTGTGCAACCCGGTTCACAACCGCCGGCTACAATATATATTTGCACAAGCGCGCGCACTCACGCCCGAGTTGCAGGAACTCTACACGCTTCTCCACGCGTTTCGCCACATCTACCACGACGGCGTAGCCTTGCGGCACGTCATGGACTATTATCTTGTTCGTCGCAGCAACCGCGCCGCCGGTATCCCCTCACCGGTCGCCCTCTGTCAACAGGTAGGTCTCACGACCTTTGCCCAAGCCATGGATGAGGTGGCAGGTTATTACTTTGGCAGTCCTGTATCAGCCGATATGCTCAGTCCTCGCGCTCGACACCTCCTGCAAGTCCTGCCCGAACGCCGCACATCGCGTGTTATCCGCAGCGATTATCCGCAAGAGTCACTGTTTAGCCTCCCGTGGCGAACCCTTCATTACCTCTGGCGAAAAAAGAATCATTATGTCTGACAAACCATCTATAGCCTATCTCCGCCATGCGGCGCACGCCTATCGCTTGCAGATGGGCGTGAACATTGCCTTAGGCATCACCGATGTTTGCATCGGTTTGCTCGAGGTCTGGCTCAGCAAGCATCTCATCGACGCTGCCGTAGCCGGTCAGTCCTGGCACTTGCATGACGGCGGTTGGCTCTCGTTGCCGGCGCTGGCGGCGATGCTCCTCGCCTGCATGCTATCGTCGGTGGCTCTCGCTTACGCCGTGCGCTGGCTGCGCGCCAAACTCAGTATCCGTTCGCTCAACCGCCTGCAAGCGGGCGAGTATGCGCGGTTGCTGCAGTCGCCGTGGCTTTACCTGCGCAAGCAGCACTCCGGCACGCTGACGAACACGCTCATCGATGATCTGGAAACCGTATCCGCATTCCTCTCCGAGCAGTTCCCGGCGCTCATCACAGCTGTGCTGCAGTTCATCGGAGCGTTCGCCTTTCTCTGCGTGCTCGACTGGCGGCTGGCTATCGTCATCATCGTTGTCACACCGGCTATCATCATTGCCGCGCAGTTCTATATACGCCGCATGCGCCGTCACCGCCATCAGGTGCGTGAAGACCAGGCGTCTATCCAGGCGTTCATTCAGGAGTCGCTGCAACACTCGCTGTTACTCAAGGCGTTGAACCGCACAGCCTACGCTTCCGCCCTGCTGGATGACGAGCACGAGCGTTACCGCCAGAGCTTCATGCGACTGACGCGTTATTCGGCGCTGGCGACAGTACTTGTGCGCACGGCGTTCGTGGCTGGGTATCTCATTGCGTTCTTATGGGGTGTGTACAGCCTGTCGGCACATGCGATCACCTTCGGCGCGATGGTTGCGTTCATCCAACTCGTCGGCCGCATCCAGCAGCCGATGCGCACGCTCATCGGCTATGTCGGTACGTTCGTCAATGTCAGCACCGCCGCCGAACGCATCGCTGCCATCGGCGACCAGTCATCAATTGTCAGCAATCAGCAATCAGCAATCAGCAATCAGCAATCGGACATAGAAGTCCGCGGCCTCTCGTTCACCTACCCGGACTCCGACGAGCCTGTACTGTCGCATATCAATGCTGATATACCTGCCGGCTCGCTCACCGCCGTGGTCGGTAAGACGGGTATCGGCAAGACGACTTTCGTTCAGATACTGCTCGGGCTTCTGCCGGTTGAGGAAGGCGCAGTATCTGTCCCGTCACAGGGCTTCGCGTACGTGCCGCAGGGCAACACGCTCCTCTCCGGAACGATTCGATATAACCTCCTGCTCGGCAACCCCGCAGCCACCGATTCCGCCATGCGTGAGGCGTTACGTCTGGCTGATGCAGACTTCGTCCTGGGTGACGAGCGCGGACTCGATTACCCCTGTGGGGAACGTGGCTTGGGACTCAGCGAAGGCCAGGCGCAACGCGTCGCCATTGCCCGCGCCCTGCTCATCGATGCACCGGCACTCATCCTGGATGAGGCATTTTCTGCGCTGGATACCCCTACCGCCGAGACGATCCTGACGAATATACGCACCGCTCGTCCCGAGCTGACTCTGATCTGCATCACGCACCGCGAGACTCTCATCCCCCACGCCGACCAAGTCATCCGCCTCTCCTAAAAGTGTGCAAGAGAAACGAGGGTAGAACGAGGTTTAAACGAGGTTTAAACGAGGTTTGGTTACCTGCCTTGTTTGCGGTTTATACCCGTGATTTGTAGCCTTAATGTCGCAAAATACACTTTGCGGCATGTTTTATAGCATAATTTGCGACAACGTGTTGCATTATCCGAAAAATTTTACTAACTTTGTGCCTTGTTACGTGTGTGCGCATAATGCATGAGCGAACAGGCATCTGTGCGAGCACGTGACCACAAAATCGAATATTAATTTAAAAACTATATAAAACAATGAATGCAAAACATTTGTTTTTAACTCTTACGGCAATTGTAGCATGTTCTGTTGCAGCCAAAGCAGCAGGAGCTACGGATGTCATTTCGTATTCTGCAGTATCGACTAAGTACGGCTCAAGTCTTGCACCTGAAGACTATAATGCTGATGTGACCGGATTGAGCTTCAATTCGGCAGCTCAATATGCAGCAGCGAGCTTCTGGTACGATCCTGTTGAGGAGAACTTCGGTATTGAACGGAATACAGCCTTCGCTACAACAACGTCCGCAGCGTCAAATGCAACCGTTAAGTCGGTAGCCATCAACTGGGTAGCCGGAGATCTTAACCTCAATGATGACTCATCGCCGGTAGTAGTGCATCTGTATGCACGAAGTAATAAGCCTTATACAGGAAACGAAACCTTAGGAAGTGCCGGACTCGGAGATGAAGTGAATATGTTCACGTTCGGCGGCACCAGTACCTATAGCTTTACGGCGGACTATAAATATGTAGTTCTAATAGCCGATGGCGACTATGGTGCATTCTTTACCGGTATTACTATCGCATGGGAGTGGGAAGAGATTACCACGTACTCAGTCGCTGCAGGCACGATTACGGGTGAAGGAGCGATTTATATTTCCCCCACGACGGCTGCTGCTGGTGAAACCATAACGGTGACATTCGAACCTCATCAAACTGGAAAGAAACCCAAGCAAAAGACTTATTCGCTGACATCGTACAGCTTTGATGACATGGTATTTGATTTGTCGTGTACGGATTTTATTAAGCACCCTAATACATATACAATCACGTTCCCGATGCCTGCAAGGGATGTAACCATTGAGGCGACATTCGAAGAGATCCACCAAACTAGCACTCAAATAAATATAGAAGCAGCAAAAACTGTTCAATCCGGAGTGGAGGACGTTATTTCCTTTACACATACGACAACCGCTGAATCTCATCCGCTGGTTACCGGCTATACCGGAATAGTTACGGTTAGTTCAGACCATGAGGAGATCGCGTATGTGGACAATCTTGTCAAGGTGAGTGATGGCAACTACACATTTACTGTACACGGCCTGGCAGCCGGAACAGCTACAATTTCCATCACGGCGCCTAACGCGGGAATGATTAATGGAGCTGACGGTGAAATTCTTGTTACCGTTGAGCCTCGTCAGGCAGCTCTTGTTGCCGAAGCAGACGGCAGATATTTTGTAGCAAAGAACACGCTTAACGGTGGCCTGTTCGAAACGATTGAGGTGTTCAAGAATGGTGACAAGTACCTGTATTCGGGAAGTTTTGACCCCTCCGCAGTTACATGGTATATGTCAACTCTCAACAAAGAGGCTACCAGATTCCATATCCAAAATGCAGACGGGGATTACCTCGCTTATGTTGACTATGACTTGCGGATCCAGGAGGATGAATGCAAATGGTATAATCATGCAGGAGGATACAAAGTTGTAGATGTTGATAACGGTGGAATAGAGAAGTTCATCGCGCTGAACGGTTCGTCGCAATTAGCGCTGTTAGTCACCTCGTCAACCCTTGCCAAAGATGCATTGCTCAATGCGTTCTATCCGATGACGTATAGTACCTCATCTACCGCTGATGTGGGCGTCGTTGATGGTCGTACGATAACAAATACGTACGGAACGATCTGCGTGCCGTTCGATGTGGCAAGCGTTGCCGGCTCGGGTGCTCAGTTCTATACGATAGAGGGCAAGACCGTTTCCGGCGAAACTCTCCTTGGCTTTACGCTCAGCGAGCCTCACACCGCGCTGGTAGCCGGTCACTCGTATATCTATGAGATGGAAGAGGGCATAAACGAAATCAACTTCACCGGATCGAACACCTTCCTGTATAACGCAGTGGATATCGCCGATGACGGTTTGGTAGGCTGCCTGGCGAAAGACAAAGACAAAGAAGAAGGCGCAAAGGAAGGCGTATTGACGGTTCCTTACGAAACTCCGAAATCAGAAGGCTGCTTCATCTTGTACAAGAATAAGATGCGCTATGTCAACATTACCAACCAGACCATCAAGGCGCTCCGCGCATATATTGACGCATCCGAGGTAACCGACGGTACTCCTGCTCCGGGACGTAAAATGATCGTTTGCGAGGGTGCAGAAGGTGTGCCGACTGCTATCGTGAATGTGCCTGATGCAATGTGCATCAACTGGAACGAGCCCGTATATAACATCATGGGTATGCGCGTAGGCAAAGGTGCCACGGGCGTGCTGATTCAGAACGGACAGAAGTTCTTTGTACAATAAGTATAGCATCAGCTGTCAGCAATCAGCAGTCAGTTGGCAAATGATAATAATAGGAAAAAGAAAGGTTTAAAGATATGAAAAAGTTTATAGCACCGGAAGTTCGGGTAGTGCGTTACGATTCCCAGATTCTCTGCACGAGCATCGGTATAGGCGATGATCTCGGTGATGAAGGTGGTGGTCCTGTTGAGGCTGATGCTCCTCGTCGCCGCAGCATCTTCGATGATGGCGAGATCGAGCAGCAGCAGAGCCGCCGCCGCTAATCGGCGATAGCGTCCAACGTAACGTTCAACCATGCAACTGCGTTACACGTTCCGTTTTCAGCAGATAGGCGAGACATGGCTCGGTGCTGCTGTCGGACAAAATGCCCACCTCTTCAATGGTGTACTCCAACTGAATGAGGTGGGGCATTTTATTGTCTCCCGCTTGGCAGAGTTGACAGCGCGAGAGGAGATACCGGCGCAGGCGGTGATAGACAGGCTGATAGATGCGCTGATTCATGAATACGAAGTAGATCCTCCCACAGCCCAACAGGCAGTAACACAAGTAATCCATTACCTACAGAACGAAGGCGTGCTCATCTAAGCACGCCTTCTCTTTCTTAATTTCTGAACTTCAACTCGCCGTCACGCAGCTCGACGACCACCGGTTTGTTCCGATCCACCTTTCCGGCGATGATCGACTTGCTCAGTTCGTTGAGTACGAGCCGTTGCAGGGCACGCTTCACAGGTCGTGCACCGAACTGCGGATCGTAGCCTTCCTTGGCAATATAGTCTATCGCATCGTCCGTCACGCGCAGATCAATGCCGCTTTCCATAAGCATCTTATGTACGCTGCTGATCTGCAGGCCAACGATATCGCGAATCTGCTTCTCATTGAGCGGTTGGAACATGATAGTCTCGTCGATTCGGTTCAGGAACTCCGGGCGGATGGTCTGCCGCAGCAGTTCAAGCACTTGGTTGCGGGTTGTCTCGCTGTCAATACCTTTCTCGGCATTCTCGCGGATGAGTTGGCTTCCGAGGTTCGATGTGAGGATGATCAGTGTGTTCTTGAAGTTCACCACACGACCTTTGTTGTCCGTCAACCGACCGTCATCCAGTACCTGCAAGAGGACGTTGAACACGTCAGGATGGGCTTTCTCTATCTCGTCGAACAATACGACCGAGTACGGCTTGCGGCGGATAGCTTCGGTCAGTTGACCGCCCTCGTCGTAACCGACATATCCCGGAGGTGCACCGATGAGTCGGGTCGCCGAGAACTTCTCCTGGTACTCGCTCATGTCTATTCGGGTCATCATGTTCTCGTCGTCAAACAGGTAGTCCGCCAAGGCTTTGGCGAGTTCGGTCTTGCCTACGCCCGTCGTGCCAAGGAAGATAAAGCTGCCTATCGGCCGTTTGGGGTCTTGCAGACCTGCACGACTACGCCTGATAGCATCGCTCACGGCTTCGATGGCTTCGTCCTGGCCTACGACGCGTTTGTGCAACTCTTCTTCGAGGTGCAGCAGCTTGTCGCGCTCCGACTGCATCATCTTCGTCACGGGTATTCCTGTCCAGCGGGCTACTACCTCGGCTATATCGTCCTCATCAACCTCCTCCTTGATCAGGCTGTCACCGTTGTCCATTGCGTGCAGGGCTTCCTGTGCGGCTTTGATGTTCGCCTCGGCTTGTTGGATCTTGCCGTAACGGATCTCTGCCACCTTGCCGTAGTTGCCTTCGCGTTCGGCAACGTCGGCTTCATGTTTCATCTGCTCGATGGCGGCTTTCTCGTTCTGGATGGTGGCTATGTAGCCTTTCTCTTTGTTCCAGCGCGCGTTGAGTTCGTCGGATTTCGCTTTGAGTGCTGACAACTGATCTCTGATAGCTGACAACTTCTCCTTGTCATTCTCGCGCTTGATGGCTTCGCGTTCTATCTCCAGTTGCTTGATCTGGCGGTCAAGGGCATCCAGTTCCTCGGGTTTGCTATCGACTTCCAGACGCAGTTTGGCTGCGGCTTCATCCACCAGATCGATGGCTTTATCGGGCAGGAAACGGTCGGTGATATATCGTGCACTCAGTGTCACGGCGGCTATCAGCGCATCGTCCTTGATACGCACTTTGTGGTGCGTCTCGTAGCGCTCTTTCAGTCCACGTAGGATGGAGATTGTCGCACTCTCGTCCGGCTCGTCAATCATCACGATTTGGAAACGGCGCTCGAGTGCTTTGTCGGTCTCGAAGTACTTCTGGTACTCATTGAGCGTCGTGGCGCCTATGGCACGCAGGTCGCCTCGTGCCAATGCAGGCTTCAGGATGTTCGCGGCATCCATTGCGCCGGAGGTCTTGCCTGCACCCACGAGCGTGTGTATCTCATCGATGAACAGAATGATCTCACCGGCTGCTTGCGTCACTTCGTTGATTACGCCTTTCAGTCGTTCCTCAAACTCACCTTGGTACTTCGCACCGGCAATCAGCGCGCCCATGTCGAGTGAGTAGATTTTCTTGCGTTTTAGGTTCTCGGGCACATCGCCGCGAACTATTCTGTGCGCCAGCCCCTCGGCGATAGCGGTCTTACCCACACCGGGCTCGCCGATGAGGATAGGGTTGTTCTTTGTTCGGCGGCTAAGTATCTGCAGTACCCGCCGAATCTCGTCATCACGTCCGATGACGGGGTCGAGTTTGCCTTGCGAAGCCCGCTCGCACAGGTCGATAGCGTACTTCTTCAAGTTCTCATTGGTTGGATTGTTGTTCTGATAGTTGTTCATAGTATGGTTGTTTTAGAGTTAGTCGATGTTTTTTCACAAAGACCACTTCAAATTACATACCAAACCGCCATATACTGACAAAATGGCAGTCGCCGGTAAGCGATTGCCATTTTCGTTGTCCTGGGGCCCAATGGTATGAATCAATACAGGATGCCTCGTTTGCGAATGGATTATTTATCCAGTTGTTCGTAGATGGAGTTACGGCTTTTGAACTCGGGGACGATCTGCTTCATGAGTTTGACGGAGGGGAAGGTCAGACCTTTCTGTGCGGAGCGGATGAGTTCGTCGATGAGCGGTGCCATAGCGTCATAGTCGTTCTCTCGCACGTTAGCGATCATGATCTTCTTGTTCGACGTAGGCAGCGTGCGTTCCTTCTGGTTCAGGAGTTCCTCGTAGAGCTTCTCTCCGGGTCGGAGTCCAGTATAGACGATCTCGATATCCTTACCGGGCTGGAACCCCGCGAGTCGTATCATGTTCTTCGCCAGGTCGGCGATCTTCACCGGAGCGCCCATATCGAAGCAGAAGATCTCTCCTCCGTTGCCGAGCGTCGAAGCCTCGAGCACGAGGCACGATGCCTCGGGAATAGTCATGAAGTACCGTATGATCTCCGGGTGTGTGACAGTGACGGGGCCTCCGGCAGCTATCTGCTTCTTGAAGAACGGCACGACGCTGCCGTTGCTGCCCAGTACGTTGCCGAAGCGGGTTGTGATGAACTTCGTCACGTTGGTGCCCTTATTGGCAGATAGTTTGCGGAACAGCGACTGCACGTAGATCTCGGCAATACGCTTCGATGCGCCCATGACGTTCGTCGGGTTGACGGCTTTGTCGGTAGATACCATGACGAACCGTTCCGTCTTATACTCCACGGCGAGGTCGGCGACGTTCTTTGTTCCGAGCACGTTCGCCAGGATAGCTTGTGTGGGGTACTCCTCCATGAGTGGCACATGTTTGTACGCGGCGGCGTGGAAGATCACCTGCGGATGATACTCCTCGAACACTTCGCGCAGCATGTCGCGGTTACGGACATCGGTGATCACGCGTGCATAGTTGATGTGCGGGAATAGTTTGTTCAGATCGAGGCTCAGGTCGTGCAGCGGCGACTCGGCAATCTCGGCGAGTACCACCAGCCGCGGTTCGAACTTCGACACCTGACGCACGATCTCGCTACCGATAGAGCCGGCTGCACCGGTCACCATAATCACCTTGTCGGCAATGACCTGACGGACGTTGTCGGTATTGATATGTATCTCCGGTCGCTCCAGCAGATCCTCCACCTTGATAGCCTCGATACTACCAATCTTCTTCGCCATCTCTTCGTTTCCGTCCTCCCGGAAGTCGCTGAAGTACGGCGTTGTGAGGATGCGGATGTTATTGTCAAGGAATATCGCCAGATCTTTGACCGGATTGATAGTCTTCATCTTCAGTGGTGAGATGATGATGTCCTGCACCTCTTTGGCGCGCAGCAGACGGATGATATGGTCATCCTTGGCATACACCTTCAGTCCGAGCAGCTCGTGTTTGACATTGTCATCCGTGTCGGCGATGAATCCCACAGGTCGGTACTGACTGTCCATACTGGAGTTGAGCATCTTGGCGATGGCCAGTCCTGCGGACTTCGTGCCGTAGATCATCACAGGGCGCGTACCCGGACCATGATGCGACATGTATTCAAAACTGAGTTTGATTGTCACGCGCCAGACGACGAGTAGTACAATCGCCACGAAGATATACGTGTACAGGATCGAATTGAGCAGGTATCCTTGTCCCGTTACGTAGCGTACGGATGCGTTGATGACGGCCGGCGTGATACCAGCGACAAGCACAGCCATGACGACCTTAGATGCATCTACGAACGTTGAGAAGCGCAGAATGCCGGAGTAGGTATGAAACAGCCAGAATGCGCCAGCCTGGAAGCACATCACAACGATTGCCTGCTGCCAGATAGGCAGGATGCCTTGTGTGACCTGCAAGTGCACGAGGCTGTAGCTGATCATATAACTGACGACATACGCAATGAGTGCCAGCAGCATATCGATGAGCAGCACTCCCCACCGGGGCAGGTAGGTGAGATTCGTGACGTGCGAGAAAATATCGGAGCGTTGTATTTCGCTTAGTCTTTTCTTCATGATTGTATAGTTTGATTATTTGAATATATGTTTTGCAAAAGGATGTCGCACAGCAGAAAGTCTTCGCGGTAGGTGAGTTTGATATTGGTATTCTCGCCCTGTACGACGAATACGGGTTCGTCAGGCAGGTATCGTTTGACGGTTCCGCAATCGTCGGTGGTGACGAAGCAGGGATCGGTTAAAGCCTGTTCGTACGCCCGTCGGATGGTGCCCCGCTTGAATCCCTGCGGTGTCTGTACGTTTCTGAGTCGTGCGCGTTCGGGGATATCGGTTATACACCCGTTGGTATCGACGGCGATGATCGTGTCTGTCGTGTTCACGGCGACATCGATGGCATTGTAGTGTTCAAGCGCATCAAGGCAGTCGTTGATAATCCGCTGACTGACCATCGGTCGTACGGCATCATGGAGGAGTAGGTTGGTGCTATCATCCGTATAGGCATTGATGGCAGCAATGCTACTGTCATAGCGCTCATTGCCTCCGGGGAGGATCTTCCTGACCTTGGTGTGTTTGTTCCTATGCATGAGCTCCTGTACGTAGTTGATGTAATCCTCCCGGCAAATGATGCATATCTCGTCAATACGCGCGCATCGTTCGAACGCCTCAATAGTGTGCTCGATAACCGGTTTGCCGGCTACCGTGATGAACTGCTTGGGGATGTTAGCTCCTACGCGTGTGCCACTTCCGCCCGCCAGTATGACTGCTACGTTCATTTTTTATATAAGTAAGAGGTTGTTTGTGTATCAGGTTAACCTATTTATCGAATCAGTTTGGCGAATGTCAGGGCGATAATCTTGAAGTATTCGCCGAGCGTCTGGTGTTCGATATAGCGCATGTTTAATGCTATCTTAGCTGGAATAATCTCCTCTATATATGTTTTGTCGGGATCTTCGGCCTGTGCGAGCAGTCGGTTTTCGTCCATATATTCGATAGAGGCATAGTCTGTTATTCCGGGTCGGACGTTGAGCACACGTTTTTGTTCGTCGGTATATACGTCCACATAACGTCGCACTTCCGGTCGCGGTCCCACGAGCGACATGTCGCCAACGAGCACGTTCCAGAGTTGTGGGAGTTCATCGATCTTGTATTTCCTAATATAATATCCTGCGCGCGTGATGCGCGGATCGCGCTCTCCGATGGTTATCAGGCTCATCTTGTCGGCGCCGACGCGCATGGATCGGAACTTGAGCAATCCGAAGTCCTTGTTGTGCTTACATACGCGTTGTTGGCGGTAGAATACGGGGCCGGGATTGTCGATGACAATCCATATTGCCACGATGACGAACAGGGGGCTGAGGATGAGCAGTCCGAATAAGCTGAACAGGATGTCAAAAAAACGGATCATAGATGGCGTACGATATCGGTATATTGTTCAATGATATAGTCAATCTCCTCGTCCGTGAGGCGTGTGTGCAGAGGAAGTGTGATCTCGTTGGCAAAACGGACATAGGCATTGGGGAAGTCCTTGATATCGAATCCCAGGTTCTTGTACGCTGTCATCATGGGCAGCGGTTTGTAGTGGACGTTAGTGGCGATACCCCGCTCTGCCATAGCGACGATGATGTTTTGTCGTTGTTCGGTAGTGATTCCCGGTATGCGTGTTATGTACAAGTGCCCGGAAGAAATATGATCGTGGGTATAGTGGTTGAGCACTTCGATCCCCAGTGGTTTGAATGCCGCATCAAACCGCTCGATGATTTGGCGGCGACGTGCTAAGAGATCAGGGTAGCGTTTCATCTGTACGAGTCCGATAGCAGCCATGATATCGGTCATGTTGCATTTGTACCACGGTCCTACGATATCATATTCCCATGCTCCGAGTTGTGTTTTGGCGAGTGCATCTTTCGATTGTCCGTGCAGAGATAGCAGTTGTACTTGGTGGTACAAGGTTTCGTTGTCAATCCCCGGGAAGGCGCGCCAGGTGAGTGCTCCTCCTTCCGCCGTTGTGAAGTTCTTGACGGCATGAAAACTGAACGAGCTGAAGTCCGCTATGGATCCGACCATCTTGCCGTGCCATGAAGCGCCGAAAGCGTGTGCCGCATCGGCGCAGATGGCGATGCGTCCTATGGCGCGTTGCAGTTCGTTAGCGGGGCGGAACAGTGTGCGTTTGCGCTCCACGATATCGAAGAGACGTGCATAGTCACATGGAATACCGGCCAGATCTACGGGAATGATGGCTTTGGTGCGTTCGTTGATAGCTGCTTCGAGGGCATTATAGTCCATCTCGAGGCAGTCCTTTTGTACATCCACAAAGACGATGGTTGCGCCTACGTGATAAACAACAGAAGCGGATGCGGTATAGGTATATGCAGGAACTATCACTTCATCTCCTTGATCAATGCCAAGCAGGCGTAATGCCATTTCTGCGCAAGCCGTCTGGGAGTTCAGACACACTGCTTTATCTGCGCCCACATAGGCAGCGATTTGCCTTTCCAACTCTTTGGTGCGAGGACCGGTTGTGATCCAACCGGACAGGATAGCGTCTTTTACTTCGTTGACTTCTGCCTCTGTCATATCAGGAGGAGAAAACGGGATATTAAACTTTTTCATATATCTTATAATTGGTCTTCAAAAGGTGATAAAAAATCTTTGGCGAGTTTATGCCACGGTAAGTTCTTCTCTACATATTCTTTTCCTTTGGCTCCCATGGTCTTCCGCTGTTCAGCGGACATATCCGCTAGTTGTGTAATGGCTTGTGCGATGGCTTGCACGTTCTCGGCTTCCACACGGATGCCGCATCCTATGCGCTCAACGACCGATCCCGGTTCATCTACAGCCTGCACGATAGGCAGGGCACATAACATGTAGTCCGTCATTTTGTTGTAGGATGTGCCGTATTGGTGCAGTTCGGAATGCAGTCCTCCTAAATGGGCGATGTCGAAACGCTTGTTGAGCGCCGGAATCAGTTTCTTGGGAACAGCTGGAAGGATCGTAATGTTGGTCAGTTGGTTCTCTTTTATCACATGCTCATAGGAAGCCTGTTCGGGGCCTTTTCCAACCAGCACGAAGTGGATATCTTTACGGTCTTTGAGTGCGACCGCCGCATGGACAAGGGAGATGACGTTTCCTGAAGCCGCAAATCCTCCGGCAAACCCTACGATGATTTTGCCTTTTAAGTGCTCGAACGCTTGCCTGTGAGCGTCGGGAAGTGGTGCCAGGAAGGACTCCTTCGTCCAATCTTCGGGACAATAGCCATTGGGCACGCAACTGAATTTATCCGGAGCTAATCCGTGTTCAACACAGTGTTGTTTGGCGTTCCACAATAAGGAAACTACTGCGTCCATATTTCGATAGGCGAAGTCCTCTCCATATTGCATGGTTACGATGAAAGGATGATATTTCGAATAACCGCCAATGAGCATAGGCGACAGCGGCCACAGATCGTGAATCTCATAGGCGCTTTTGGCGTTTGCTATTTGGGCGATTTTGTGTGCCGGTATAGTATCAATCGGATAGGTAGATGATGCAATCACCACATCCGGCTTACAGGCATCGGCGATCTTGCGGGCGTGTACCCACAATTTCGTTACAAAAGCGGATATATTACAGATACGCATAGCAGCACCATTGTAGGAAGGAGTCTTCATCCACACGTATCGTATCCCATCTATGGTCTCTTCCTGAAAGTCCTGCTTAACGGTCGGGTTGTGGAGTCGTAAATGAGAGAAGGAAGCCCCAAGAACAGTTACTTCATGTCCCATTTTGACCCATTCTCGTGCGAGGTAATACGGACGAAACTCCATCCCGTAATATGGGCTGCCGGCGTAATGATTGATAAGAAGTATGTTCATGGTCAATCTTTGTATCCGATTAGTCTTTTTATTTTGGGTTTCATATAATCGAAGGCCGCGAGGAAGGGATTGAGTCGGAATACTCGGTAGTTGACGATGAAAGGAGCTCCGAAAGTGCGGAAGTTCTTTTCGATGTCCATAATGTTCGACCCCTCAAAATCAAAAGCCTTGCTGAGCGTTGCTGCTTTTTTGATGCCTTCCCATATGAGCAGACTTCCGGCGCCGCTGTTGCGATAGGCTGGATCGGCTCCACTCATGATATAAAAGCACACATTGGCGTCATATACGAAGTATGCGGCTGCATGAAGATTGCCCTCGTTGTCATGTGCTACGAGCATGAATCGCGCGTCGTGATCCTTGCATGCCTCGTCGAGTCGACGAATGACCTGTTCGGATATCGGCAGTTGTCGTCCTTGCCGAAGGAAGGTTTTGCGTTGCAGGTCAATGAGCTGTTCGATATCCTCCGATTCGGTGACTGTCAGGTCTTGTGCGGCATTTTTGATGACCGTCCTGCGCGAGTCTTTGATCCCTTTGAAGATAGCATCCAAGTCAGAAAGATCAGAGAAGCGATAACTGATCGTAGGTTCGATCTTAAAGCCTTTCCATCGGAAAGGCAGATAATACTCAACACTATGATCCAACAGCAGATCCACATTGCCTTTGGGAAGTTGGTCTATTAACTGCTCGTAGAGTTCTTTCTTCTTGGTCAGGTTCTTTACGCGGTTAGGCGAATGAGTACCTATCCACGGCCCGAGTGTTTGCGTGCACTCGGGCATGCCGGCTAATGCAAACCCGAACTTGCGTTGCGGTACATAGGGCCAACGTGCAACTACACAGCCGTTTTCAACGACCGTGGCGCATTTCCACTGTTGAGGAGCGACGGCATCTAACCACCAGGGTTGTTCAAACACCGTGTTCACTTCTTTAATGCTATCTGCCATTTTCCAGTTCCTTTATTGCGTCTTGATAGGACACAAACTCCAGGTGGAGTGATTTGATGTACTTGATGAGCCATTCATAAAATGCTTTCTCCTGCGGGTAACATTTTTCGTCATAAAAGCAGTCATGAAACAGAATGGTCACATATTGTCCGTCGGCTTGGGCTGTTTGTCGGATAAAATCGATAACTGTCTGTTGTGCTTTTTGCAAGTCATGGCGGAGCACATATCCGTCCATGATTGCCAACGGGAACTCCCACATATTACCTACCGGATATGGAGCTTTGTAGGTAGGCTTTTCCTTATTAAACTCTGTGGTGTCAAACAGGTACCCGGCTTGGTCCATTTTCCGGAACGTGTCCTCGTCATATCGAACGTAGTGGTTGCGTATTCCGAAGGCATCCATGCCGGTTAGTTGTGCAAAGTCATCGTGCTCTTTCTGAATTCCATCGAGGGTCAGATAGTCGCACCCGTGTACTCCGGCATCGTATCCTTGCTCTTTGACAAAGCGAATCCACGGAAGGGCTTTGTCTTGGTTATAGGACATCCCTAAAGCATGCGCCATACCAAAGAAGAAGGTTGATCGGACACCATTCTCTTTGTCGAACGCACAGATCTCCGGCAGACGGTTAATGCGTTGGTCAAACACAGAGAGTAATCTGTTCCAGAATTCTCTGAAACGGATTTGTCCGCGTACGAGTTCCACGAAGCTGCGTACCCATAACTTGGGGTAGTACAGATCTCTGCAATGGTCACCCGGATAGAGATGGTCCACGTCGTGTGAGACGATGACTTTCATATTCACGCAAAGAATTTAATAACGGCATTGATGATGATATCCTGAATATCCTTGTTCATCTCTGTATGGACAGGCAAGGAGAGCACGGAGTAGGCGCACTCTTTGGAGTTGTTCAGGCTCTCTGCAGCGCGGGTAATAGGCTTAAAAGCCTCTTGCTCCTGCAGCGGTAGAGGGTAGTATATCATGCTCGGAATCCCTTGTTCAGCCAGATATGCTTTCAGCTCGTCGCGTTTGTTATTTTTAATCTTGAGCGTGTACTGGTGATAGACGTGTGTGCTGTTCGGCAGTTCTTTCGGGGTGATGAAGTGTTTTTCTTCCGGATCGAACGCCTTCAACTTCGCCGTATAATACGAAGCAGCCTCATAGCGTGCAGCGCAGTACTCATCCAAATGACGCAGTTTGACATCCAGCACGGCGGCCTGAATCGAATCCAAGCGCGAGTTACATCCGATAACCGCGTGGTGATACTTGACCCGTTGCCCATGGTTGGCTATCATCTGAATCCGTTTCGCCAACTCCTCATCTTGGGTGAAGATAGCGCCTCCGTCTCCGTAACAACCGAGGTTCTTGGAGGGGAAGAATGACGTACAACCGATGGTGCCCATGGTACCTGTTTTGGCTTTGCGGCCGTCGCTGAACGTATATTCTGCGCCGATAGCCTGTGCGTTGTCTTCAATGACATAGAGATGGTGCTCTCTGGCGAAGTTGATGATAGGCTCCATATCGCAACTCTGTCCGAACAGATGTACAGGGATGATCGCTTTCGTCTTTGGAGAGAGTGCTTTTTGGATGTTCTCTACCGTGACGTTGAACGTGTCATAATCCACATCGACCATGACAGGAGTCAATCCGAGCAGCCCGATGACCTCGGCAGATGCCACGTAGGTGAACGCCGGCACAATCACTTCATCGCCCGGTTTGAGTCCCAACGCCATCAATGCAATCTGCAGGGCGTCTGTTCCGTTGGCACAGGGCGTTACGAAACAGCCGCCCATGTAGGTGCTCAGATGGGCTGCGAAGTCCTTGACGACAGGACCGTTGATGAAAGCGGTGTTGTCGATGACGTTTTGAATGCCGGCATCTACTTCGGCTTTTATCTTAAGGTATTGACCTTTGAGGTCAACCATTTGAATCTTATTCTCCATAGTGCGTGTAATTTAGTACTTTACATCATCCCAGCCGAACGGGTGTTTAGCCAACGGCATTTTAGCCAGCGGGTGATAATCGCCGACGAGACCGACTGGTTTTGCATTGCGAATGTCATGTACAATCTTAATGCACGGCAGCGCCTCGCTTATACGGAAACCGTTGCCGGCAAGGATATGCTCATAACTCTTGGTGTGTAGTTCGGTAAAACCGGCACTGAACTCAAACTCGTCTCCGTCGATATTGAGGGTGCGATAGGTCTTCTTCTCACCCTGTATGGCATTAGGAGGCAAGCACTCGGAATTGATGCTCAGGAAATAACGGACGCGTGCGTTCTTGAGTCCCAGATATCCGGCCACGCGGTCAAAACTCATTACATGTACGATGTTCTCCTGCACCGGACCAAAGATCCATTGGAGCATGTCGTAGAAGTGCACGCCGATGTTGGTTGCCACACCGCCGGATTTGTGGTTGTTGCCTTTCCAGGATGTGTAGTACCATTTGCCGCGCGAGGTGATATAAGTAAGATCAATGTCGTAGATCTTGTCTTTCGGACCTTCTTCCACTTTCTTCTTCAGTGCTGCAATACTGTCATGCAGACGGAGTTGGAGAATGTTATAAGCCTTGTTCCCGGTCTCTTCTTCCACTTTCATTAACTCCTCGAGGTTCCATGGATTGAGCACGACAGGTTTCTCGCAGATGACGTTGGCTCCCAGACGCAACCCATAACGGATAAATGCATCGTGGGTGTAGTTCGGCGTACAAACAGACAACCAATCGATATTGTCTTTCGTACCTTTAACTTTACTGCAGAAGCGGTCGAATTGCTCTTGTTCCGTAAAGAATGAACACTCGGGGAAAGAAGCGTCAAGTCTTCCTACACTGTCGAACTTGTCGTAAGCGGCCAGCAGATTGTTACCTGTGTCCGCAATCGCTTTGATGTGACGCGGAGCAATGTAGCCTGCGGCGCCGATTAATGCAAAATTTGCCATAATTTATTGTTTTTTTAGTTATTTATTCTTAGTTAGTATAGATTGATATATGTGATTATAGCTAGCCGAAATAGAAGGCCAGTTGAACTGTTGTACGTTCTCCAGACACTGTTGGGACATCTCGTCATAGTGCTTGCGGATATCCATGATTCGGTCGGCGATATAACGGACGTCTTCTGCAGGAACGGCGTAGCCCACTTTGCCCTCTTCGAAGAAACCGTCAAAACCTTGTCCTCGGGTGTATATGAGCGGTAAGCCCTGACTCATAGCTTCTACGTAAACCAGCCCGAAAGTCTCCTTGTAGGACGGCATAATGAAGATGTCGTTGGCTCGCAGGAGGGCAATGACTTGATCCGGCGGGCATTGGTTATGCCATTCAATCAGTTCGCTATTGGCCTCTATGAGTTGTTTGTAGCGCGGTTCAAGAATGCTGCCGACCAAGCACAGCTTCACGTTATGTCCTTGTTCGTTCAAGTACTGTGCTACGCGAATGATGGTATGTATGTTCTTGAGTTTCTCGATGCTTCCTACGTAAATCAGACGAATCGTCTCTTTGGAAGCGGGATGAGAGGATAGGTTACGGAGGAACAAGTCATCAATCCCGTTCGGAATAACGATTGTTTTGTTCTCCATCTGCGCCGGCAGGTATTTACCGATTACCTGTTTCTGGTACGCAGGCGAAATAAAAATGATCTTCTGGGCATATTCTGCGATCTGACGTCCGATGGCTCGCAGGTGGGGCATATGTTTGAAGAACACATTGACATCAGTATTGCGTACGGCGACTATATAAGGAATACCGTATTTCTTATAAATCTGATATGCCAGGTACCCGCTGGAGAAAAGAGTGTGTGCGTGTATCAACTGCACATCTGCTATCTGCACATGCTGCTCGATATCGTTTAGCAAGTAGTTCTGTTTTGGGAAGAACAGGAAACGATCGAGGGTAGAGAAGGAATGGTTCACCGAATAGACATAGTCCGGAATAGTGTTGGCATCGTGCGGGGCATTGTCGCAGGCGTACACAAAATAGCCAAGCGCAGAATAATGCGTTTGTTGTGCCTCTACCAAACGAGGGTATAGAGTCGCATTAAAATAATCCGGTGCTATATGGAGTATCATTGTGCAAAGGGGTTTACACCGTATTGCTTGATGCAATAGTCGGTTACTTTTTTTATTTGTCTATCATTTCCGCCTGTCTCGTTTGTGCTGAAAAGGGTGATATTACGGTATTGCAGAACGGGCAATAGGATATCTTTGTGGGTGGTATGTACGATGGGAGTCTTTCGCAGTCGTGTCATTGCATTGAGCCAGATATCATCCGCGTTAGGGCATAAACGGGTTGCCAAGGTCGTGTTGGTCACATCTGCGTGCATGGCACAGGAAGGAACCAATGTGCCTCCTCCGCTTCCGAAGAAGAGATGCGAGCCTGCAAGTACATTATCTTCCCATGTGTTGTAGGGCATGAGCGTGCCATCCGCTTGATAGCACATGTTGTGCGTATAATG
>Ga0310786_10001869_pt1 | contig 33427 bp, 21 predicted proteins | sample AusTroGonzalo_MG_FD_203881 | JGI IMG/M metagenome (GOLD analysis project Ga0310786, IMG submission 203881) | Bovine rumen microbial communities from tropical cattle in Woodstock, Queensland, Australia - Gonzalo_03 (v2) (version 2) | ecosystem: Host-associated > Mammals > Digestive system >... | reverse complement strand
GTACGGGGAACAGCCGCCGTCCATAGGCGACATAATCTACGTGCCGGCGAACGACACGTTCTACAGGATAGTCGACGTCAAGTATTACGAACAGGCTTTCGGCCTCGAGCCGCACACCTACACGTTCACCCTCAGGGTGTACAAGGACAACAAGTGGACCGTGTCCGCGAACTCCCCCACGATTTCCGACCCCGCCGACCCGATATACCAGGTCGCGAGCTACCCGCTGTCGTCCTGTTACCAGATAGACGACCCGCTCAAGGTGAACCCGACCGTGTCCGAGGACGCTAGGGACAACCCGGACCCGTACAACAACGTCAACGTGCTCTACGATCCGGACGCCCACGCGAGGAACGGGCTCAGGAGGCTCCAGCGCGAAATCGAGGATACCTCCAGGAGGCTCGCCGAGGAAATCGCGGCGGTCGGATCCAGCGCGCACGTCGCCGGCAAGGAGGCGCTCGAGTACATTGGCAAGGTCGATTCCTACGTCGAGACGAACGACCGCATGGTTTCCGAACTGGGAACTGCCGAGAGGGACGCGAAACGCGACATTTCCGCCGTTTCCGCCGACGGCAAGAAACTTACCGACATAGCCGGCAACGAGGAGACCGTATACTACACGAAAGAACCGTAACTCCCGAAAACGCTATAAATAATGTATTATGGGAGTTTACGATTTCAACATTCCTCGGTATAACATAGACGGCGTCATCGACGCGCTCCGCAAGGAACTGCGCAGCATAGCCGAGAACAGCCAGATCGGTATCGACGAAATCAAGAAACGCATCGCGGACGACGAGATCATGCTCGCCCGCCTCAAGGCTGCCGTGGACGGCCTGCCCGACTACACGGCGCAGTACGAGGAACTGTCCGCAGAGCTTCTGTGTATAAAGACTGAATTACAGAATTTGCTGGATCATCCCATAGTTCTCGGTTACGTACAGGTGGAGGATAACGACTAATGGCACTCGTCTCGGCAGTCAATACGATAAACGGACAACCGGTATACGCGAAATACGCCGTAAAGGACGTGTCGGCCCGCAGGATCGTCGATACGTACGCGACCAAGGATGAACTTTCCGCCGCCGCTTCTGGTTCCACCGAGGCGCTCGGCAACGTGTCCGCCTACCTTTCCGCCGCGATAACCGACGTCTCCGGCACGCTCGATACCGCGACCGCCATGCTCGACGCGAAGATTGTCGAGGAAACCGGCAGGGCGACGGCCGCAGAGATCGGGCTTTCCGGCGAGCTCGATGCGGCGAAATCCGACATTTCAGATTTAAATAATGCACTCGAAGCGGAAACCGGGCGCGCCGAATCCGAGGAGGGAAGGCTTGCCGGGGAAATCGGTTCCCTTTCGGCCGCTGTGGATTCCTACATAACCGACCTCAAAAATTACGTGGACACTGCGGACGAGGCGCTCGACCGCGACATACAGGCCGAGTCCGACAGGGCAGAAGCTTCCGAGAATTCCCTCTCCGACACGCTCGGTTCGATGTCCGCGACAGTCGATACCAAATTCGACGAAACGGGAGCCCGTATGGCCTCCGTATCCGCGGCTCTCAGGGAAAGCCTCGACGACGAGAAAACACGCGCGGAGGCTGCCGAAAACGCGATTACGGACGCCGTGGACGCGCTGAGCGACTACGTGACCGAAACGGACGCGTTCCTGAGCGCCGGTATAGACCGTGTTTCCGCCGGAGTCGACTTCGTGTCCGCATCCGTGGATTCTTCCGCCGCGGCCCTTGCTGCCGACATTTCTGAACTTTCCGACACGTTCGACAGCGTTACCGGCGCGATGAGCGCGGCCGTGTCCACTTCCGCAGAATCTCTCTCCCGGGCAATCGCCGCGGAAACGGAACGCGCCACGGGGATAGAATCCGGAATCCGTTCCGACCTCGACGACGAGATCGCGGAACGCCGTGCCGACGTTTACGACATTAATGCCGATATCGACGACCTGGGTAACGAGCTGGAAACCGTGTCCGGCAACCTGAAGACCTTTATCGATAACGAGGAAGCCAGGGCGACCGCCGCCGAAGTGTACCTTTCCGGCAGCATCGACTATCTCGGCTACTACGTGTCGTCCGGGTTCGACGCCCTGAATGCCGATATCGGTGCCGAGTACGAGCGCGCCCTCTCCGCGGAATACGACCTTACCGTCACGAAGCAGAACGTCATGTCAGCCGGCGACGGCATCGACATCACGGACGATATAGTATCGCATTCCGTCAAGGTCATCGAGAACGACGACGAAGAAGACACAGTCGAGGATACTATAATGGACGTGTACCTGAAGAACAACAGGTACAAGGTCATAACGCTCGACCCCACCGTCACCGAGATACATTTCTGGATTACGAAGACAGAAACCGGAGTGCTACAGGAAACGGGGTTCGAGTTCCAGGTACCTGCCAACAGCGTGCTGAACGACCTCGAGTTCAGGGTCGTCGGCGACGACACAATCACGATCTATACGATTATCCCGAAGGCGTACAAGGCGCCGAACATATACCAGGGCACGATAGTCAACTACAGGTGCACCGTCGGCGAATACAAGGTGGAATAATGTTCATCAAGCTTTTACACGGCCTGCAGAGCGTCCTCGGTAAGTACCTCCAGAAATGGACGACGCAAGATATTAATTCCATTAAAGACGATATCGTTACGATGCATGATTTCGATGATGGACTCGGTAAAGTCAAGGCTATTCCTATGGATGACCTTGAGCATAATGCTACACTTGCTGATGCAAAAGTATTTGATTTTCCTAATGATAACCTGAAAAATAGCAATTCATTGGAAATTGTTAATGTAAGGAAAATTTCAAATGATGATTTACGAAATAATAATACGCTTGAAGTATTTAATATAAGAAAAACAACAAATGATGACTTATATTCGAATATAAGTTTAGAATCATGCGATATTAGAACAATAAATAATGATAATGTTGACTTTGATAATACAATTAATGAGATGAATGTAATAGACGTACCAAATGATGAACTTAATTTTTCAACTGGATTAATTGAATTTATTGTCGAACAAGAAGAAGGTTAACAATGATTATAGAGCAAAAACAAAAAATCGGTGGCGAAATCGTTTGTATCGGTAAGATACACGCAGACGGTTCTGAGGAATTAAAATGGTTAAAGGATCCGATACATAACCAAATTACATTAAAAGGTATTGAAAACCTTCTTAGATGGAATGGAAGCGATGCTTTACCGTCAGGTACAGCTGATGCAATAGGCAATGAAATCTCTTCTTTATATTTACCATGCCAAGCTTATCAAACAAATCAATATGGTTATGATATATTAGATCAACGAGATACATCTGTTACCAGAACTGGTGTATTATGGTATAGTGCATATGGTGACGGCCTTGGCGGGTTTGATCCAGATACAGATATTGAATTGGTAAATAGAACGTCAAATATTACCTCGACGTTTAGAAAAGGTTTATATTTTAACGGAACAAACTGTGTAAGTGTTGCCGGTAATCACCAATTACAATATAGAGTTACACATACTTATCCTACTGCGCAAGAGCATCAATATGTAAATGAAGTCGGGTTTTATCATAAAGTAGAGCCGAGCGGTGAATATACATTATTTTCGAGGGTAGAACTTGATGAACCTTATGAATTGGATACTGGCGAACAATTAATAATTACATATCAGTTAAATATAAAGTTCCCGGATTATCCTACACATATTTCTGATTTTTTTGGTTTAAAAGACAAAGATGGAAATACATTGCAGGCAAATGAAACTACCTGCATAAAAACATCAAGTACATTTGATTGGACTAGGCAATATAAAGGAAATTGTCTATATTATTATAGAAATGATAGTAGTACCATAGCTCCATTTATTTTCCCGATAATTCACAATTATTATCCATATGGATTACCTAAATTTGCACTTACATATTCAACTAGTCATGATGGAAGTCGTCAATACGGTTGGAGACCAATATGGGGTTTAAAAAATGAAAGAGAATTGCGTGCCATATTTGTACAAAATGATGTAACTAATTTAGAAATGATGAAAACAAATGGCCCTACACTTACCAATACGAAATATCAGGAAAGCGCAATAATAACGCAGATTCTCCCGTTTACTGTCGGTACAAAATATAGGGATTATGTTTTAACATTACCTACTTTCTATCCGTATCTTGATAGCGGAGAAAACTATATTGATATTGCCGTGATGATTTTTAACGGCGTTGCCTATAGATTCGGATATAATGACAATGGTACATGGGTATCACAGAAACTCAGAAAATATGGTAACCAGATGTTCAAATTGAAATATAGGATGTCTTACGAGACTGATAATCCATAAAAGGTAACGATATGAATATAGGCGTCTGTCTAATAAACCACAACCAGAATCTCTATATCGAGCCCACGATAAGGATGCTCGACAAGCAGATTAAGCGCCCGCATACGATATTCGTGTGTTCCGACGGGAAGAAGTTCCTGACGGACAGGTCCGACGTCGTCTGCATAAACAACGAGGTCAAGCGGGGCCGCTGCGAGAACCGCAACTCGGTCATACCGTACTTCCTTATATCCGACTGCGACGCGCTGGTGTTCATAGACGGTGATTCCTATCCGGTCAACAGCGATTTCCTCTTCGAGTACGAGACCCTGTTCGACAGGTACGACCTTGTGTTCGGAACGAGGCAGCATACCGACCCGGAAGGGCTCAAGTACCCGGCGTCTGACCTGCTGACCGCCAACATGGATAACCTGTGGCAGAACAACCCGCTTGACTTCCGCGACCTGAGGACCGTCTCCGGGGCGATAGCGAGCTGGCAGAAGTCCAGGACGTTCGGCGAGAGGCTCGACCTGATGGTGACGGGCATGATAGGCTGGAGCTGCAACTTCGGCTTCACGAGGAAGGGCATGGAGAAGCACCTCGCGTTCATGAAGGACACGTACGGCAAGAAGGAGATATTCGATTCCGCCGCGTTCGGCAAGAACTGGGGATACGAGGACGTGGCCATGGGCATGGACGCGCTCTACGCGGGACTGAGGATATGGATTTCCGAAGACATGCCCGTCGAGCACGTCGCTCATGAGCGCTCGGACGGACTCTTCGACCACGTCGCCGGCAGGCACCTCATCATGGAGAGGATGCGCTCGCTCGAGAAGACGGCGAAGGTGAAGGACTTCACCTACACATCCATGATGATCCTGTTCGGGATATACATCGCCGGCGTCATCACCGGCCTCGTCACCATGGCGATCTGACAATCCGCATCTGTCCTTTCCGCTATAAATAATATAAAAATTTAGCGGAGATGACCGATGGCCGTACAGAAGCACAACGCATATTACAGTGACGAAAAAGGAAAAATCTACTATTACGACAAGAACGGCAACTGCAAGGACGTACCCCCGGAAGGGTTCGCCGAGCTGGAACGCGACATTATCTATCTCTCCGGTGCCATAAGCGGCCTCCCGGGACAGGTCCAGTCCGACTGGGCGGAAGACGACGCGTCCGATCCCTCCTACATCAAGAACAAGCCCGAAGGGCTCTCCCTTTCCGCGGGCGACGGTATCGGTATCGCCGAGGACGGCAACAACATCACGGTCTCCGTCACCGGCGACTACGCCGACGCCGGCAAGGTTGAAGGCGAAATCGAGTACCTCTCCGGGGCCATCGACAATATCCCGCAGAAGCAGTCTGACTGGGAAGAGACCGACACTTCCGATCCCGCATATATTTTGAACAAGCCCGACCTCTCCGAGAAGCTCGATGTTTCCGCGTTCGACGACACCCTCGAGCAGATAAACGACGCGTTCGACGAGGTCGACCGCCGCATCGACGAAATCGGCAGCCCGCTCGTATGGATCGACGTACTGAGCGCGGCCGAAATCAACGAGCTCTCCGGCGTGAAGAACGGCTGGGTCTACACGCTCGCCGACGACGGCACGATTACCGGCGACGACTATTCCATCGACGTCCGTTCCGGCGACGAGATCGCCTGGACCTCCGCGAAGAACTGCTGGCAGCCCATCGGCGTGACGAAACCGGACAACAGCTGGAAACAGTGGTCCGAGGACAACGGAAGCACTGGTGTCAACGGATCCGTGTATATAGGCAAGAACAACAGCGCCGACGCTATCGGTATTAATATCGGCGCGGAAAACAAGATTGTGACCGGCGATGCCACTCTCGGTGCGTCTATCAATATAGGCAAGAACAATGTCAATAATTACGGCATATTGATTGGCCAGCGTAATGAATCCCAGGGTTACGGTTACGTTATAGGCGATGATAACAAGAATGTCTATTACGGCGATATGGTATTCGGTTTCAACAATGGGCCGTCGAACCAGTCGTGTTCAAGGATGATTTTCGGTTCGAATAACAGCGGTTATATCAACGACAGTATCATCGTCGGTAGGAATATAAGCGGCAGTAATATAAACGGCGACGCTATATTGCTCGGTAGTAATTTTTACGCCTATGTCCAGTGCGGCAGCACGGTTATCGCGCAGAACGGCAGTAATGCTCCGGATTATGACATCAACAATAACAGGGTAGCACTGACTGCGGAAAACGATGCGAATATATTCGGTGGCTACACCATATCTGACAAACAGAAAGCATATAAGAATCCAGGCATAATGTCGATGTATAATTCCATGATTCTCGGTCAGGGACAAAATATATCCGCTATGAACGATTCCTATGTATTCGGCAATCAGGCAATCGCCAAATACGGTTCCAAGGTATTCGGCAATCACGGACACGCGGAAGGCGATTCCATGGTAATCAACTGGCCTAATATCAAATATGACACTCCGATATCCGGCATATTGCCTTCTGCGGTATTGTCGCAACAGGAAATGGTAACTATCAGCCAGGCATATTACGGCTCATTGGCCGTAGGTCCCCGAAATTCCGCATACGGCGGTTCCATCGCGATAAATGTTACGGATATGTATTCCAACGCGAAAACCGGGACAGGCTATCTTGATTATACCGATCAAGTAACACATAACTATTCACTGAACAACAGTGAACTTGAACAAAATCTAGATTACAAGAACAGTGCAGCATATGGTTCTATCGCAATCGGACTGGGTTCATATTGCAATCTAAATACACAGACAATAATACCGAATACCGGAAACTATGCATACGGTGGCTCATTCGTCCTCGGTACGAATAACAGCGCATACGGCGGTTCATTCGTTATAGGTGGTAACGCGTATGCTGAATACGATTCCATGTCTCTCGGCATGAAGGGTTCAAGGAATGACGCGAGATACAGAAGTATTGTCATCGGTGAAAATGACAAGGCGAATATTCACAGTTATGTCCTAGGTTTTAATTCGACTGCCGCGAATTTGGCATGTACTGTCGGTTATCAGAACAATGCGTCCGGTAACGCTTTCGTATTCGGTTATAATAGTTATGCCAGCGGCAATGCTGTTGCCGTCGGTCAGCAGGTAACTGCTAATGGTCAGTCATTCGGTGCCGGTTGGATGCTTACAGCAAATGGCAAGTCAGTCGCTATAGGACATAATCAACATGCGGACAGAAATTCTATCGCCATAGGTATAAAAGGTGGCGAGGGACCATTTGGCAATAGAGAATCTATGTTCGGTAACTATGCTGATTCACTGTCATTGGCATTAGGTTTTCAAAATTATGCATACAAAAATTCTTACGCTATAGGTTTTAACAACAATGCTAAAGAATTCGCATGGACTTACGGTTTCAATAACTACCTCTGGGGCATGGGAATGTTCCTCGGTTTCGGTAACCAGGACTGGTATGCATCTGGTGGATACAGTAACTCCGGTGATGCCGAATGTGTAGATATGTTTGGTAGGTGGAACCAGGTAGTCGGTTATATACCGCTTAAGGAAGCTGATTATCAACCAGGTAAATCATATGAAACAACTATAATAGGTAACAACAACAAATTAATTATTACTGGAACTGACTGGCTAAATACCGACCAATCATATTCTTATAATTTTGCTGGTATATTCCTTGGTAAGCAGAATGAAAGTTATATGTCAGACCCTGGCGGATATAACATATATCTTGGTTATGGAAATAAGGGTGCCTACGAATCGATTAATATCGGTACCAGCAATGAGACGAACGGTCACGGTATAGCACTCGGTTGGTATAATAAGGGTTATAAAGGTGGTAGGGCTACCCATTCCATCATGCTTGGTTATTCCAACAGTGCCGATACGGGTATGACGCGTCTTTCTGCGAAAAATATACCCTATATTATCCAGACATCGCTCACGCCTTCACAGAAGCAGGAAAAAATTTCCGAAATTGAAGTTGTATCCGCTGAATACGAAGCCGCGGATACTTCGGCAAACGAAGCGATAATGCACTGGCTTAATATGCTCGTCGCCGGCGGTATCGACTCGTATAGCGCTCGTAAGTATATTACTGGTCAAATCTATGATAATGCGTATTGGAATTCTACTGTACCGTATAGAATGTCGGGATATCAATATAGTTGGTACTCTGCCGGTAACTGGCACTACGGTACTGGTGAATCCGCGTTCATTAATTACCTTAATTATGTATATCGTGACTATAGTACGAAGCCTACTTATATTCAGGCGGCAATCGATATATGGTCAGCGGCCTCCGCGATATACATCGCGCAATCCGGTTCGAATTCTGCAGAAATTTATTCGAATATTGCCGATCCGTTGGATATTTCTATCGCGAAAAAACGTCAATGGGATGCGCTTGAAAACGATTTGAACTATGAACATTCCGGTGTTTCCTCGTCCGGTACGGCGTCGGCTTCTCCCGAGACGAACAACTTCATCGTCGGTACTACGAACTCCGCAAACCACTATAACTCGATATTGATCGGTTCCAATAACCATTCACTGTATCCGATTTCTAATAACAATACTAACGACGACGGATTTGTCGTGGCAGTCGGCCTGGGCAATACGGTCGGTCGTAACTACGATATGGCAATCGGTTATGGCGTGCTTGCATCCGGCGGTGAAAATATCGCTATCGGTGCACCGATTACTAATGAATATGGTTATGTCAAATACAATACGAAAGCACTGGGCTACAAGAATATCTCCGTTCGTTCAAATGTCGCCGGTATCGGTAATATCGCAGTAGATACATTGATATCCGGCGATATCGCAGAAACGTTTGACGGTTCGAATAATAGAGAATATGATGGAATAATTAACGATAATAACCAGTATTTTAATTCTACCTTGTTATTTAATCAACCGGGTTATCATGCGAATATAAGCAAGAACGTTATAGAAAATGCGAATTTTAATGCAGATGTAAATGGATATTTTGTTTATAATAACATTTCTGATCTTGTTGACGGTATATTCTCTGGTTCATTGACACATAACGATCTTATCCATAATAAGAACCTGATATTGAAGACAAATTATACGTCTGACGGTATCGAAGAAAATATGTTCTTGCATACGACGAATATTTCCGCGAATGTCGATGAGATGTCGCACAATATATTCAGTCATGTATGGGGCAATCTGACTTCCAATCAGTCTCATAATAATTTGTTGTTCAATACGAATATTGATGTTAGTGCGAACCCGGGAGGTTATAGAGGATTCTCCAATAACTTTGCACAGAATTCCATGATTACCGGTATCGTCGAAGGTATCGGTGACTGTTTCTTCTTTGATTCTACCGCCACTTATAATACCAACTCATGGGGATGTAACAATTCCGACGTAATGTTCTTCTCGAGATATATAAACGACTTTACAAATCAACCCTTACCGAGTAACGGCATTATCAACGCTTCTGTCGGTCAGGGTGCCGGGCAGAACTTCCTATTCGGAACATTCGGAATTAACCTGCACTCGGTCTTCAGTTTCTCTGACAGACAGGGTCTTAATTATCCTGAACCTGGTTATGGCGTCAGCGAGCCGTTTATTGTCAACGGTTGCCGTATCTACAACTTCGGCGATAATATGTTCGTGAATGCCGCGAATATCGACTGCGCTGGTGAACGTAACCAGGTAAGCGCTATCAAGTGCGCGAGCATACACGGTAATTCGAACTATGTGATGACCGAAAACGACGGTGATAATTCAGACTTCATTAGTATATACGGCCAGGCGAATAATTACATAGTGTCAGGTTATACGACAGACGTGAATTACTTTACGATTATCGGTAATAATAACGACGCGGAAGCCGCGTTAGAAGCCGGCAGGAACATAATCCTCGGTTCGTGCAACTCCTACCATTCTGTTTCCGCGTCAGCATTCTCCGGTATGGATAACCTGGTCAACGTCTATTCCGCGATTGTCGACAATATCAATTATAATTTCAATATCGGTACTTACGAAGACGATAATTACAGGATTGTCGGCGCCCCGATACATTACAGCAACCGAAATACGATTATCGGCCAGCATTCCGTCATTTCCGACGGTATCAACGATTCCGTTATCGTCGGTTCCAACAACTTGGTCTACAATACCGTATACGAGACGAAGGGAAGCAGCTACAGGAATTCCGATTCCATATCGAACAACTTTATCGTAGGTAGCTACAACATGTCGAAGGACGGTTCCAACCAGGTCAATATCGGTGTCGCAGGCGTGACGACCGGACATAACGCCATGTCGTTCGGTGAGGGCCTTATCGCGAATACGTCGCAGGTCGTCGTCGGCCGCATGAACGAGGTACTTCCGGGAACGAACGGCCTCTCGGCAGCCGGGGTCGATTCTACATCAGGCGCACTGTTCGTCGTCGGTAACGGACGTCATATCGCCGGCAGCTACGCCGTCGCGGACGTCGAGCGTTCTAACGCGATGATCGTTTCCGCCGACGGTACAGTGTCCGCAACGAAGTTCGCGACGCCGACCGTTCCGGATCTCGCCGCGGCCCTCGGTAACCTGTCCGAGCTCGCGACCCTGCTCAGCAACAAGCCGGCTACGGGGCGTCACATAATCGGTGTCGACAACGGTACGCTCACATGGCTACAAATCAATCAATAAGGAGAATTTAAGAGATGGCTAACTTTTCGGGTATAGGCGGCTGGGAAATAAACGACGCCAGCGCGGTCCATGTGGACGACGTGCAGGTTTCAATAGGCAACAATAATTTGCTCAGTGCCGATAATAATGAATATATGTTTATTGTCGGTAAAGACAATAATGTAAGTTCTATTTCCGCTATTGATGGAATAGGTCATGAAATAGTTTTCGGCGAAGGTAATGAAATCGGCGGTAATTATGATTTCGTTGTTGGTTCAGGGAATAAATTAATTTTTACAGATTTAAATGAATCAGACTGGTATGAAACGATGTCAAACGCCATAATCGGTTCTAATAATGAAGCGTATAATTGTTATTATACGTACATTATGGGTGAAGATAATTTCATAAGTGCTGAAAGCGGAACCGGTGATGCATGTGAAGAAAATTTAATAGTCGGTATGAATAACACCGTAAATAATTTTGCATATAATACTTATATTTTGGGTTATCAAAACACAGTTGATAGTCCATACATGACATATGTTCTGGGAAATAATAATTATTCTGACGGTAAACAAATATTTATTGTCGGAGAATACAATAGTGCGGATATTAATTATAATTATATTATCGGCTATAATAATAAATCAGAATTAGATGATGCATTTTTACTAGGGCGTGAAAATTCGGCGTATTTAGACGACTCGCTAAGCACCTGGTCTCAAGTAAATGCTGCGGCAATCGGTTATAAAAATAAGATATATAAAGAATCTTACGCTATTGGCCGTGAAAATTTATCAAATGGTTTTAACGCATTTACCGTTGGATACAGTAATAAAGTAAGCGGTTTTTGCCCAATAGTTTTTGGTAGGGAAAATTCAGGTAATAATGCAGCATTTACATTTATGAATGGTTACAAGAATCAATCCAATGCATATGGTGCAGTATTATTCGGTGATCAGAATTCGGCTGATGCAGGTGCTGCATATTCATTCTTATGCGGAACTGAAAATGAAGCAGATGCTAATGCTCACCGCTCATTTGTATTCGGACATCATAATAAAGTTATTGGGGATCATACATATACATTTGGTTGGTGGAATACCGCGAATACCTATTGCATGGTTATTGGTAATAATTCGTCTGCATATTCAAGTTCTCTTACGCAGGGTGAGCAAAATACCGCATGTAATCATTCTATCGCGCAGGGCAACCTAAATAACGCGAATGAAAAATCCATCGCGCAAGGCTGGAACAATACGGCGAATTCTGGTTCCATAGCAAACGGTTGGGACAGTTACGCATCCGGTTTCTCATTGACTGTCGGTAACCACAACTCGGCGACTTATTTGTCTATCGCGGTAGGCGTCAACAACAGCGCGGAAGACTATTCGATTTCACAGGGTTTCGAGAACTCGTCTACCTGCGGAAGTATCGCAATCGGTGAAAATTGCCTTGCTACCTATTATTCGTTCGCGTATGGTGACGCTAACAGTGCAGTAGAGGAATCTGTCGCGCTTATTCAGTTAAACAGCGCATATGAATACAGCTTTGCCGCCGGTTTAGAAAATAATGCAGCTACAGGTTCATATGCGTTCGGTTGTAATAACTCCGCGTCCAATTCCGCAGTCGCTGCCGGTATGTGTAACTATGCAACCTCCGGCGGTCAGGCGTTCGGTTTCGGTACGATGATCAGCGGGGGCATGGCCGTCGGCAAATTTAACGATACCAGTGCGGATGTCGCGTTCGTAATCGGTAACGGTACAGGTACGTATAATGTACTGTACAGTGAATTTAACAATGTCACCCGTTCCGACGCGTTCAAGGTCGACTATGCGGGTAATGTCAGCGCAGCAGGTAATATTTCCGCCGCGAATATCGCCACTTCCAATATCGCCGACCTCGAATCCGTCATCACTGGTATCCAGTCCGATATCGGCGACATCGAGACCGCGCTCAACGCCATCATAAACGGGAGTAACTAATAATGAGTATCGCAGAACAGCTTACCGAACTCAATACCATCAAGACTAACCTATTTACCGCGATTTCTGAAAAGGGCGTTGTCATTCCCGAGGGCTCCGGCCTGAAGGACTGCCCGCACATGGTCGAGAATATCCCGTATGTCAATAACGGTTGGGAAAACTCGTATGCCATAATAAACGGGCACAAGTATCCTACCATAAAGAAAGGCGGCGTGGAATGGCTCGCGCAGAACTTGGATGAAGTTTTTGACGGGATGACACTTACTAATGAAACAAGTGCATATGAGCCTACATGGGTTTATCGTGCTGGTGCAATATTAACAGAATATACGAACGGTAGTATAGAAAAATTAATCGGTGTCACATATAAAGCCGGTTCTAGAGATATTATTACTGCCAATGTCAGCTCTGATGGATGGAGAATACCGTCTCAAACGGATTGGCAGAATTTGATAAGTTTATCAGAAGATTCACACGGCTTATGCCATCCATTATGTATGTGTGATTACGGATTACATGAAGGTACCAATACGACCGGTTTTAGTATTTTTACATGTAATGTTGATCAAGGTTCAGATAATGGGAAACCAACTACGAGTGGATATTTTATTACAAGCAATAGTTCGCATGGAAATGACCCGGCATATATGATAACTTGTGCATTTCATAATGCAGCCTTTCAGGGATGGTACAATAACGGTAGCTCTCCGATATGGTATAATGCTGGGCAATGTCGCTTAGTCAGGAACTATTAAAATTCGGATTTAATCTATAGGCCGTACGGGTATGTCCCGTGCGGCTTTTTCATATCCGTATGCCCGTTTTTGTTATAAATAAGATATGAAAAAGAAGAAGGATATCTACAACGCCGGTAATGACTACGACCAGTCCATCATTATTGTTCCGTCCAGCGGTGGCGGAGGCGGCGGTGGAGGCGGGGGCGGCGGCCAGTGCGACTGTGTCGAGATGACCGTGGCCGAAGTTAACGATCTTATCGAGGCGCTGGGAGAATTATAATGGCATTACCGAATTCTAAGCACAGGGTCACTGCCCGCAGGCTGTCCACTATCATGGACACCCTCTGGACGAAGATCCGCAATAAATTCAAAACGAAGGTAGACAAGGTCCCGGGAAAGGGGCTTTCCACCAACGATTTCACTAATGGCTACAAGTCCAAGCTCGACACGCTCGACAGCAAGCTCGCGAAGAAGATGGACAAGACGACCGCGTGGACTACCGGTCAGCTTACCGTGTTCGACAACAACGGCGGCCTGGTGAACGCCGGCAAGAAGCCTTCCGACATTTTCACCGTCACGCAGGCGCAGGGCAAGGCCGACAAGGTCAGCGGCGCGGTAAACGGTCACCTGGCGGGACTGGATTCCAACGGTAACCTTACCGACGCGGGAATAACGATAACCCAGCAGGACATCGACAACTGGAACACGATGGAACACCTGGGCGGGTTCAAGATTGTCTCGCTCACGCAGACCGAGCCGTACGTCCCGGACGTGCAGAACCCGGACAATACCCTCATATACCTGACGAAGGAAGAGGGCTCCGGCAAGACCGACCCGTACACCGAATGGATTTACGTGCAGGAACCCGAGGCCGGCGAGGACAACTGGCAGGTCATCGGCGAGACGTCGATAGACCTCGACAACTACTACACGAAGAACGAGGCGGACGGCAGGTTCGCCACTGCGGCCCAGGGCGCCAAGGCCGACACCGCGTACCAGAAGCCCTCTTCGGGCATCCCGGCTTCCGACATGGCGCAGGGCGTACAGGACGACCTCGACGCCGCGCACAGCGCGTACCAGCTTCCCGTCGCGGGCATACCCGCGGAAGACCTTTCTTCCGGCGTACAGGTATCCCTCGGGCGCGCCGATACGGCCGTGCAGGACAACAGTTACGTACATACTGACAACAACTTCGACAACAACTACAAGGACAAGGTCGACGGCGTGGAAGCCGGAGCCCAGGTCAATGTCATCGAGGAGATACAGGTAAACGGCACGACGGTTTCCCCGGTCGGCAAGGTAATCGACATCACGGTGCCGTCGCAGCAGAACGCGGACTGGGACGCGGTAAGCGGCCCCACGGAAATCCTGAACAAGCCGGATCTCTCGATATACTACGAAACCCCGGCGAACGGCATCCCGAAAACGGATCTGGCACAGGGAGTACAGGACTCCCTCGACGCCGCCGATTCCGCGTACCAGCTTCCGGGTACGGGAGTACCGAAGACGGATTTGGCGCAGGCCGTTCAGGATTCCCTCGACGCCGCGGATACGGCATACCAGAAACCGTCTAGCGGCATCCCGTACAGCGATATGTCGATGGGGGTAAAGAATTCTCTCGACGCTGCGGATTCGGCCGTTCAGGACAACAATTACGTACATACCGATAACAACTACACTACAGCCGAGAAGACGAAACTTTCCGGCATAGAAGACGGTGCGCAGGAAAACGTTATCGAGGAGATACAGGTCAACGGTACAGCCGTGAGCCCGGTTAACAAGTCCGTGAACATCGTGGTCCCGGCGCAGGCCCAGTCCGACTGGACCGAGACCGACAATACGGATCCGGCATATATCCAGAACAAGCCGGACCTGTCCGTCTACTACCAGAAGCCATCTACTGGTATCCCGTACAACGATCTCGATTCCAATGTGCAGGCTTCTCTCGATCTCGCCGATACGGCAATCCAGCAGCATCAGGATATCAGCGGCAAGGCAGACAAGATTGTTCCTTCTGCCGCGGGCAACCTGGCCACGCTCGACGCCAACGGCAACCTGGCCGATTCCGGCAAGGCAGCAGCGGACACCGTGCAGGACGCCTCCTATGTCCATACCGACAACAACTACACGACGGCGGAGAAAAACAAGCTTTCCGGCATAGAGGACAACGCCGAGGTCAATATCATAAAGACCGTGAAGGTCAACGGCACGGCGCTCGTACCCGATTCCGACAGGGCGGTGGATATCACTGTCCCGGCAGCCGGGGACGGCAAGCTCAAGATTAAGCTCGGTTCCGCCTCGGTTTCTGAGACAGGCTTTACCGCTAACGCATCGTCCGATACTACCGTGGAAATACCGAACGCCACCGCATCCGTCGACGGCCTCATGTCGAAGGAAGACAAGGCCCTCGTGCACACCCACGCCAACCAGCAGGTGCTCGACGATACGACGGCGTCCTATACGACCGCGGAACAGACCAAGCTTTCCGGCATAGAGACCGGCGCACAAGTCAATATAATCGAGTCGATCAGCGTCAACGGTACGGCTGTCACGCCCGACGCCAGCAAGAACGTGGCCCTTACGGTGCCTGTCGCTTCCGACAGCAACCCCGCGATGGACGGTACGGCTTCCGCCGGCGTTTCCGACGACTATTCCCGCGCCGATCACGTCCACCCGTCCGATACGAGCAAGCAGGACGTTCTCCAGTTCGACGGCACGTACGACGCCAGTACGAACAAGGTCGCCACGGTATCCACGGTCACCGACGCCGTGGCGGACAAGGTCACGAAGCCGTCCACCGCGGTCACTGGCGACCTCGTATGTTTCGACGCCAACAAGGACCTGGTCGATGCAGGCAAGAGCATTAACGATTTCGTCATGGACGTCTCGTACGACGGTTCCGCGAAGAAGTTCACGAAGACCGATACCTCCGGTACGACGGATATCGTCACCGACGCGACCCTCAAGGAAGACATGGGTCTTTCCTGCTTCCACGAGATGGGCGACAGCTACATAGCGGTCGGAAAGTACGCGGTACTAAAGACCGAAGTCGATACCGCGGGCTACTATTCCGTCGACATAGACACGTTCGCGAACGATTCCTGCCCGACGCCCGAATCCATCCGTATCTGCGTCTACAGCAACGGCTCACCGCTTACCGCCGGCACGACCAACAAGTTCACCGCCGTGGTAACGAAGTCCGGGAATACGTATATCGAGCCGGAAATCCTCGTCGAGGAGACCGACGCGACCCACTACACGCTCTACGTCGCGCTCTACGACAACCAGGGCAACCTGACCAACCCGGAAGGCCTCTGGTGCATCCGTCGCGACACGCAGTACAATACGGGCACGATAGAACATACGCTGTACGCTACTTATACGCTTACGTCAGCGACCGAATGTAACTGGGATACCGAGGACGTCGTCGACACGGGCGACATCGCCGACGTGACCAGCAAGGCCGACAAGGTCGTACCCGCCGCGAACGGCAATTTTGCCGGACTGGATTCCAATGGCAACCTCACGGATTCCGGCTACAGTTCTTCGAGTTTCGCCACGGCGGCCCAGGGCGCCACGGCCGATTCCGCGGTACAGGGTGTGAAGCTCGGTACGACGGAACTCAGCAAGGACGCCAATAATAAGGTAACGATACCCATCGCGTCCACTTCCGATACCGGTGTGACTACCCTCCAGGATTCAATCGACAACACGACTACCACGGCGGTGACGCCGCACGCGGTCAAGTACGCGATCGACACGCTCGAGGCCAAAGTCAACGCTAGGGCCGTGTTCATGACGGCGCAGGAATGGGCGACGCAGAGCCAGCAGCCCGGCGACCCGTCCAAGGTGTACTACGTGGCGGTCGGAACCGGTACCGACAAGTACGACGTGTACGTCTGGAATACTACCGCAACCGACTACGAGCTAGTCGACGAGGCGTCGATTTCGCTCGCCGGCTACTGGCACGACGGGCCTACGGCGAGCGGATCGGGCAACGTGGTCACCGACATCACCCTGGGCGCCGACGGCGTACCCGTGGTGACCAAGTCCAACTTCGTCGTCGTACCCACCCCGACGGTGGCCAACTCGGTCCTGTTCTTCGACGGTACGAACATCTCGTGGGTCGCGCTCGGCTCGCACACATTTAACGATTAAGAGGTCAACTGAAAATGGCTGAAACATTATGGGATAGTTTAAACAACCAGAAATTCCTGGCGGATCGCGCCTACAAGGACGAGAATGGCGACAATATCGTTTCCACGTATGCCAAGAAGTCCGAGATGTCGGTCACGCCGGGTACAGGCGCCGACGTCGACAAGACGACGATAGAACTGAAGAACGGGCTCTCCGCGACCGTGCTCACGGCGCACCAGTCCCTCACGGGCAAGGCCGACAAGGTAAACGGCGCCTCCGCCGGCAACTTCGCCGCGCTGGACGCCAACGGCAACCTTACGGATTCTGGCAAGACCGATACCGACTTCGCGACTTCCGCCCAGGGCGCCAAGGCAGATTCTTCTGTGCAGAGCGTCGTGCTGAACGGCGGTTCCGAACTCAAGGACGCCTCCGGCAACGTCGACATCCCGCTCGCCACGACCTCTACGGACGGTATCATGAGTTCCGCCGACAAGGACAAGCTCGACAATATCGAAGCCGGAGCCCAGGTCAACGTGCAGGCCGACTGGAACGTTACGGACACGACGTCCGACGCGTATATCAACAACAAGCCGACTATCCCGACAGTCAACGACGCTACGCTCAGCGTCAAGCTCGGCAACGATTCCCCCGAGGTCGTTTTTAGCGCCAACTCCGATACGGCCGGTATGATAGAAATTCCTCTGGCCGCGTACAGCGATACCGAGCCCGCCGTATATACGGATGGTCTCATGACCGGCGAAGACAAGAAAATTCTCGACCAGGCCGTGCAGGTGCTCGACGACGCGATAATGGGCGTCAAGGTCGATGGAACGCTCCTTACCCCGGATGCCGACAATATTGTCAATATCGAGCTTTCCGGCAAGCAGGACGTCCTTACCGCCGGAACTGACCTCAAGATAGAGAATAACGTCATTTCCGTCAATACAAACGGACAGGCGACAGGAGATAAAGCATTTGTTGCTGGTGAATCGACTAAAGCGACTGGCATTGCTTCATTCGCAATAGGTTATATGACAAGTGCGACAGGGGCCGACGCTGTCGCTGAAGGTATATCTACTCTGGCTGCCGGCGCATATTCCCATGCAGAAGGCGAAAATACAAAAGCAACTGCTCAAGCAGCACACGCCGAAGGCTCAATTACGAGCGCTACCGGTGATTTTTCGCATGCGGAAGGTGACACTACATTAGCGTATGGAAGAGCCGCACATGCCGAAGGTGCATATACTAAGGCAATATGGTATGCACATGCCGAAGGCTATAATACTTCCGCAGCGCAGTTCTATTCACATGCAGGCGGTCAAAACTCGTTAGCGAACGGAAATCACAGTTTCGCACACGGTTTTGGAGTAAGTGCTGCAAGTGATTCGATGGTTGCAGTAGGTTCGTATAACGAAACTACCGCGAACGCCGCGTTCGTCGTCGGTAACGGCACGCAAAATGCCCACAGCGACGCGTTCATCGTCGGAACGGACGGAACGGCTTCCGCCACGGTTCTCGCTACTTCCGGCATACCCGACATAGAGGCGGCGATCGAGGCTATTACCGTCCCCGCCGCGAGCGACGCGAACCCCCAGATGGACGGTACCGCGGACGCCGGCAGTTCCAATGACTATTCCCGTGCCGACCACGTCCACCCGTCCGACACGAGCAAGCAGGACGTCCTGACGTTCAACACGCAGTACGACCCGACGACCAACAAGGCCGCCACGATGTCCGACATCGCGACCGAGCTCGCCCCGTACGCCCAGACGGCCGACGTCGATCAGGAATTCACGGAAACATCGGCATGGGCGAACGACACGTTCTACCCGCTGACCTCCAACCCGGCCGGCTACCTCGTACAGTCCGACCTGGCCGACTACGCCACCACCGGCGACCTCGCCGACCTGGGTGACGCCCTTAACGACGATATCGATTTCGTATCGGCCGCCGTAGACGCGGTTTCCGCCGTTGTTCCGGCCTCGGCCAACAACGGCACGCTCACGATTAACATCGGAACGTCAGTCACGGCCACGTTCTCGGCCGACCAGGACACGAATACCACGGCTACCATCCCCCTGGCCTCGTTTACGGCCGATCCGGGGACCTCTACGACTGCATATACCGAAGGCCTTATGACTGGAGAGGACAAGGAAAAGCTGTCCCAGATTGCGCCCGGTGCGCAGGTAAACGTGCAGTCCGACTGGACCGAGTCCGACTCGACTTCCGACGCGTTCATCAAGAACAAGCCTTCCGAACTTTCCCTTACGGCCGGCAACGGTATCGGCATCGCCGAATCCGGTAACGACATAGTGATTTCTGTTACCGGAAACTACGCGGACGCTGCGGCGGTCGCTTCCGACATTTCCTTCCTGTCCGGCGCCGTCGGCGACAAGCTTGATACTACCGCGTTCAACGACGCGATGGACAGCGTACAGGATACGTTCGACTCGGTCGATTACGATATCGACTACCTGTCCGCCGCCATTACAGGTATTCCCGCGCAGGTACAGTCCGACTGGGAAGAAGTCGACAATACCCTCCCGTCCTACATCCAGAACAAGCCGGACGAGCTTTCCCTTTCCGCAGGTAACGGTATCGGCATAACGGAGGCGAATAGCGCCATTACGATTTCCGTCACGGGTAATTATGCGACTACGACCCAACTTGCCGACAAGCTCGATATTACGGCCGCGGCGCAGACATATTACACGACCGCTAACCCGGACAATTATGAAACAAACGTGATAACCGCCGTAAAGATCGGCGGTACCGCGATGACGGTGACCAACAGGGCTGTCGATTTCGACATGATCCCGACAAGCGCAGACTCAAGTCATCCGCTCGTGACTACTACCGACATGGCCGCAGCTATCGCCGACTTCGGCGGGTTCAAGGTAGTTCAGGCAGACCAGCAGGGTAATCCTGACGAATCCAATCCGGATACCAGGACGGTATACCTTGTAAAAAATACTGCAGTAACTGGCGATGACAAATACAAGGAATGGATATGGAAAGCGCCGGATACTACCGCAACGCCACCGACTACTTCTGCATGGGAACTTATCGGCGATACGTCGATGGACCTTAACGGATATGTCCAGTTTCCCGCAAACTATACCGCAGGACATATAGTAACATTCGGTACGAGCTCGATTGTCGATTCTACATATACTACCGCCGACGTTGTAAATGTCCAGCCAGACTGGGAACAGACAACCACGACAGCATATGACTACATAAAGAACAAACCGGAACAGATAACCCTGACCGGTGGCTCCTATATCGACATTACGACCGCGAACAACCAGCTGACAATCGACGCCAATATCACTAATATATCTGGCGCCATGTCAGGTTATGCCAATGTACAGCCCGACTGGGCACAGACGATTACCGGAGCTGACGATTACATAAAGAACAAGCCGGATGTCCTTATTCCGCAAATCGGTGCAGGTGTTTCCGCCATGCCGAAATATGTAATGGTCGTAACCGCGATGCCTGCAGCGACAGCTATAGATCCGAATACGATATATCTCGTACAAGGAACTTATATAGGAACCTAAGGAGAACTATCGTGGCTGTTAAGATTGGAACAAAAGACTTATTGGCCGTAAATGCTGGGAGAAGTCGAATATCCCACATATATTATGGTCCGAACCTGATATATCGATGCTACTTCGTGAAGATAACATTCTACTTCGACCGGACAAACGTCAATCCAAGGGAAAAGCTATTACCACGTGGCAAGCAACTCGGTGCAGAGTGGAAGTCCACTTCTGACCCTCACGTATGGGAAGTGATAACACCACTGTACACCAAGGGTGCAGGCGGCAACGACGACTCGCTTGGCATAGCTCGACTGTTCGGCGGTGAACAGGACACTGGACTTCTGATGCTGAACACTCTCGGAACTTGTCAAGTACTATCTATCGAGGGAGACTATGACAAGATAGAGACACTGGACCGACTGTTCCAGAAATGCTCCGCTATCACTAGCGTCAGCAAGACAGGTTTCTATGACAAGTTCGCAACCAGTACTGACCTGATAAATGTGAACAGCCTGTGCAACGAATGCACGTCCATAACAGACGGCTCCTCGCTGAACGGCTACAACGTGCTGAGTCAGATACCAACTATCATGACACACGCGGCAACATTTACGAACGCTGACGACGCTACAAACCTTGCGCAGATTCCAGTTGGGTGGGGAGGTACTCAGGTTCCACCTTCAACGTTGACTACGAGTACACGGGTTACCTCAGGCGGTTCAAACTATACAGCCTGGATGATTACTGCAAACGGTCCTGACTGGACTGACATAATAGGAGTATACCTGCTTACGACGTCGTCTGTATCATCTTACAATGGCGTGTCAATGAACAGATCACGACTTAAAAAATATAACGGTCTGAATGGCAATACTGGAAACGCACTGTACTTCTATCCGGCGTTCGTTCAATGCACAGGTGCACCCGGCGCCAGTTCAACAAGCTCCACTACGTGGGTGGCGACGACGGATTTGCCTAACGGACACCTAGATGCTTCGCAAGGAAATACCGACATGGCCGGTACGCTCGACTATACTACCTACGGTCCTATCTCTAGGGAATACGGAACCTACGACTCGACCAAGGACGTATACTTCGCGTTCTTGGTTCTGAATGTTCCGATAGCACAATGGAACGGAATGAGCGATCCTTACGGGTACCTGTACAACAGCAACTTCTTACAGGACGCCGGACTGCGGTGGTTAACTTACTGATGATAAATAAATAAATATGAGGAATTAGACTATGGCAGACAAGATAGTTACATATAACGGCAAGACGATATCCGGACCCAGCGGAACTGGAATGGCAATTGTGCGCGGTCCAGCGACGATGACAATAAGGTTCAAGTTTACTAATAACAATCCATGGTCTCCTGGAAACTTTGATCCATCGGATGCTGAATGTAAAAAGGGTACATGGAATAAAGTAGAAGAAACAGTAGATGAATACAGTATCTGGGATTGGATCTATACGGGTTCTAATGCGTCAAGAGCATTTTATGGAATATTTGACTATGATTATAATTATGACCAAGAGATTATAAGCATAAACTGCACGTCAGAAATTACGAACATATCGGAAATGTTTGCCGGTTGTACTGAACTCAATGGCATACTTTTAGCATATAACTATCTATCCAATTTAACTGTAAAACATGACAACTGTTTCTATCAGGCTGGTGGTGACCTAGAACAATGTGCAGAAATAACGGATATTCCGGAAGACTGGGGAGGTACCAAGCCGTTAACAGGTAGAGGTATAAAACTCGGAAATTATATCTGGGACAATGAAGCCATAGGACTTATCGACATCCCTGGGTTGGTACAGATTGATGAATACTCAGACTTTGAGTCAGGTACAAAAGGCTATCTCCAGTACGATGGTGTTACATATTATACAAAAGCTGCTATTGACTATATAAAAAATCATCCAGAAGTATTGGAAACGCAATATAACGGATGGCACCTGCCTACTTATGAAGAAGGTGTGGATCTTGTGGACTATTTAGAAGATATGAATAGGGTTGCGTTCTTCCAGACATCCGGTATTAACGGTTTCAATATGGGGTTCTCTTCTTGGAATCAGGGAGATACTAGACTTACAAGCGGCGATTCATTATTGCAATATGATAACGATAATGAAGAATGGGTATACGGTTTTATTGGTGAATACTCGCATGACCCACTCAGGGATCCAGTATATTGGCCTTTGCAAGGTAATAATAGTCTTGAACTGTTGGTTTATGGAAGTTATTCATGCAGTCTTATTGCATCCCATTATGATATAGACGAACCGAGTTACATGTATCCAGTAAGACTGGTAAGAGACCATAACTGATTTTATAGGAGTTTGATATGAAGACTATAATATGTGCGATAGCTAAAAATGAAGACAATTACATTAAGGACTTCTGTGAATATCACTTAGGTCTTGGTTTCGATGAGATACATATATACGATAACGGAACAGAGATACCGTTAAAAGACGATAGAATCATAGTTCATCCATTCCGTGAAATAGATTCAAAGTGCCCACAGATGACGGCATACAGCGATATGCTTTCTAATACTGATACTGACTGGTGTGCATTTATAGATATTGATGAGTTTATAACATTGAATGGATATACTTCAATATCGGAATTCATCTTGTCTTTACCAATCGGTACAAGCGCGATTAAACTTGGAAATGTTACATTTGGCGACGGAGGGCAGATTACTCCGGAAGACATCAGTATTCCTGTATATGAAAGAATAACAAAAACGAGTTACAAGAAACAACACGTATTATATAAATATATTTTGAAACCAAGCATGAAATGGAAAATGGTTAGTCCGCATCATATTATTGATGATGAAAATTCCAAACAAGAAATTTACGTTCCGAGTCGAGAATGCTATATCAGGCACTACAAGACCAAGACACTCTCGGAGTTCTGCGACCAGAAGCTGAATACTCCGAGAGTATTCGATCCGACGAAGAAAAGGGCAATAGACTATTTCTTCCAGGTCAACGAGAAGACACCGGAAAAAATAGCGTACCTGAAGTCCAGGGGTATAGAAATAGATTAAGTTCAATATGAACGAATCAACTTCTAAAGACAACTGATTTTTCTAGTCGCTTTTCTATAAAATAAAACCCGTAAAAATACGGGTTTTATTATTGTATCGCAAATTTTGTAACTACATAATAATTAGATTGGCTAAATGCCGTAGAATGATATTTATCACTTAGTAGATTCCTCAATGGGGACTTGCTCATTGGCACTCCCATCATCCACAGGTACATCAACTGGCTGTTCCACTTTACCATAATCAAGCGAAATAAGTACATTGGATATAGTATCTAGTACCTTGTTTGCATCCGGCAACGCCTTAACAAATGCAGTAGCAAGTGCATCTGTAACTTCTTGAATGTTGGTGGGATCTTTTAATTCTTTAGATAATGTATCTAGCATTTTAGTAATATCATCATCACTGAGCATTAGGTCCAAATACAAATAACCTCCCATATCGCTACCAGGACATAAGCGAATAAGATATGGATATTTGTTTTTCTGGAATGCTTCTGCAAGAGCATCCGTAGTAATATCGTAGATATCCTTGACAACTGGAAGTTCTGCGGCTTTCCATGTAATTATAGCCAATGACTCAGAAAGCATATTTATGTTAATATCATCTGAAAACGGCATTTTTTCCATTATGCATGTCATAAGACTATCTAAAAACACGGCGTCTGATAGAAAACCTGTTTCTGGAAAAGTTGAACGCGTTTCTGCTTTTGTATTAGATACAATAGGTTGTTCAAATTTAAGCATAGATTAATACTCCTTTATTTCGTAGCCGGTTGTCCCTTCTACATAGAACGGATTTGGCATTTTAGTGCACGGGCACATATCCATATCTACCAGATAATTGATGGTTTCAAAATCACATTTATGTATAAGCGCACAACTGGTTATGATATGGGTAGTCTCTCCGCCTTTTGTGTTTACGCACGGTGTAGTGTGCATTTTCCACGCTGCCCTGAGTTTTTCCACATCGTCATTGGTAATCACTACATCTGAATCCAACAATAACAAAAAGTCGAAATCAGTGTAATAATCACGCATAAATATATGTTGCAGCCGTGCCCAGTTGATATTGATATTTTCATCACGGATAGATACAGATGGTGACAACTCGCTTATTAGCCGAGGGTATGCTAATGGTGATGGTGCTATAATAGTTTTAGGGGCAATAGGTGTTAATATTAATAAATGTTCCATAATCTAGTCCCCTTAACTATTGTATTCACCTGGTATCAGCGTGACTCGTGCTACAGCATAGGTAGGGCTGCTACATGTAGGAAAAGTAACTCTTTTAATACTCACCTGCAAGCCTACAGTGTCACTGGCAGAACTACTCATATGACCAAAGAAATATCTATGGTATGCACCACATTCATCGCGCCAACGAATATATAAGCCGCCACATTGCGCGGCCGTTATCTTATCTACAAGTCTAATGACTGTAGTGCATGTAGATGATAAACTACAATCTAAATCAATAGTAACTGAACTAGCATACGAATTAAGCTGTACTTCATAGTGACGATTATCCGCGCTAATATCTATAGTTTGGTTTCCATCACTGGAATAATATGTTGTCTTAAGATGTTTTGGCGTAATATCACCCGCTAATCCACTGCCAGACCCCCAACTATAAGTATAATTACCTCCAGTATCCCAAGATGCAGTAAAGGATACTCTGTCTATGCTTGAACCTACAACTCGTGTAAACTGCCATGTAGCAGATCCACCGCCTTGGCCACCGCCGGCACCCCTATACGACAGTGTATAATAATCGTCGTCCTTATATAAAAATACGATTGGATGTCTTATCGTATTTGAACCACTGCCTATATTCATAGTACGATATGCTAACAATGTGTTATATAATGCTTCTTTTCCAGCTGTAGTATCAATATATTCTAATGTTAATACAGTAGGCGAACTAAGCGGTTCCCACTCAGAAGACTTCCATCCAGTAGTTGGATGATAGCGCATCATTTCTAAATATGGAAATTGATAACCCCAGCGTATAACATTGCCATATATTTTATCATTAACAGAATCATAGTTTTTATGGAAAAATAGGCTATATTCAACACCAGCCGAATTATATACAAGTTCGCCATGTGGGCCAGTAACACCCGTGTTTTTTGGCATATTTTCCCAGTAATATTGTACTTGGGGTGCTGGGGAACCAGACCCGACATCTGTAGAACTAGACGGGAAAAATTTATAGGTCAAGTAACCGGATGTATTATCTGTAGTTTTCAAATACATACCAGCACATAAGTCTCGCGTATCTACTTCCTCTGCAACTATACTCGAAACCTCAGATACAAAATCGCCGAGTTCATAAGTAAATGCAGAATTAAGCTCACAATATTGTACAAATACAGCTACAGGAGTTGTATATGAACTGGTAGTAATACCTATATAATGGGTAGACCCATTATTCCAACAGCTTGCTTTTCCAGTATTACTCTCTGGCTCAATTTTACCGAAATCACCAGTACGTGCACTTCTAAATGCGGCATACCAATATGCGCCACTTCTACGCTTTATTATAATATCAACAAATCCACAAGAACCAGTATTGAGTGCTCTCGAATAAACGCAACGAAGTGCAAGAAACCCATCAGCGGTATTAGAGCCATCTACAAATTTTACCACAGTCGTATAATTTTTACCGCTAGTACCACTCGGGCCTTTAATTATTTTGCTACTACAACCTTCCGCATGCAAATATACACCATCAACAGAGTTATTTCTATTTCCAAAATAATAGTCAGTTATTTTATTCGAAGAATCTGCGGCATCCGTATCGCCATTACGGTAGTTGAACCAGTGCCTGCTTTTATTCCCGGTCGTAGGGACATTGGCATAATTTATTTCATTGGTGTGCTCATAGGCGACATGGCCCGGGGCAACGCCCGTTGCAGGAAGTAGTTCCCCAGCCGCCGAGACATAAACCGGTACGGTAGGAGAGCCAACTTGAGAATTGATGCCACTGACGTGTGGCAAAGAATGGCCATTGCTAGCAGCAACTGCTCCCGACGGCAAAGAAGACACATCGGACAACTCTATATAACCTGGTGCATATGTATTCAAAAGGACGGTAAGACGCTTATTGCTAGACCACTTGCAATAGATATAGCTGCTGCCGGAGCTCCCGTTATTGATGTACCACACATTCGGCACATAGGCGTTGCTTGAGAGGTTGTTGCATTCCACCATACTCAATACAGGTGCTTGTTGGAAGCCAGCGCTTTCACCCGACCCTGGGGATGTCAAGAACTGGAATCCGATATTAGCAATAAACGGATGGGTTCCATTATCACCAAAAATCGTAATAGATGCGTGGCGTTGATTTTGTCCGGGCTTGATTTCAATTTGAAGGTAGTTTTCTACGTTGACGTGACGTACATTTTCTGTTTGGCGTGCCATTGGAGGCATAACAAACTGCCCTTTCTCATTGAGGAACTTGGTAACATCGCCACTTGTAGGATTAAGCCCGAGCGAATCCTGCTTCCCGGCAATCGTAGTCGCCAAGGGAGACGACGGGGCCGCCTCCGACGCTGCGAGGAGAGTGTCATTTACTTTTTTAATATAATCTATACTCATGCGATACCTTTCTAACTATCATTATTTATAATAAACGACGGGCAGGGTATTATCTGTCCGTCGCTTATATTATATCAAATTATTAAATAGACACGATTTCCAACGTAACTACACCGGCAGTTCCGGCACTACCCGAACTGTTGGTCGCAGCGAGCGGAATATCAACTTTCTTACTGGAATCCGGGGTCAATTCTGTACCGTTAACCTTAACACCCTGGATAGCAGAATCAGCCTTACCCAATGATGTAGTCACTGCAGATGCAAGGTCGCTAGTACCTATACCGCCAGACGGCTTCTGATAGAACGTTTCAAACGTGCCCTTTTGAGTAAGAGCCTTGGTAGTTGTGGAACCGTCAAAGGAAGCGGAGGACTTGACAACCTTGCCGGAGGCACTGGAGTCCGTAATCACAACCGCGTCGCCATTAGCGATGGTCACAGCGGAAGCCGAAATAGTGCCGTTGTTGTTGATGTCGCCATGGGTGTGAGTAGCGGTCGCAAGGTCACTGATTGTAGTGCCACTGCCCTCGTAATTACCGTCTTGAGCAATAACCGCGATTTCACCCGCAAAGCTACTACTCACTATAGTAGCTACTTCGGTGATACTTACCTGCGTCTCATAAACTTCCCCGGTACCAGTAGAAGCTACAAGTTTATCGCCCCCGCTAGTACCCAACTTGCTCATCTTGGCGTTAATATCATGTTCAAGATTGGAGTTCGCGGCGGCGTCAGATGCCGTGGCAGCATTACCGCTGATGTTGGCGGTAATAGTATTGGTACTTGGATTTAACGTAATATCAGTATCATAGACTGCTTCCATCGCTGTACCGGTTGACGGAGAATCCGATGCGGTAGCGAGAATTTTATAATTCTTATTATCTGTCTTTGCAGTCGCCTTGACTTTCTCATCTGTATTACTGTCGGCAGGAGTCTTAAATATGACAGATGTACCACCCGCAGTCAGCTTGTAGGTTGTATCATGCGCCAATGTAACCGTCGCCGTACCGCTATCACTAGCAAGCGTAGTCGTATGCGTATGATTACCTTGAGCGGCCGTACCAGAAGCTGTACCGAGTTGCACAATACCAGCAGCAGACGTAGAAGCCGTTGGGAGATTTGCTTTTGCAACAGTTATTTCACCATTGGTATCCTGAGAAATAGAAGAAATAAATGCTGTAGCTGTACCACTCGCGGTAGGATCAGATACGGCAGACTGCTTAGTCTTATAGTTAGAAAGATCTAATGAAGTCGTACCGATAACTTCCCATTTGCTAGTATCAACCGCTGCTGTCGGATCGCCGGTATAAATCCATTCTTTATACTTGTCTTCCCCGGTAGCGCTGCTGATTTTTGTCAAATAAATGATTTTTGACGACAAAGCTACTGCCGGGCTTGCACCTGCAGGATTAGGAACTATCGGCGATGACGTAGTTAACGGAACGACGGCAAATGAACCACTTTCAAGCGTATTGAGGCGTTGTTCCAAGACCGAATTCGGCGCCGCTTGCGATGCGGCGATTTCAAGGCCATTTATTTTTTTTACATAATTTGTCGGCATTTTAAACTCCTATTAAATATCAATGCATTCGATTTGTACAACACCGTAGTTGCCTGGCTGCGCTGCGGTTCCGCTCACGGCTTTCGGGATTTGAAGAATATTGTTCGTTACGGTAAGGTTATTGCTTTCACCAATGATTATACCTCCCTGAAGCGCGGAATCTGCCTTCGTACCTTGCGCAGAAGTAGCAAAATCAGACGCCTTGGAACCGGAATCAGTCAAATTACCGTTACTGTCAAGACCGGCGAAATTACCAGAAACTGCATTGGAAACCTTGTCAGCCTTGTCAGATAGATCAAGATCAGATTTAATCTGGCTCAACGAAACGACATTGGTCGTAGTTCCGTTAATCGTTTTCGTTATTACCTTGTTAGACGTATCATAGGCGACATTCGTAACAGCGGTAGACTTATCGGCCTTGGCAGCCAAATCGGTCGTAAGGTCGGTCACCTGGGATTCAGAAATCTGAATATCAGTCGCCGTAGCGGAAATCTTACCATCAGTCTCGGAAATAGACGTCAATGTCTTTGACGCGCCTACGGATATTGCCGTAACGTCGAGGTCATTGATGGCGTCCCTGACAGCCTTAGGCGTAGCCGCGGTCGTATCGGAAGATTCGCTCGCACCAATAGTGCCCTGAAGCTGCACGACACCTTTCTGGGAAGTCGTACCGTCCTGTACGGTCTGTTTCGTTACGGTGATTACACCTTGAGCATCCTGTGATGCCGTTGCAATGAAGTCAAGTCCTGTCCCGGAAGCATTCGGGTCGGCAACAGCTGTCTGTACTCTTTTGTATCCGGTCAAGTCGATCGACGTTTCGCCGATACATTTCCATGTCGCACTGACCTGTCCTGTTTCTGTAGTATAGATCCATTCGTAATACGGATCCATACCCGGGGCATTCGGGTCTTTCGTCAAATAGATAATTTTCGACGACGGACTAGCAACGTCAGGCGTATAGTCTGGCGGATCACCACTCGGATTTACCGGGTTTGCAACTTGAAATGCACCAGCACCGATCGCCGCGAGTTGGTCGGCAAGTGGTGAATTCGGCACTACTTCATAGGCGGCCAGGTAATTACCGTTTATTTTTTGTACGTAGTTTGCCATATTTAAATTTTTCCTTTTTATTATTTATTGTTTTAAACTTTTACCCGATGTCGATCAAGTCGATATCGACGCCCGTTATAGGCTGTTCCGTGGATATGTCAGTAAATGCGGTAGTCGTATATAGAAATTTCGGAATTAGCATCTTCGTACCGCCGTCAACACCGTATTCAATCGGCGCCTTGAACGTTATCGAGTCAGACGTATAACTTGACATATTGTAAATCGTTTTATCGTCACCGTTAAACACTCTAAGTACCGGGACGACACCACGGTCAATACTATCTAGTAATTCATTAAGCGACCGATCCGGCACGTATCTATTCAAATTGGGCGTCCATCTCGCGGTCACCAGTATGTTCGTGCTGTTGATGAGCTCGGAGAGCTTCTTGGTGCTCTTACCGGTCTTCCCGTCGTAGTTAAGGATAAGTCTGCCGTCGTTTTCCTCAATCGGGTCCAGTTGATCGAACGATTTAATCTTTATTCCGGCCATTACGTTTTCCTGTTTTTATTATTTATTGCTTCCACGCAGTCGGTATCTGTGCTAATTCAGCAGAACCGGTAGTCGTATTCGTACCACAGTTAGTAAATGTTTGACTATGCTCCGGAACAGGACTTATCGCAGATATTTTATTGTATGCTGCAAGAATACCTGTATTGACATTCGGACAATCCTTAAACATATTTTGTACTGTGGTAACATTTGTAAATACAAATTCATTAGGTAATGATATATCCATTAATTCGCTGCAGTCACAAAACATAAACTCCATGTGCTCCGCGCTAGATGTATCTATATCTGGAATACTTGTAATTGCGGTATTTCTAAAGAGATAACCCATATTTGTAACATTGCCTGTATTTATAATTTGAATATCAGACAATGATGTACAATCTTCGAACATATTCAACATATTAGTTACATTAGATAAATCAAATTGCGGAATGGAATTTAATGACGAACAATCTGCGAACATATAACGCATGGTCGTTACATTAGAAGTATCGAACAACGCGATATCTGTCAGTCCGGTATTACCTCTATAACTCGCTGTACCAAACATATAATCCATATCAGTTATGGTTGTCGTATTAGCTCCCAATACTTTAAGCAATTTATCTCTATCGTTATTACTGTGTAACCTGAATAAACCGTACCATTCCGGACTATCATAATGACAATCCCATTGATCCGCCGTACCGTCTACACGGGTAAATTCAGCCCCACTACAATAAGTAAATATTGTTGCCGGATTATCAGACGGAGAACTCATCTGTATACGAATCGTACGATCCGGAAGTCCGAGCGGATTATACGGGTCAGGAGGCGAGACATAATCGGCTATGCGCTCAAACGATATGCTGGCAATCGAAACCGACGCGTACCAACTAGCATCCTGATGGCCCTTGATATACGGAATTACGCACGTTCCGGCAGTAAATATAAAAGTCGAATACATGCATGTCGTTTCGAGGACATGCGGGGAAGCATTCTCAAGCCGATAATATACATAATTCAATTCTACCGGATCGTCATTGTCCCCTTTCTTCGCAAGGCCGTATAACAGACCTACCGGATCCGTATTGCCATCCTCGGTCGACTGTATATTAAGTTTAAGTACAACCTTGTAAATACCGGCGACCGGAATGTAGTAGCAATCATATCCATCCCAATATTGTTCATCATCGTCAACAACAATATTATCAGTGTTTAAACCGAAATTTACCTCGCTCACACCAGCCAGGTTGAATTTCATGTTTTCACTCGCACGATATCCGCCAGTAAATTCCGCATACGAGTTTTTCTGTGCAGTAGGCAGAGTCCACGTGATTGCGCCGGTCTGATCCACGGTCAGAACCTTCCCTACATCTTCAGATGACGTTTCCGGGAGTATCACCAGGTCATCATCGTTTACGTTCGTGAATTTCGTATAATTCGACATTTTACAATTCCTTTATTATTGCTGTGTCAATACCCATCTGCCGCTGTAGGAAGCGATTATCCCTGACAGCGTATTAATCGTGGTTTCGAGCTGGTTGATATAGCTGGCGACGTCGTTTATCCCGCTGGTCATAATGGTAGTCGCGGAAATGGTACCGTTGTTCTTTACGATGAACGCGTCTTTGCGTTCAGAACTACTACCGTTACCTACGACAAAATACGCATTGTCTCCAGAAGTCTTATTATATTTACCGACTACTGTCATATAGTCACCGGCGATAGTTCCTTCGCCGGCCGCATGCGAGCAGGTACCCATAGCCGATGTGCTGTCGCCTTCGGTATGTGACGTAACGCCGATTGCCGTTGTTGATTTACCTTCGGCAAAACTGTAATTTCCTATTGCCTTATTGCTATAGCCGCCGATTGCTACGGAATTATATCCGTTAGCAAGATTAAGGTCACCGAAAGCGATACTATAATCGCCGACCGCGGTCGCCTGGAACCCATTAGCATAACTATAGTTACCTAGCGCATTCGCCGTCGTGCCGATAGCCATTGAATATTTGCCAGACGCTACGGAATCAACGCCGAATGCCGTAGTATATATATTTTTTGCAATACAACGTAAACCTGCAGCAAATGAGTAATCGCCTGATGCAATACTTCCATAACCCTGCGCATGGCTGTACTGGCCCAAAGCTTTCGTACTGTAACCTTCGG